>Ga0157370_10003745_pt1 | contig 17775 bp, 13 predicted proteins | sample C35metaG_FD_113463 | JGI IMG/M metagenome (GOLD analysis project Ga0157370, IMG submission 113463) | Corn rhizosphere microbial communities from Kellogg Biological Station, Michigan, USA - C3-5 metaG | ecosystem: Host-associated > Plants > Roots > Rhizosphere > Soil | place: USA: Michigan...
CCTTGAACCGCAACCCGGAGAACTTCTTCGCGCAGATCGAGCAGGCCGCGTTCTCGCCGGGCAACACGGTACCGGGCATCGGCCTGTCGCCGGACAAGATGTTGCTGGGCCGCGCATTCGCCTATGCCGACGCACAGCGCAACCGCATCGGCACCAACTTCCACCAGCTGCCGGTGAACCAACCGAAGGTGCCGGTGAACACGTACATGTTCGACGGCCAGATGGCCTACCACCACAGCGGCAACGCGCCGGTGCACGCGCCCAACAGCGGCGGCCGGCCATGGTCCGACGACACCGGCCCGGTGGACAACGGCTGGGAGAGCGACGGCGAGATGGTGCGCAGCGCCTACACCTTGCATGCGGAAGACGATGATTTCGGCCAGGCCGGCACGATGGTGCGCGAGGTATGGAACGACGCCCAGCGCGCGCAATTCGTGGACCAGGTTGCCGGCAGCCTGCTCGGCGGCGTGCGCAGCCCGGTGCTGGAACGCGCCTTCGAGTACTGGAAAAGCGTGGATGCCAACGTCGGGCAGCAGATCGAGGACAAGGTACGCGCCGGTGCGGCGCCGGAACCCGCCGAGGGGATGGGCGAAGGGTGATGCGAGTGGATGGAGCCAACGCTGCGGCGCGCTGCTCATCGAGTTAAGCGCGAATGCCGTGTCCTTCGGCAGCAAACCTCGGAACGGGCACCCGTCATTCCAGCGACAGCTGGAATCCAGTGCCTCAACAGCTCCACGCCCGAAGCCACTGGATCCCAGCTTCGGCAACGGATTCCGGAAAGTCCCAAGGCAGCAACCGACGTCGAGTTCCGCAGGTGATGCTACCTGCCGGAACTTGCCGCCGGCGCCGGCTCACCGGTTGCCGCAGGCGACCACACGAACGTCGCCACGCTGCTCGCCGGCATGTCGTATTCGAAGCGTAGCGAGCCCTGCTTCACCGACAGGCGGTTGACCTGCGTGTTGCCGTTGACCGCCACCAGCACCACCGAGCCATCGCCGGGGTTCTGGAAGGCCACTTCGTGTATGCCGGCATTCGTGTTGACTGATTTCACGCGCGCAGCACCGGGCAGCACGAACCGGCTGAAATGGGCGAACGCGTAGTACTCGTCGTTGCGGCTGATCGTGCCGGTGGCCGAGTCGACCGTGACCACGCCCTTGCACTCGTCGCAGCCACCGGCATGCGGGCCATGGTTCTCGTCGAGCACCAGGTTCCAGTACACGACGCCGCGCGCCCAGTTGGTGATTCCGACCATGATGATGTTGCGCGCGAACAGCAGCAGCTCGCCATTTTTGGCAGACGGCCAATCGCCGCCCGCGCATTCGGTGAGGTACACATCCTTTTTCGGATAGGCGCGATGGACCGTGGTCTGTGCAGCGGCATCGCCGCGATAGCAATGCCACGCGATCCCGGCGATATGGCGCCGCGCATCGGGGTCGGCCAGCACACCCAACGGCTGGTCCGGCGCGTCCCAGTTGTGGTCCCAGCCGAGGATCACCGTTTCAGGCTTGCGCCCGGCCAGCGCGGGGCCAAGGTACTTGCCGATGATGCGTGCGCGCGCCTCCGCCGGCAGGTTCATGCCCGGATACGTCAGCGGCTCGAACTCAGGCTCATTCTGCACGGTCAGCGCGAAGATCGGGATGCCGTAGCCCTGGAACGCATCGACAAAACGCACCAGGTAGTTCGCGTAAGCCGCCTCGTATGGCTCCAGCAGCGTGCCGCCGATCAGGTTGGCGCTGCTCTTCATCCACGCCGGCGCGCTCCACGGCGAAGCGATGATGCGCAAGCCGGGACGGATGGTCAGGAGATCGTGCAGCACCGGTATGACGTCGCGCTGGTCCACGCTCACGTTGAAGTGCTGCAGGTCCGGATCGACCTGCCCGGCGGGCATGTCGTCCAGGGTGTAATGCTGCAGCGAAAAATCCGACGCGCCGATGGTGATGCGCAGCATGTTGAAGTTGAGCCCCGGCGGCGGGCCGAATATTTCCTGCAGCAACGCAGCGCGCTGCGTAGCGCTGAGCTTGTTCTGGATCAGCCAGGCCGATGCATCGGTGAGCGCCGCGCCGAAGCCGACCATGGTCTGGTATTTGCGGTCGATGCCGATGACCACATCGGACGGTTTCGTGCCGGCGTCGCGACCGTCGGCGACCACGTCGGCCTGCCGGGCAAGGCGCAGCTTTCGATCCGCCGTGCTCAGCCAGACCTGCACCGCGGGACCGGTGGGCGGCAACACCTTGGCCAGGGTTGCAGTGAACGAGGGCTGCCGTGGCCAATTCACGGCCAGCCCCGCCAACACCGTCAACAGGCCTACCAGCGCGATCGCGGTCCAGCGACCAACCCCCTGCTCCCGGACTTCATCCATGGCGTGTTCGCTTGGCGGAGATCACGGCAACTGCCCGCCCTGCTTTCCCGATCATCGAGTACCTGGCTCGGGACATGCTGCATCGTCACCGCCGCTCCCGGCCGCGATCCTGACGTTGGCGAAGGCGGCCGAAAAAGGCGGCGCGGCGAGCACCCCGAACGGCACGTCGATGCGCGCCAGATCCGCACCGGGCCTGGCGAAGCACCGCAGCGGCAGCGATACGGCGTAGCGCTTGCCCGTCGTATACGCGGCAAACATGCCGCTCACATCCACCGCGCGGATACAGCCGGCCCCGCAACCCATGTAGATCTTCACCGGGCTGTGCGCCGGCGTGTCGATCACCACGTCGAACTGCAGGCTGGCATGGGTCGCCACCAGCGGCATCAGGTCGGTGGGCTGCGGGCTTTGCGCAAAAAACCGGCCGGGCTGGCGCCAGGTGACGGACTTGGCGTCCTGCTGCGTGTTGACCTGCACCGTGCGCAGGCTGATCACCGGCTTCGCTGCCGGCCATTCGACCACCGCATTCAGATCCGACCCGATCGGGTGGATATCGCCGCCGCTGGCACCCGCGCCAAGGTACAACGCGAACGGCGACTGCGCGAGCGTATGGAAAATCGGCAGCGTCGAGCTGCTGGCGCAGGTCGTCACCTGCGCATGCGTCGGCAGCATCGGCAACGGATGGCGGCTGGCGTCGCGAAGGCCGTAGCCACGCGCGAACAGCCAGTTCGCCGCCTTGTCGCCGCCGGCATACGGACATGGCACGCCCGGCCACGGCATGGCCAATGTGCCGGTGAAGTCGAACGCAGGCTGGCCCTTCGCGCCGGCAAAAAGGACATCGGCAACGCCGCCGCCTTCGCTGCCGGGCAACCACGCCGCGATGAAAGCGTCCGAAGCGTTGAGCAGATCGTTGACGAACAGCGGGCGCCCCGACAGGAACACCGTCACCACCGGCTTGTCGGACTTGGCGGCCGCTTCGAGCAGCGCGAGATCTTCGGGATGGCGATCGCTGTGGCGCAGCGTGGCCGAAGGAATGATGTCGCCCATCGTCTCGGCATACGGCGTTTCGCCGACGACGGCGATGATGGCGTCGAACGCTTTGAGGTCCACGCCGTCTGTCGTCGCGCGGTAAGTGACGCGTGCGGCGCCATCGACCTCGCGGATGCCGGCAAGCACGCTGGTGGCGTTGGGAAAATCAGCGTTGCTGTTGTCGGTGCCCTGCCAGGTCAGCGACCAGCCGCCGACCTGGTTCGCGATGGTGTCGGCGCTCTTGCCCACCACCAGCACCGCGCTGCCGCGCTTGAGCGGAAGCACGCGCCGGTTGTTCTTCAGCAGCACCAGCGATTCGCGCACCGCGCGGCGCGCCAGCGCCTTGTCCTGCAGCGATTGCACGTCACCTGCGCCGGCACGCTGCGATGGACGCTTGCCGAACGCTCCCATCGCCAGCTTCGCCCGCACGATCCGGCCCACCGCATCGTCGATGCGCGCCATCGGAATCTCGCCGTCCTGCACCTGACGCGTGGTGTTGGCGATGAAGGCACGCCAGTCGTCGGGCACCATCACCATGTCGATGCCGGCGTTGATCGCCTGCGGGCAACTGGCATTGCTGCAACCGGGCAATTGGCCGATGGCGTTCCAGTCGGACACGATGAAACCGGGGAAGCCCATCTTGTCCTTCAGCACGCCGGTCAGCAGCGCGCGGGCGCCGGTCATCTTGCCGTAGTCGACCCCGTCGGCGGCGTCGTTCCAGCTGTTGTACGACGCCATCACGCTGAGCACGCCCGCTTCCAGCGCGCCGACGTAGCCCGCGCCGTGCACGTTGATCATGTCGTGCCGATCGACCTTCGCCACGCCCTGGTCGATGCCGTTGGCGGTCGCGCCGTCGCCGATGAAGTGCTTGGCCGTGGCCATCACGTTGGCGTCGCCGAAGTCGCCCTGCAGGCCGGTGACGTAGGCCTTCGCATAGGTACGCACCAGCGGCCCGTAGTTGGAGAAACTCTCGTAGCTGCGGCCCCAGCGCACGTTCTGCGCCACGGCCAGCGTGGGCGCGAACGCCCAGTCGACGCCGGTGGCGCGCACGGCGCGCGCGGTGGCCGCGCCGATCTCCCGAATGAGCTCGGGGTCATGCGCCGCGCCCAGGCCGACGTTGTGCGGAAACAGCGTGGCGCCAAACACGTTGCTGTGGCCGTGCACCGCGTCCGTGCCCCAGATGACCGGCACCTTCACCGGCGAATCGACCGCCATCGAGGCGTCGTAGTAGCGATCGGCCAGAGCGAGCCAGTCGGCCACGCTGGCGTGCTTGTTGCCCTGCGGCCACGAACCGCCGCCGTTGAGCACCGAGCCGATATAGAACTGCCGCACCTGGTCGGGCGTGACCGACTTGATCTCCGCCTGCGTCATCTGGCCGATCTTCTGCGCCAGGCTCATGCGCGCGACGATGTCGCGCACCCGGGCATCCAGTTGCACGTCCACCTTTGCGGAGGAATGGATGCGCGGCCAATCGGTGTATCGGGTCGGCGCGAGCGTCTGCTCGGTTACGAGGGTGGGCACCGCCGCAGGGGCCACATCCGCTGCTGCTGCCCCGCTGCTTGCCGCCAACATCCACATGCCAATGCAAGCCATGCCCGCACACTTTGTACCGATCATCGAAAACCCTCATTGCGAACCATCAAACTTGCGTGGCTGGTGCGGCCTCGAAGCCACTGATTTTTGCCCGTCATTCCCGCAAAAGCGGGCATGACGGCCTTTCGGGATTCCACCCTACAACTTGCGGCTTGCGGAAGGGGAGTGGGTTCACCTTCCTGCAAGCTGACGACGGAGCCGTCTTCCGGCCCGGCTGCTCGCATTTCGATCGACTCGCCCATGCACGGCCGGAACACGAGCGCGACAAGACGCATGTCGTGCGCATGTCGTGAAAGCGGATGGCTCGCCGGTTCTACCAGCCGAACTCGGCCAGCACCGGAAAGTGGTCGGAGGGATAGCGCGCGCCTTCGTGCGAGGTGATCGTGTGCACGGCGAGCGGCTTGAAACCGCGGCTCAGTATCCAGTCGATGCGCTGGTCGGGGTTGCCGGTGAAATCGTGGAAGGTCTTCTCCGGGCCTGATCGCGAAGATGCCGTCGTCCAGGCGTCCTGCAGGTCCCCGGTGAGCTTGGCGTGCACCGGCGTATCCGGTGCGCAATTGAAATCCCCGGCCAGGATCGCGCGCCCGCCGGACAGCTTGCCCATCCACTGCACGATCTCTTCCGCACTGAGCATGCGCGGGCGGACGTCCTGCTCGCGATACGGAAAATGCGTGTTGAGGTAATCGAAATCGCCGCCGCCGTCGCGCAGGCGAAAGCGCGCCCAGGTCACCATGCGCGGAAACGGCTGCCCCCAGGTCCTGCTGCCGGGCACGTCCGGCGTATCGGACAGCCAGAAATCGCCGGAACGCACCACTTCCAGGCGATCCGTGCGATAGAACACGCCCATGTGCTCGCCCTTCGTGCCGCCTTCGCGGCCCTGGCCGAACCAGGCGTAGCCCGGCAGGTGCGCGGCGAGATATTCGCCCTGCTCCTGGGTCAACTCCTGCGTGCCGAGCACGTCGGGATGTTCGGCCTTGATCACCTTCACCATCAGGTCCCGGCGGTTTTCCCAGGCATTCATGCCGGTATCCACGGGCACCCGCACGTTGAACGTCATCACCCGCAGCGGCGCTTCGGCCGCCACGCCCGGCCGGGCGATGCCGAGCATCAGCACGCAGGCGAACATCGAGGACCAGCGACGCAAGTTCATGCAAGGCTCCGGGCTGAAAGCGATATCGGGAACATCAGTCTAGCGCTCCCGCTCCTGCCGGTGACAAGCACATCGATGTCATCATCCGGCAGCATGGCGAACCAGATGACAGCGGAGACTCCCGTGAATGCAACGACGGATTTCAGCGGCCGCGAAGTCGGCTACGACATCCCCGCCCTGCCGGGCATGGACGAGAGCGATGTCCAGACGCCCTGCCTGATGCTCGATCTCGACGCGCTGGAGCGCAACATCGCCAGGATGGGCAACTACGCGAAGGCGCACGGCATGCGCCACCGCAGCCACGGCAAGATGCACAAGTCGGTCGACGTGCAGAAGCTGCAGGAACGCCTGGGCGGCGCGGTCGGCGTGTGCTGCCAGAAAGTCTCCGAGGCCGAGGTGTTTGCGCGCGGCGGCATCGGCGACATCCTGCTGTCGAACGAGGTGCGCGACCCGGCCAAGATCGATCGCCTCGCACGCCTGCCGCTGCACGGCGCGCACATCACCGTGTGCATCGACGATCTGGCGAACGTGGCCGAGCTTTCGGCCGCTGCGCAAAGGCACGGCACGGCGCTGGACTGCTTCGTCGAAATCGACTGCGGCGCCGGCCGCTGCGGCGTAGCCACCACCGGCGAAGCGGTCGCGCTGGCCAAGGCCATCGCCGCTTCGCCGGGCTTGCGCTTCGCCGGCATCCAGGCCTATCAGGGCGCCATGCAGCACCTGGAAAACTACGCGGACCGCAAGGCCAGGCTCGACGACGCCATCGCGCGGACGAAGGCCGTTGCCGAAGCCCTGCGGGCGGCCGGGCTCGCACCCGGACTCGTCTCCGGCGGCGGCACGGGCTCCTACCATTTCGAATCCGGTTCAGGCGTCTACAACGAACTGCAATGCGGCAGCTACGCCTTCATGGACGCCGACTATGGGCGCATCAGGGACGAGGACGGCAAGCGCATCGACAACGGCGAATGGGAGAACGCGCTGTTCGTCCTGACTTCGGTGATGAGCCGCGCATTGCCCGGCCAGGCGGTGTGCGATGCCGGCCTCAAGGCGATGTCGCTGGACAGCGGCCTGCCCGTCGTCCACGGCCGCGACGACGTGGCCTACGTCAACGCCTCGGACGAACATGGCGTGATCGAGGACCGGCACGGCGTGCTGCGCATCAACGAAAAGCTGAAGCTCGTCCCCGGCCACTGCGACCCCACCTGCAACCTGCACGACTGGTATGTCGGCGTGCGCAACGGCAAGGTCGAAGTGGTCTGGCCGGTGTCGGCGCGCGGCAAGAGCTATTGACGCGCGGGACGTTTCAAGCCGGCTGGTAGACGACGGCCATGGCGCCGGAGGCGAACGGCGTAGCGCTGACCAGGCGCAGGTCGACCGGGCGGCGCAGTCCGGAGAACAGCGGCATGCCCTGGCCCAGCGCGACCGGATGAATGGCCAGCCGGAATTCGTCCACGAGGCCGGCGGCGATCAGGCTCTGCGCGAACCGGGCGCCGCCATGCGCAAGGATGTAGTTGCCCGGCTGGTCCTTCAGCCGCATGACCTCCTCCACCAGATCACCGCGCGCCACCGTGGGTTCGGCCCATGACTTGAGCACCGCCTCGCTCGGCACGGCGCCATGCCGCTCGGCATTGCGCGCTTTCGCTTCGGCGAGCGCCGCGGTGGTGTGCTGCGCCCGCGGACCGTCGATGCCGGTTCTCGAAAAAATGACCTTGGGGATGTCGTTCATCGGCGCTGCGACCGGCATCTGCGAATAGGGCCAGAACGCCGCCATGTCGCCATAGCTGCCGCTTCCCATGATGTGCACGCCGGCTCCGCGAAGCGTATCGAGCAGCCACCCGGTGGAATCGGCGCCGCCCGATGAGCGGAATACCCAGTCGGCCTCGCCGTTCGGCCCGGCAACAAAGCCGTCCAGCGAGACCGACATCTTCAATACCAGCTTTCTCTTGCTCGCCGTCGGGGTAGCCATGGTGGGATCCTTGGTGTTGTGAAATTCGCGGAGGCACCGCCAGTGTCGGCTTTGATCACTTCGCAGAGCAACGACGAACGGCGGATGCGCGAATCGACATGCTTCAGGAAGGCGCGCCCTGCGCCGCGTCTTCGGACAGCAGGCCGGCCACGAAATCGCCAAAGGCGGATGCCTTCGGCGGCATCTGCCGGCGACCGTTGGCGATCAGCATGATCGGCGGCCCGTGCGCGGCGAAGTCCGCCAGCACCTGCCGCAAGCGATGCTCGGCCAGCAGGGTGCGCGCCGTCAGTTGGTCGACCTGGACCAGGCCCACGCCAGCGGCAGCCGCGTCCAGCAGCGGGTCCAGCGAATCCATGATCACGTTGCCGCGCACGGCCATGTCCATGGCGCGGCCATCGCGAAAGAACCGCCACGGTGCCGGCGCGCGCTCGCCGACCGGCATGAAGCCCAGGCAGTTGTGCCGGACCAGATCATCAGGCGTGTCCGGTTCGCCGGCGCGGTCGAGATAGGCTGGCGCGGCGCAGGTGATCCAGCGCACCGTGCCCAGCCGCCGCGCAACCAGCGACGAGTCCGGCAGCTCGCCGATGCGGATGGCGCAGTCCCAGTCGCGGCCAATCAGGTCGTTGGAGCGGTTCTCCATCGACAACTGCAGGATGAGCTGCGGATAGCGGCGCAGGAATGCCGGCAACCGCGGCGCGATGATCCGCCGGCCCAGCACCACCGGCACATCCGCTCGCAGCACGCCGCGAAGCGCCTTGCCTCGCGGTGCCAGCAAGGCTTCCATGTGGCGAATGTCGCCGAGCACCTGGCGGCAGTGCTCGACATAGGTGGTGCCTGCCTCGGTCAGTTTCAGCGAGCGCGTGTTGCGGTCGAGCAGGCGCACGCCGAGCGTGTGTTCGAGTTGGCGCACGTGGGTAGTCACCGTGGCGGCGGACACGCCCAGCTCGGCGGCGGCGCGGCTGAAGCTCTTCAGCGTTACCACGCGCACGAAATAAAGCATGCTCTGCAGGCGGTCCATGGATTCTTCAGCGACGCCAAACAATGATTTCGGCCACGCCAGCATAAGCAGGCGACCGGCGCAGATAAAGTGCTTTGCCAGCGCATGTCATCGGCTTGCCCACCTTCTTCCTCCCCCGACGGAACCCGCCTTCATGCGACGACTCTTCCTGGTCCTGGCCGGCTTCCTGTTCATCGGCGCGGCGGCAGCCGCCGCGCAGCCGCAGGCGGTGTTCAAGCTGGAAAGCTATCGCAAGACCGTGGCCCTGCATGCGTCGGTCCACGGCCACGACGGCTTGTTCCTGCTGGACACGGCCGGCGGGCTCACCCTGCTTTCGCCGGCCTTTGCCAAGCGCATCGGCTGCAAGCCCTGGGGACGCCTGAGCGGTTTCCGGATGATGGGCGATCGGCTGGATGCGCCCCGCTGCGACGATGTCGACTTCCAGCTGGGCGACCAGCTGTTCCACGCGCCGGTGACGCTGGTGTTCGACATTGCGCCGCTGCTGGCGAAGGACGCGGCGCCGGTAGCGGGCTCCATCGCACTGGACCTTTTCGCCGGCAAGACCATCACGGTGGACATCCCCGGCCGGCGGCTGATCGTCGAATCACCGGAGAGCCTGCAGGCGCGCATCGCGCACGCGCGCGAACTGCCGGTGCTGCTGTCGCGCGAAATGCAGGGCCGCGCGCTGGCCGCTTCCGTCGGCGTGGCCACGTCCAGCGGCACGCTCTGGTTCGAGCTGGATACGGGAAACGGCGGCACCCTGCTGGTATCCCAGCCGTACGCCAGACTCTTTGGCCTGGATGCGGCGGCCAAGGGCCCGCAACAGGCGGACTTCGCCGTCGCCGCCGGACTGCGCGCACGCGGCACGGCGTTCACGCCCGACATGGTCCTCGACGGCAACCTCGGCATGCCGTTCCTGCGCGACAAGCTGATCACGCTGGACCTGCAAGCGGGGCGGTTGTGGATCGGTATTGCTGAATCGGAAGCGGCTACAACGCCGCCGGGATCACGTAGTCGGTGACCAGCTGCTGCAGCGGATACCACACCGGAAACTCGCCGTAATTGCCGGCAGTGATCGCCACCACCAGGTCGAGCTCGGGCACCACGATGACGAACTGGCCGCCATTGCCTTCTGCCGCGTAACCACGATAGTCGTGGCCGCCCACGCGGAACGCGTGCAGGTGCCAGGCATAGCCGTAGTCGTGGTTCGGCCCGAACGTCGCGTGCCGCGCCACCGACGCGTCGATCCATTGCTTGCCGATCAGCCGCCGCCCGTTCCAGACGCCGCCATCGAGATACAGCTGCCCGAGCTTGAGCATGTCGCGCGGACGCATGTAGAGGCCGCCCGCGAGATAGGCGTCGCCGTCCGGCATCAGGTTGAGGTGGTAGCCGCGCATCTGCATCGGTCCGGCGATCCAGGCCTGGAACAGATCGGTGAGCTGGCGGCCGGTGGCCTGGCGTACCACGCCGCCCAGCAGGTTGATGCCCGCCGAGCAGTACACCGCCTGGTCGGCGCCGGGCGCCTGCGCCATCGGCAGGTTCATTGTGTAGCGGTACCAGTCGGGCTCGCCGTGCTGGCGTTGCATCCGGTCCTCGCCACCGGGCGAGTTGTCATCGTTGTCGTCGCACGCCAACCCGGAACGCATGGACATCAGGTCGCCGACCGTGATCGCGCGCTTGTCCCGGTCCATGTGTTGGATCGGCTTGCCCTGCGCCAGCAGCGGCAGCACCGGCGTCTGCGCCGAGACCTTCGCGCCATGATCGATCGCCATGCCCAGCAGCAGCGAGGCGAACGACTTCCCGGCCGAGCGGGTGTCATGCGCCTGCTCGCGCGAATAGCCATGCAGATACGTTTCGAACACCAGCTTGCCGTGGCGCGCCACCAGCAGTCCATGCACCTGCGGATCGCCAGGGCCGGGCGTGTCGCTGGTTTCGATCTGCTGCTGCAAGGCCAGTATCGGCGCCGCGCGCATGCCCACGCCACCCAGCGGCGCGGTGCTCCAGCCATCGCCCGCGGCAACCGGCACGCGGTAGGCGCGCTGCGATCCGGCCGGCGTACTTGCGTAGTAGCCGATCGCGTTGTCGCGATCACGACGCGTGAAGGCGAACATGCCGATGCCCTGCCAGTCGATGCGCAGCTGCCCGGTCTCGTCGTCGAAGCGCCCCTTGAGCGCCCAGCCCTTGCGCTTCGGGTTGGTCAGCACGATCGCGTCATCCTTCACGGCCACGTCGTAGCGGATCCCGCGTCCCAGGTTGTATTCGGGATTGATCAGCACGGCGCTCAGCGCGCCGTCCTCGCCGCGCCGGATGCTGAGGTACTGGGTGATCCGGTCCTGCAGCGGCTGCACCTGCGCCATCCACACCTGGCCCTCGCCGTGCGGCAACAACAGCGGCGTCGCGTAGGCGCTGGCCAGCGCCTGCCCCGGCGGCTGGATCCAGAAACCCTCGATGTCGCCGCCCGCCATGCGGCCACGGAATTGGCCCTGCCCACCCGGCATCGCAAAGCTCACGCTGTCGCCATCGCGCTCGACCGTCGCCGACATGCCCGCCAGGCTGGCCCGCCACGGCGTCTGCGACCCGTCGACGGTAAGCATGCCCGCCAGCAGTGGGCCGGCCACCGTCTCGTTGCCCCACAACCCGGTCAGGTCAGGTGGTTCGACCGCGCGAGCGGTCGCAGACAGGAGCAGCAGGAGGAAAAGCATGGCCATGCGCATCGCGGCACCTTCGGACGACAGAAAAGGAAAGGCGCGATCACGATCCGTCGGCATGAACTCACGGTCGACGTCATGCCCGGATTGAACCTCGCTCTACCCGAGGCTGCCGGCCTCGACCGTCACCGACAACCGGCATGCGACCAAGCTGCCGGAATGCCGGATCAACCGGCCAATAGGGCGACGAAACCTTCTTGCCTGGCTGCCGACCTCGCCCACGCTGTCAGCACCAGCGATCCCCGACCCCGAAATTTTCGACGGTACCTCTCGATCAGCCGGCCTTCTTGCGCACCTGGCGGATGTATTCGAGTTCGCCCAGCGATTTGGGCTCGTTCGGTTTCAGCTTGAGGCAGGCGTGGTAGGCCGCTTCCGCCTCGTCCAGGCGGTGCAGTTCGACCAGGTCATAGCCTTGGCCGCGCAGCGCCTTGCATTTCATTTCCGGCACATCGCTGGCGGTGATCTCGGCATAGTCCAGGGCGGACTGAAACAGCGCGAGGGACGGCTGCCAGTCGTGTTTTTGCTGATAGGCATACGCGAGTTCCACCTGGTACTGGGCATCGTTGGGTGCCAACGCCAAGGCCTTGCGCAATTCGACGATGGCCGCGTCATAACTGGCCATCTCGTTGTACGCATAGCCGCGCGCCCAGTACGCCATGGCCCAGGCAGGACCGATCACCACCGAACTGACCGGCGGCTTCAACTTCATCGAGACCATCGAATACAGCAGTCCGTCGGTCATGCCGCGCGCGCTGTAGATCTTCTGCTTGCTGTCGCCGTACTTCGCTTCATAGCGGCGCACCACGTCGTCCAGCGGGCCGTCGATGGCGGCCTGGATGTGCCCGGCCTCGATCATCTTCACGCCGTCGGTGACCTGCTTGACGTCGGCATCCTCGGCCTTGGTTTCCGCGGCTGACGGCGTCACCACATTGATGGTTCTTTTCGGCAACGTGCCTGCCGACGGCGGCGAGCAGGCCGCGAGCATGAGCACGCAAGGCAGCAGCAAGGCGAGCTGGATGATCCGCTTCATGTTTTCCCCTGACTGGAATGGACTGGTTCTCGAGCGTCCTACAGCAGAACGCAGCACCCAACTTTTGTGGCATTGGCCACGCTGTCGTCGAAATGGGTAGCGAACCGAGGAGATTGGTAGTCCGGTTTATCCTTCAAGTTCGGGACATTTGATTCCCCGTAACTCTTGTAGTCCGCCATCAAGGTACAGCTCTTGGGGAAGAAATATACGCCGGTGTGGGGCTTGTCCAGATTGGCCAGGTAGAACGTGGTGATGTCCTTGCCACCGTATTCGCCGAGAGCTTCGCGAACATGCTTTGTCGAGGCATCCATGCCCAGCGCGAAATTCGTCAACGCGTCGATGTGGATATTCGTCTGGCCGCTCAAGTGTCCAAGCATGGTATTGAAACTTTGATCTGGCTGTTCTCCGCGGGCACCCCTGAAGTACATCTGGCTGAAGTGGCCAAAGATGGCCTGATCTCCTCCGGGGCCGGTGAAACGAATGCCGAAGACGTAGCAGTCGGCCAGGCCATCCGTGAAATAGACGTCGGAACTTGCCCGGGCTTGTTTTATAAGCACGAATTCATCCTGGCCAACTGTAATTGTCATCAGCGTTTCCTCCGGGACGTGCGTCAACGTCATGGGTCGATCGGCTACCACGCCGAGTCGCATGACGAAAATAACGGCCGCCTGGACTTCTACGGAACGGCCTGCTTCCGGCGCGCCGGCCTTGTCGATGGCAAGGCGGAAAGGACTATACGCCTGCCAATTCAAGCGCCCTAGCTTGCCCCCTGCCCCGTCCGAACAGTGCAACTGTCCACCCTGCGCGTAAACGAAAGCTCCCGAGTGCAGGAAGCGTTGCGCACAACGCTCCAGTTGATTTGAACGCCCCGTTTCGCAACCGCGACCGGCTTGCGCGTATCTCCGTGTTCGAACGGCCACCCCTCCTGGCCGCCCGACGGGAAAAACTCATGCACTTACGCCATGCACTGACGCTGCCGCTGCTGACCCTGATGGCAAGCGCCGCCGCGTTCGCTCAGATGCCATCCGCATCCACCACACCGGTCAATGCCTCGGAGCAGGCCGCGGTTATCGCGACCCTGGAGCAGCAGTTGAAGTCCCAGTACGTTTTCCCGGATGTCGCTGCCAGTACAAGCACTGCGCTCTCGGCCAAGCTGGCGCATGGTGACTACCGCGATGCCACCACCACGGCGGCATTTGCCAGGAAGTTGTCCGAGGATCTGAGTTCCATCGGTAACGACAAGCATCTCGCGGTCAAATTTGCGCCGGACTTGCCGTCTCCGCCGCAGAACGACGGCAAAGGCGGCAGCGACGAAGATGCCGCCCGGGAGATGGAGCAGATGGTCGCGCAGATGCGGACTGCTTCGGCCCGCGAGAGCTATGGCATCAACCGCGTGCAATGGCTGCCGGGCGGTGTCAGCTACATCGATCTTCGGAAGTTCGGTCATCCGGAAATCGTCGGTGCGGCTTACGACGGAGCGATGTCGCTGGTGGCCGGAACCAAGGCGCTGGTGCTCGACCTGCGGCAGAACAAGGGCGGTGAACCGGATGGCGTGGCCTACCTGATCAGCCACTTTTTCGCGGTAGGCGATGCCCGACACCTCAACGATTTCTACGTCCGCGCTGACGGCGACACGCACCAGTTCTGGACCATTCCGTCCGCGACGCCCCGCTTCGCCGGCCCCATCTATGTACTCACCTCGCGCCAAACGGCTTCCGGCGCCGAGGAATGCGCGTATGACCTGAAAACCCAGAAGCGCGCCACGCTGGTCGGTGAAACCACCATGGGCGCCGCCAACCCGGGCGGCTGGATGCCGCTCGGGCATGGCTTCATGGCCTTCATACCCGTGGCACGCGCCATCAACCCGATCACCAACGCCAACTGGGAACACGTGGGCGTGGCGCCCGACGTGGCCGTACCGGCGGGTTCGGCCATGAAAACCGCCTACCTCGCCATTCTCGACGGCCTCCTGAAAAACTCGAAGGATCCGGATGAACAAGCGGGGTTGAAGAACATCCTGGCCGATGTCCAATCGGGCAAGTTCCAGCTGCCCGACAACTACTCAAGTCACTGACGCGACGCTGGCGATCGATAACCAGCTTTTGTCGATCCGGTTCGACATTGAGGACGGTCATTCGCTCCACCATGGAGGGAACAAGGTGCCAGGCATATTCAAGCGGCAGCGAGCGTCGGGCTTGAATGGTCACTGTCACCTCTCCATGGATGCCTGCTTTCGCGGGAATGAGTCGGGCCCAATCGGTTTGAGAAATGCCATTCCCCTTCGACCCGGCTCATGGCGCACCTTCGTTGATCGGAATGTCCGCTGCCGGGTCCGCCGGTGCACGGCGGCGACCTGCCGCGACGACCACGCGGGGGCGTGCTACTGGCGAGCAGGCATCCTGCTGTAGTCGATCGGCACCCACTGGTAATCCTCTCCACTCACCCGCAGATGGCCGACGCCGGGAAACGGAAGATGTGCCCCCGCTACCAAAGTACGATCGCGAGCCATCTGGCCAAACACCTTGGCGCGTGCCGCCGCGGCCTCACCGGGGTCGCTGTCGAAGGCGATGGTGACTTCCGGGTGATCGAACTGGACGGCGGAAACGTGGATCAGGTCGCCCATCAACAACAGCTTCTTCCCGGCACTCTCGATGAGGTAGGAAGTGTGCCCCGCCGTGTGGCCGAAGCTGGGATACGACTTCACCCCCGGCACGAGCTCGACGGCGCCGTCGAAGGCGTTGAACTTGCCGGCTTTCACATAAGGCTGGACCGACGCCATGGCGTCGCGGAAGAAGCCCTTGGATGCATCCGGCGCACCGTCGAGGTGCTTCTGGCTTAGCCACCAGTCGCCCTCGGCCCGGTCGGCGTGGACCACTGCGTTCGGGAATTGAATGAGGTGGTTGCGCACCAGCCCGCCTACGTGATCCGGGTGCATGTGGGTCAGGAAAATGTCGTCGACCTGTCCGGGCTGGTAGCCCGATGCCTTCAAGTTGCGCATCAGTTTCCCGAGCGTCGGGCCAAACAGGTCGCCCGCACCCGTGTCGACCAGCACCAGACGCTTGCCCGTGTTGATGAGGTAGGCATTGTCCGAGACCTGCAGCGGCGCTTTCTCGAACGCCGCATGCAGCGCGGCGAGCGTTTTCTCGGCCGGCTGGTGCAGCAGTTGATCGACCGGCAGGTCCACCGTGCCGTCGCTGAGCGCAGTGATCTCGAAGTTGCCGAGCATGAACCGGTAGTAGCCAGGCGCGGGGCTTCCGGCCATCGGCGCGCCGGCAAAGGCAGGCGCCGCGGCAAGGCCGACAGCGGCCGCGATGGTTGCGCGACGGATGGCCTGGGTAAGGATGTTCGATGACATGGAGCTTCTCCTGGACGTTGGCGAATGACGTGATGGTGTTGCGTCGCCATGGTGGGAGATTGCGTTCATCACAACAATAGAGTAACAAGCAAGACTATCTTGCATTTTACGCAAAGGTAGGAACCATGCTCGAAGCGATCAATACCTTCATCGAGGTGGCCACCGAGCGCAGCTTCACCAGTGTCGCCCGGCGCCGCGACGTGGCGGTGTCCTCGATCACCCGCAAGATCGACACGCTCGAGGCCGAGCTGGGCGCCAGGCTGTTCGCGCGCAACTCAAGGTCGCTGGCACTGACCGATGCCGGCGAGCAATTCCTGCCCCGCGCCCGCCACCTCGTTTCGGAGATGGATGACGCCAAACGCGGACTGGCGGATCTTCATGCCGATCCGCGCGGACTGCTGACGATCACTGCACCGGAAGCATTCGGCCGACGCCATGTCGTCCCGGCCATCGCCAGCTTCCTGAAGCGCTACCCGCAGGTCGAGATCGACCTGCACCTCAGCGACCGGCGCGTGGACCTGACGCAAGAGCGCGTGGACGTCGCCATCCGCATCGGCCTGTTGCCGGACAGCGACCTGGTCGCTACGCGCCTGGCCCCATCGAAAAGACTGGTGTGTGCAAGCCCCGACTACCTGGCGCGCTGTGGCCGCCCGGCAACGCCTGCGCAATTGGTGAAGCACAACTGCCTCACGCTGGCATCGAGCGCATCGCCGGGATGGTGGTGTTTCGCAAACGTGCATCGCGGTGCCGCGCTGCCCATCCGCGGCACGCTGCGCAGCGACGACACCGAAGCGTTGCTGCAGGCGGCCGTCGCCGGCATCGGCGTCATCCACCTGGCCAGCTGGATGGCGGGCGAGCTCGTGCGGGCCGGCCAACTGGTGTCGCTGTTCCCCGGCGTTGCGGCACCGCCCAAGCTCTCGGCATCGGCCATCCACGCCGTGCGCTTGCCGGGCCGCTCGCATGCAGTGAAGGCAACGCTGTTCATCGCCCACCTGAAAACTTTCTTCGGCGATCCGCCGTATTGGGACCGTGCGCAACGCAAGCGGGCGAGATGAGCGGCGGCCGGGTTTCGGGTACGCAATCGATATGCGCGTGGTCTGCGCTTCGCTCCACAAGAAAACGCGATGAGGGGCTCTTCTTGCAGCTGAGCTGCGGCGAGATGTGGCCGAGTGAAGCCGCGATAGGTGACCCTGATCCCGATAGTCCCAACGTCTTGACTGGCCGGTTTCGGCTTTGTATATTACCAATCAGTTATTAAAGTGGATGGTTATGCAAATCTCGGAACGCCTCAACCTGACCTTCGCCGCCCTGGCCGATCCCACCCGACGCGCCATCCTGGCGCGGCTGGCCACGGGAGAGGCCACCGTGACGGAACTCGCCGGGCCGTTCGCGATGAGCCAACCAGCCATTTCCAAACATCTGAAAGTGCTTGAGCGCGCCGGTCTCGTCTCGACGGACAGCGATGCGCAACGGCGCCCACGCAAACTGGAGCCGAAGCGATTGGCGGAGGCCGTGGACTGGATCGAACGCTACCGCGAGATCTTCGAACAGAACTACCAGCGCCTCGATGCCCTGCTCGCAGAACTCCAGGCCA
>Ga0157370_10003746_pt1 | contig 17764 bp, 13 predicted proteins | sample C35metaG_FD_113463 | JGI IMG/M metagenome (GOLD analysis project Ga0157370, IMG submission 113463) | Corn rhizosphere microbial communities from Kellogg Biological Station, Michigan, USA - C3-5 metaG | ecosystem: Host-associated > Plants > Roots > Rhizosphere > Soil | place: USA: Michigan...
ATATCCGTCTTCATCAATGATTTCAGATTTCAATAATCCAATGTCGCCAGGTTTTTCAATACTGATATTCTCGATGAACTTTCCGGTTTTTCCGGTTATCTCGTTATGAAAACTAATTAAATACCTGGAATATATATTTCCTTCAGCTACTGTATAATGCCCATTTTCTGCAATAAGAGAGGTCATAATACTTCCTCCGATGTAGGTTTCATTGTCATTACCCGATGCCCCGAATAATACTTTGGAGGTAACATTTCCAGAACAGTAGAACGAACCATTGATGATGATATTTTTTGCCTGAATATTGCCGTTAACAATCAGAACAATATAATCTTCCACAAAAAGCTTTTCCGATAAGTGAAGATCACCTTCTATAAGAATGATTTTATATCCTTCATCTTCACGGGTAATCAGCTCCAGAGAAGTGCTGCTTTCATTTTGTATAAGAACAATTTCAGGGGCGTCATTTTCATTATTGATGTGCAGAGAAGCATCTTTTATTTTTTCTGCTGTTTCATCGTCCAGCATTTCTAGAAATTCAGCAAGACTTTCTTCATCTAAATAGCTTTCATTGAAAAAATTGTTTTCCAAGGCTTCATGAGCAATGCTATATAGATTTTCTGATTTTTCTTTGAGCTTTTTGTATAATTGATCTTTAGTAAGTTTTTGCAATTCTTTCATCGGCTTTTAAAAGTATATACATGTGTCTGTTCAGTGGAGGAAACACCTATTAATAGACAGATGCAATATAGTCAGATAAATTTTGTTATGCCAGAAAGTAAAGAATTTATTTTCTTAAATGTTTTCTGACATAATATTTTTTTAGCTTAATATGATATTATTTTATCAATAAACTGACTTCTACGAACTCCTGTGCAGTATTTTATTATTTTTGATACAAAAAAGAACGATATGAAAATATTTTTTTGATATTGGTTTTTTAGAGTCATTCATCCTTAGAATGTTCAGTTTTTTTTGATATATTGTAATAATGATTTACTCAAAATCTGTATAACAAGTACATTTTATTTACAATGTCAAAAGAAACCACTCCGCTTGTAGAATATTTTAAAAGCTATATTCCGCTTTCAAAGAAAGAAATTGAGGTTTTGAACGAACGGTTTGTTGAAAGGAGAATTAAACGAAAACAATTTATACTAATGGAAAATGAGATCTGCCAGTATTATACGTTTGTGGTTTCAGGATGCTTAAAAATGTATAATATAGATGGTAAGGGAGAAGAACATAATCTTCAGTTTGCCGCAGAAAACGATTGGATTGTGGATATAGACAGTTTTCATAATAAGAAACCAAGTCAATTGTATATTTCAGCTCTTGAAACTTCCACTGTTTTGCAAATAGAAAAAAATGACCTTTGGTTTCTTTATACCTATTATCCGAAATTCGACAGAAATTTCAGAGTGATTATCGAACAGAAATTTATTGAACTTCAAAATCGGGTGCTTCAGAATATAAGTGCTACCGGAGAAGAAAAGTATGAGTCTTTCCTGAAGCATTATCCTCAACTGGCTAACCGGCTTCCCAATACACAGATTGCTTCCTATTTAGGCATTACTCCTCAATTTTTAAGTAAAATCCGGCAGCGAAGAATCAAAAGTTGATCATATTCACTTTTATATGAAACTAGTTTCATCATTTGTCTTACCAAATGTCAAGATGAGTTCTTAAACTAGTTTGTCATCTTCTGAATAGATTTCCACCTAATTTTGACATAGATAAATATTAAAAATCAAAAGAAATGGAAACATTAAAAAAAGTAGCCGTTATTGGCTTAGGGAATATTGGAAAAGCAATTGCTGGTGATTTAATTAATAACAGCCACGAAGTGATTGTAGCCTCAAGAAATAATGAAGAATCAGCTGATTTTGCTCAACAGTCTAATGGTCTTGCTCAAAGTATGGATATTGATCAGGCAATTAATACTGCAGACATTATTATTCCGGCAATATGGTTTGGTGCTTTTAAAGAATTCTTCAATGATCATGAGGAAATTCTGAAGGGAAAAACCATTATTGATGTCTCAAATCCTATCGCTCCGGATGGAAATGGTGGATTCAAAAAGATTATCGGAGAAAAAGAATCTGCCGGAGAACTTAACAGAGCAGTGCTTCCTCAGGGTGCTAAGCTGGTAAAAGCATTTGGAACATTAGGAGCAGGAAGTCTTGCGGGTGCTTCCAACAGCATTCCGGAAAAAGCAGTATTGTTTTATGCTTCAGATGATACCTCAGTTGATAAAGATGTTGAAGATGTGATTAAAAGCGCAGGATTTGATCCTTTAAAAGTAGGAGGGATTGATCAGTCGATCCGTATAGAGGTTTTTGGAGATCTGCATGAATTTGGAGCACTGGGAAAAACGGTGAATCTTTCAGAAGCTCAATCAAAATTATAGAAAAACACTTAACTCAAGTGATACAAAAGCCGGACTTCTTTAGGAGTCCGGCTTTTTTGGTTTTTTTATGTCAGTTAAGCATGACCTATTTTCTTTTGATCACCAATTACATTCAAAGTAACTCCAAAAAGGATTAAAGTAATCCCGATCAGCAGATTAGGAGTAAATTTTTCATGAAACATCAAAACACTGATCAATACAGCAACCACAGGTTCCAGGGCTCCTAAAATAGCCACAGGAGTAGAACCGATATATTTAATCGCAAATACCAAACACAAGCTGGAAATAACCGTAGTCAAAAATGCGAAAATAAGAAAGTTGATGAAAACCTCTGTTGAAGGAATAGCAAATGATTCATTTGCCATCAAAGCCTTGGTCATAAAGAACATTGAGGTGAAAAACATAGAATAAAACGTAAGCTTAAACCCTGAAACCTTAATATTCGATTTGTTGACAATAACCATATATAAGGCATAGAACAGTGAACTGAGCATCACAATTCCCAGTCCTGCAAAATTGATTTCCAATCCGTTTCCTTTTAAACACAAAACAATGACTCCTGCAAAAGCCAAAAGTAAAGATGCTCCGGATAATTTGGTAAGTTTCTCTTTATAAAAGAAAAGCATGATCAACGCTACAATAATTGGGTAGATAAATAAAACGGTAGAGGCAATTCCTGGGGTAAGAAAATCATAGCCTAAAAACAGAAACTCTGAAGAAAGGGCATAGCAGATTCCAAGAATAGCCAGAATTAAGGCTTCTTTTTTATTGATTTTAAAACTTTCCCTCGAATACAGCAGATATCCTCCGACCATTAAAGCCGAAAAGAAAAATCTGTAAAACAGCGTAATATCCATTGAAAAGTGTGCCCGCTTTACAGGCAGAATAAAAATCGGAATCAGACCATATGAAACAGCCGACAGAATTCCCAGTGTGTAACCTCTAAGTTTCATTTGCTTTTATAGGTATTAAACAAAAAAGCCACTGAATCAATCAGTGGCTTTTTTTATTTTTTAAGATTAAATAGGTTTAAAACTTAATCCTTGTTCCTGCAGTAATTTTTCTTCCTGCTCCTTGTAGTAGCCACCTACTAATTTATCATGAATTGCTTCAAATGCTGCCAGAGTTTCATTAATCTCTGCATCTGTATGAGAAGCGGTAGGAATCAGTCTTAAAAGAATCATTCCCTTCGGAATGACCGGATATACCACTACAGAGGTGAAAATTCCGTAATTTTCTCTTAAATCTTTCACTAATATAGTTGCTTCTACCGGAGTTCCCTGCATCATAACCGGAGTTACACAAGTGTTGGTATCTCCAATATTAAATCCTCTTTCTTTAAGTCCGCTTTGTAGTTTTTCAACATTCTCCCAAAGTTTAGCTTTGATCTCAGGTCTTGATCTCAATAGCTCTAATCTTTTTAATCCTCCGATTACCATTGGCATCGTAAGAGATTTTGCGAAGATTTGTGATCTCAGGTTGAATTTCAGATATCTGATGATTTCTTTGTCACCCGCAAGGAATGCTCCGAAACCTGCCATAGATTTAGCAAAAGTAGAGAAATACACATCAATCTGATCGTTGCAGTCCTGCTCTTCACCCACACCAGCACCTGTTGTACCAAGGGTTCCGAAACCGTGAGCATCATCTACTAAAAGTCTGAATTGGTATTTTGATTTCAGATCGCAGATCTCTTTAATTTTTCCCTGCTGGCCTCTCATTCCGAAAACCCCTTCCGTAATCACAAGAATACCTCCTCCTGTTTCTTCAGCCACCTTGGTTGCTCTCTGAAGGTTCTTCTCAAGACTTGCCATATCATTATGCTTGTAGGTAAATCTTTTACCGGAATGAAGTCTTACTCCATCCACGATGCAGGCATGAGAATCCATATCATAAACAATCACATCATTTCTGCTTACCAAAGCATCAATGGTAGAAACCATTCCCTGGTAACCGAAATTCAATAGATATGCTGATTCTTTTTTTACGAAGTCTGCCAATTCTCTTTCCAACTGAAGGTGCTGATCTGTTTCTCCAGACATCGCTCTTGCTCCCATTGGATAGAACATTCCATATTCTGCAGCCGCTTTTGCATCCGCTTCTATTACTTCAGGATGATTACACAATCCTAAATAGTCATTGGCACTCCAGAAAATTACTTCTCTACCCTGAAACTGCATTCTAGGGCCGATAGGACCCTCTAATCTTGGGAAAATAAAATAGCCTTCACCATAATCTGCAAATTGTCCAAGTGGTCCTGGATTTTCTTTTATTCTTTCAAAAATATCCAACATTGTATCGTAATTTTTAAGTAAAAAGCCTTTTTTGTAAAACACGCAAAAGGCTTTATTTGTATTGTGATTTTATTTATTCTTATTTGATGAACTCTGTTTTGAAAACTTCGTCATAATTGTGAACACAGTTGTTGACAAATCCCTGTTCGGCCATCCATTTGTCACTATATACTTTAGTGATATATCTGGAACCATGATCAGGATATATTAAAACAATTAAGTCATTTTCTGTAAGCTCATGAGATTGAGCATACTGTATCAATCCCTGCGTTACAGCTCCGGTAGTATAACCTCCCATGATAGCTTCTTTCAAAGCAATTTCACGGGTTCTGTAGGCAGACATTTCGTCATTTACCCTTACAAATTCATCTACCTTGTCGAAAAGCAGGGCAGCAGGAATAAGGTTTTTACCCATTCCCTCAATCTGATAAGGATGTACATCTTCTTTATGGATTTCTCCTGTTTCGTGAAAGCTCTTCAGTATAGAACCATCAGCATCCACACCAATGATCTTGATATCCGGATTTTTTTCCTTCAAAAACTTGGCAGAACCGGATAGCGTACCACCAGTTCCAGTGCAGGCAAAAAGGTGAGTGATCTTACCTTCCGTTTGTTCCCAGATCTCAGGACCTGTAGTCTGATAGTGCGCATCAATATTAAGTTCGTTAAAATATTGATTGATGTAAATAGAATTAGGCGTTTCCTGAGCGATTCTTTTAGCAACTTCATAGTATGATCTGGGATCATCCGCCGGCACATTGGCTGGGCATATATACACCGTAGCTCCCAATGCTTTCAGATAAGCAATTTTTTCAGGTTTTGTTTTATCACTTACTGCAAGAATACATTTATATCCCTTAATGATACATACCATCGCAATAGAAAACCCGGTATTACCGGAAGTAGTTTCTACAACTACAGAATCTTCTTTTAAAAGGCCTCTTTCTTCTGCGTTTTCTATAATATGACGTGCGATTCGGTCTTTGGTGGAATGTCCAGGATTATATGATTCTAACTTGGCATAAACGGTTGCTGGAATATCTTTTGTAACAGTATTTAGCTTCACCATCGGAGTGTGTCCTATCAGGCCAAGAATATTATCGTAAACATTACTCATTATTTGTTATTTTCAATAAAAATCTGACTGCAAAAATACAAAAAAATAAATAATTACTAAACTTTTGTTTGATTTCTAGGGCATAGTTTTGTAAAAAGTTATTTTCGTATTTACAGTTTTGACACGTCTATAATCGCAAATACTACGCCAAAATTTTTAAATTTTGTTAAAACCCGCATAAAATAAGATAAAAGCCTTATTTTCGCATAATTGATTTAATACTATGAAAAATTGGACTTTTAGGCAATGGAACACCGTTTCAGGATGGGTGATTTTCGTCATTGCGTTTTTCACGTACTTGTCCACCATAGAACCCAATTTCAGTTTTTGGGATTGTGGCGAGTACATTTCTTCTGCAGTAAAACTTGAAGTAACGCACGCTCCCGGAGCTGCTTTATTCCAGATAGTGGGTGCCGTGGCAGCCATTTTTGCATTAGGAAAAGGCGAAAATTATTCTATCGTGATCAACGCGATGTCTGCATTGTTCAGTGCGCTGACTATTTTATTTTTGTTCTGGACGATCACACACTTTGTGAGAAGACTTTTAAACAAAGATTTTGAAGAAATTACAAAACATCAGGAAATTTCTATTTTATTTGCCGGAGCAGTAGGAGCACTTTGCTTTACGTTCTCAGATACATTCTGGTTCTCGGCAGTAGAAGGTGAGGTTTACTCTATGGCTTCTATGTTTATTGCGCTTTTGGTCTGGTTAATCACCAAATGGGAGAATGAGTATAAAGCGGGAGACAGTGAAAGATGGATTATTCTTATTTTCTTTGTTTTAGGACTTTCTGTGGGAGTGCATATGATGTGTATGCTGGCAATTCCTGCAGTATGTTTAGTATACTATGCAAGAAATTATAAGTTTACCTGGAAAAACTTTATCTGGGCAAACCTTATCACACTAGGGATTTTGATTATCGTTTTCAAAATTATCTTCCCTTTAATAATGACTATGTTCGGAAGACTTGAGATTTTCTTCGTGAATGGTCTTGGACTTCCTTTCCACTCCGGAACTATTGCGGCTTTTGTTTTGATGGTAGCGATCTGCTATTTCTTAATCAAGTATGCAAGAAAAGCAAAAAGAAACATCTACCAGACGGCTGCATTATCTGTAGTTTTCATGATGATCGGATTCTCTTGCTGGATGGTTATTCCTATCAGAGCGAATGCTAATCCGCCAATGAACCTTAATGATCCGGATACGGCAATTGGTATGCTGGATTATTATAACAGAGAGCAGTATGGTGACTGGCCTACAATCTATGGACAAAACTATACGGCATTCCTTGATGCTAACGGAATTGAGAAAAACGAAGACGGAAGCTTTAAGACACAAAAAACCGGAGAAATCTACGAAAAAGATGAAAAAACCGGAACATACAGAAAAACCGGTGACCGTTTCAATTATGTATTCAACAAGTCTCAGGTAAGCTTAATGCCAAGAATGTTCAACGAAGACAAGGATGTAATGGCGAACTATATTTCTATGTATGGTGCTCCTGATTTTACATTCAACTATGGTAATGAAGATGTGGCAGATAATCCACAGGCTAAGCAGATCTTTGATGAATTGAGAGCGAAATATGAAGATAAATCGATTACCGCTGCAGACTATCTGAAAGTAAAACCATATAACCTGATCAATGTTCAGAAGCCTTCATTCCTTCAGAATATGGATTATTTCATCTCTTTCCAGAACGGATATTACTTTGTAAGATACCTGATGTGGAACTTTGTAGGAAGGCAGAACGACCTTGAAGGAAATATGGAAAGCACAAAAGGAAACTGGATTTCCGGAATTCCTTTCATCGATAATGTGACAGTAGGAAATCAGGACAAGATGCCTGCTAAATTTATGAATGAAAGTACGGTAAAATTCTTCTTCCTTCCATTAATCTTAGGTTTGATCGGATTCTTTTTCCAATTAAACAGAGATTTCGGAAGATTCTATGCACTACTGTCTTTATTTATTTTAACAAGTGTAGGTATTGTTTTCTATACAGGGGTAAAACCTTTTGAACCAAGAGAAAGAGATTATGCGATGGTAGGATCATTCTACGCATTTGCGATCTGGATTGGTTTGGGAGCCGGAGCCATCTTATGGTTCTTACAGTCTAAAATAAAATCAAACGGAGCCAACATTGCTTTAGGAGTCGTTTTATTAGGAGTTCCTTTTATGATGGGCTTCCAGAACTATAATGTTCATGACAGAAGTAACAGATATACGGCTTACGATTATGCGTACTCTGTATTAAAATCATTACCGAAAAACGACATCCTTTTCGTTTACGGAGATAACGATACTTACCCGGTTTGGGCGATCCAGGAAACAGAACAGTTCAGAGATGATGTGAAGGTAGTGAACTTTACCCTTGCTTCAACTCCATGGAATCTTGATCAGGTAAAAAGAAGAACGTACAACGCTATGGGAATTCCTAGCCAATTGACACACGACGATTACAGAGATGGTGTAAATGATCAGATCTATATGATGAAGAAAGAAGATTGGGAAGGTGTTTTCTCTATGTTGAAAGAACAGGGAGCTCCGGAAACAGAATTCCAGTCTTTCAGAAAATATCTTACTCAGGATTCTTTAACATTGAAACAGGCTATTGAATTCATTAAGTTTAAATCTCCTGAAAAAGACGAATTGTTGAAAATGTACTTCGGAGAAGAGAAATATGAAAAATATAATATTCTTCCTGTAAACAAATTCATTCTTCCTGTAAATAAAGAAAATGCTTTGAAAGCAGGAATCATCAACAAAGAAGATCTTCCGAATGTAGCGAATCAGATCATGATTACTTACAAAGGAAACACTCTTTATAAGAATAACCTGATTCTGATGGATCTTTTAGCGAACTTCGACTGGAAGCGTCCAATCAACTTCTCTTCAGGAGGAATCTATGACAGTGAGAATATTTTCTATCTGAACGATTACCTTCAGTTTGACGGGTTCAGTTACAGATTAATCCCTATCCAAACACCTCCTACAGCTGATGGAGATATGGGAAGAGTAGATGCCAATTCTCTTTACAACGTAGTGAAAAACTTCAGATGGGGGAACTTTAAGAACCTAAATGCTCACTTTGATGAAACGGCTACTTCTAACATTATCAGCTATAGAATGTCAGCAAGCAGAGCTGCAGCAGCACTAGCATTAAGCGGACAGAAAGCTAAAGCATTAGAAATTCTGGATCTTGCAGCCAAAGAAATTCCTGCTGAGAAATATAACGATCCTCGTTCATTAAGCTCAATTGTATCAGGATACATCATCGCAGGTCAGGAGCAAAAAGGTCTTCAGCTTGCTGAGGTACTTAAAAAAGGAATCTTTGAAGAATATGATTATTATTTAAGCCTTTCCAAAGCAGATCAAAGCTACCTGAGAAGACAAATGAGAACAAAACCGATGGAATATTCTCTTGTTGTTTCTGCAGTAACGGATGCTTATACTAAGATCGGACAAAAAGAAAAAGGGTATGCTTACCTGATAAAATCTATTGAGCCAATTGACAAGAAGTTCAATGTCTTTATCAAAGATCTTCAGGAAATGGGTAAAGAAAAGGCAATGAAAGAGTCTGAAAATGTACAGCAGATCGCACCATTCTACCAGTATCTATTTGATGTGATGGAACCCTATGATTCTACTTATTCAAAAGAAAAAGAAAATCAGATCACCACAGCAATTATAAAAGCAACAAAATAACATATTGTAAAACGGGACTTCGGTCCCGTTTTTTTATTATTGGGAATCCTGAATATTAAGATTATATTTGTACAATTAAAAATACATAATGGCTGAAACAAAAAATAGCAGGTTCCCAATCTATGCTGTAATTGCTACAGTTGCTTTTAAGCTTCTTTTTTTACTGACGCACTATATTCAGGAGGATGCATTTATTACCTGGAGAGTTGCTCAAAATTTTCTTGACTACGGAGTAATTGGTTTCAATGGAGATACCAAAATTTCTGCGTCTACTACACATTTATATGTTTTTGTGTCTTATCTTTTCAATCTTGTTTTTGGAAAAGAAAACTTTATTGAACCTCTTTTGATTTTTAATTCCCTATTATTTACAATAGGAACATTACTGCTTTCTCATCTGGTTCTTAAAAACCCTTGGCATAAAGCTATTTTTATATTTCTGATCGGTATTTTGCCTCCATCTATTAAAATTTCAATTCTCGGAATGGAGTACGGAATCCTGTTTTTCCTGGAGATGGCATTGCTGTATTACGGGTTTAACAAAGGAAAAAAATGGGTGTTGATCCTTCTTCCGATATTGATTATGTTTACCAGAATTGATACCGTGATCTTCCTTGGAATTGTCTTCCTTGTAGATATATTCTGGAACAAAAAAATCAGATGGAATTATATTTTTGGAGGAATTTTGGGCGTTTTATCAACGGTTGCTTTCAATTGGTTCTACTTTGGAGAATTGGTGAATAATACGATTACAGCTAAAAAACTTCTTTACAATAAAAATTTTACAATCCAGCAGGAGATTGGGCATTTTTTTAAAAGTTTTGGAAACTTCTGGGGAATGCTTAAAGTACCCGGAGATTTCAATCCTATGACTGTTGTTATCTTGATTTTTGAGCTGCTTTGCTTTATTTATCTGATCAGACAAAGAGAAAAGAGAAACTATTTTTTATGGATGATCTTTCTCTTCGGATGGGCAAAACAGATTATTTTTATTTCTCAGAAAAGCTTGTTCGACTGGTATTACTGGGTACCACAGCTGCTACTTTTCGTTCCTGTTCTTATTTTTGTATTAGAGCAGAAAGAGAAGAGAAACCTATGGCTTTCATTACTGGTAATATTTTATATTTTCCCAATGCTTGTTTTCCAGACTGTTCATTGTATTGCAACAGGAAATGGAGAATGGAACTATCGAAGAACGATTGGAACCTATTTGAATCAATATGAAAAAGATAAAAATCAGTGGATTTTATTGGAGCCGGCTGGTTATGTCCCTTATTTCTCAGGGTTAAAAACAATTGATGAGGTTGGGCTGGTAGATAAACAGATTCAGGAAGAAATTAAAAAGGATAAAGTAAATTACTGGATCAATACTGTAAAGACAAGAAAACCTAAGTATCTTCTTTCTTACCAGAATCTATACGAAGAAAGTACTATAAATTCAGAATATTATAAAATTCATTATAAACTTCTGAAAGAATTCCGTGTGAAAGATCATCTGAAAAGTGACAATAAAATTTTAGAAAAAATATACAACCTGAAACCTTCCGGAACAGACTATAATTTGTACATTAGAGTTGATTAAAAGATTTATAATCGCTCTAGTACTCTCAAACTCTAAGGCTCAAAAACTGCAACCTATTACCTAAAAACTAAAACCTAAAAAAATGAAATACTGTGCTTTTCTCCGCGGCGTCAACGTAAAAGGAACCAATATGAAAATGGCTGATGTATGCCAGGTTTTTAAAGATGCAGGTATGAAAGATGTGAGTTCAATATTAGCTTCCGGAAATATTGTTTTTTCTTCAGATAAAAATGGGAAAGATTTAAAGACCATTTTGGAAAAAGCCATGTCAGATCATTTTTCTTATGAAGCTTTTTTGTTTGTAAAATCTCAGGCAGAGACAGAGGTTTTCTGGAACAGTATTCCTTTTGAAAAGAATGATGCGCTTCATATTTATGGTTTTGTCGGAATTCCGGGCGTAGAAAAAGTTTTAATGGAAGAATTTCAAAAAGCGGGTCAGGTAGAAAATGAAAAGGCAGAAATCATCAATGAAATATTTTACTGGCAGGTTCCGAAGGGAAATACCTTAGATTCTACCTTTGGAAAAGTGCTGGGCAAGAAGAATCTTAAAGATCAGTTTACCAGCAGAAATGTGAATACGTTTGAGAAGGTTCTGAAGAAATTCTAAATAAATCATCGCAATGCTTCGACAGGCTCAGCATGACATCGCTGTAAATTAACTTTTAATGTAACGTGAACTCCAACGTGTTTCCTACACTTGTTGTATTTATGGGTTGTCACAGTTTTTATGCTATTATAAAAGTTAGTATTAGAATTGTTATGCTGAGCTTGTCGAAGCATCTATCCATTAATAATCGGAAATTCACGAATCTTTTTATTACTATTTGGTTATCATAGTTTTAACGTTTGCATATAGATCGCATTATGGTTGTCATGCTGAGCTTGTCGAAGCATCTATCCATTAATAATCGGAAATTCACGAATCTTTTTGTTACTATTTGGTTATCATGGTTTTAACGTTTGCATACAGATAGCATTATGGTTGTCATGCTGAGCTTGTCGAAGCATCTATTAATTTAATAATCGGAAATTCACGAATCTTTTTATTACTATTTGGTTATCATAGTTTTAACGTTTAGATATAGATCGCATTAGGGTTGTCATGCTGAGCCTGTCGAAGCATCTACCATTTTAATAGCCAGAGATTCGACGTCTTATTTTAGTTTTCACTTTAATATAACAGATGTATTAGTTTTGTCATGCTGAGCCTGTCGAAGCATCTATCAATTTAATAATAGGAAATTCACGAATCCAAAAGACTCAAAGACTATTACAATCATAGCCTGTTAAAGCAATCAAATAATTTCCATTTGTGAAACTTTCTCAGTATTTTTACTGAACTTTTTAATTATAACAAAATGATTCAGTATTTAGATAATATTTCGCACAAAGATTCAAAAAACTTTTTCCTTATTGCCGGACCTTGTATTATTGAAGGGGAAGATATGGCATTAAGAATTGCTGAAAAAGTAATCAGTCTCACAGATAAATATAATATTCCGTATATTTTCAAAGGGAGTTTCAAAAAGGCCAACAGAAGCCGTGTAGATTCTTTTACATCCATTGGTGAAGAGAAATCTCTTGAAATTCTTAAAAAAGTAGGAGAGACGTTCAATATTCCTACAACAACGGATATTCATGAAAATGAGCATGCAGCATTAGCAGCACAATATGTAGATGTTCTACAGATTCCTGCATTTCTTGTTCGCCAGACCGATCTATTGGTTGCAGCAGCACAAACAGGAAAATGTGTGACTTTGAAAAAAGGACAGTTCCTTTCTCCGGAATCGATGAAGTTTGCTGTTCAGAAAATTACAGATTCCAATAATCAGAAAGTAGCCATTATTGAAAGAGGAAATTCTTTCGGATATACAGATCTGATCGTAGATTACAGAGGAATTCCTACCATGAGAGAATATGCTCCTGTGATTCTGGATGTTACACACTCTTTACAGCAGCCGAATCAGAGCTCAGGAGTTACAGGTGGAAGACCGGATCTTATTGAGACTGTTGCCAAAGCAGGAATTGCAGTAGGAGCGGACGGAATTTTCATTGAAACACACCCAACACCGGAAACCGCATTATCTGACGGTGCCAACATGTTAAGATTAGATTTATTAGAAGATTTGTTACAAAAATTGACAAGAATTAGAGAATCAATTTTGTAATTGTTAAAAAAACATTAATTTTAGAAATTCTAAAATATTTCTTTTGAAAAAACTAGTTTTACCGTTAAGCCTTATGGTCCCTGTACTGATTTTCTCCCAACACAGAAAAAAGGATACAGTGACCACTAAAGTGACCGATATAGAGGAAGTTGTCTTCCAGAAAAAAGTAACAGGAAGAACCAATGACCTTACCAACGTAAGAATTTCGGCGAAAGAAGCGAAATCAGTAGCCTCTATCAATGGGGGAATTGAAGGATTGCTTAAAACACTCCCTTCCGTAAATTCCAATACCGAGCTGTCTTCCCAATATATGGTTCGTGGTGGAAACTATGACGAAAACCTTATCTATATTAATGATATTGAGATCTACAGACCTTTCCTGATCAGAAACTCTCAACAGGAAGGGATGAGTATCATTAACCCGGATATGGTTTCTGCAGTGAATTTCTCTGCAGGTGGATTTGAAGCAAAGTATGGTGATAAAATGTCATCCGCTTTAAATATCTATTACCGTGAACCTGAAAAATTTGAAGTTTCAGGAGAGGCCAGCTTAATTGGAGGAAGACTGACAACAGGTCTGGCTTCAAAAAATAAAAAATTTACAGCCCTATTTTCCGGTAGATACAGAAATACCAATCTTGTTCTTAATACCTTAAAAGAAGACACAGATTTTAACCCAACATATTGGGATTTCCAGTCTTATCTGAATTATCATGTCAGTGATAAATTCTCAATGTCATTCATTGGATACTATTCCAAGAATGATTATCAGATGATTCCTAAAGCGAAAAGTGTTACGTTCGGAAGTCTCCAGCAGCCAATTACTGTAAATATTGGATATGGAGGTCAGGAAAATGACCAGTATAAAAATATGATGGGTACATTCTCCATGAATTATAAGCCGACAGACAAATGGAAGCTTACTTTGGATGCTTTTGCTTATCAGAACAGAGAAAGAGAATATTATACTATACAGTCGCAATATGAATTGCAGACTTTTGATCCGGTAACACAGAAACCTGTGACCTCTTTTGATGTTGGAGGGCAGATAGAGCATGCAAGAAACGATTTATTTGTAAGAACATACGGAACCCAGTTCAGAGCTAAATTTTCTCCCAATGTAAATACTGACTTTGAGGTTGGATTTAAATATGAAAAAGAAAATCTGAAAGATCTTACCAATGAATGGAAGCTTGTAGATTCTGCAGGATACAGTATTCCAAGACCGGAAGTTATTGATCCGAGAACCGGAAATACAGGAGATCTTAAACTTGCTTACTATATTGCAGGACAAAATAATATTGAACCTACAAGATTGTCTGCCTATGCTCAATATTCACAAAAGTTCTACTGGGGAGCCAGTAAAGTATTTGTGAATGCTGGAGTACGTGTTGCCAATTGGAGTTTCAATAAGGAGACTATTTTCTCTCCAAGAGTTCAATTTGCGATAAAACCTGATTGGGACAGCGATATGTTGTTCAAAATTTCAGGGGGTATCTATTATCAGTCTCCTTTCTATAAAGAGATCAAAGATTTAGACGGTAATTTTAATTCTAATATAAAATCACAACGCTCTATCCAGGTAATTCTTGCCAATGATTACGAGTTCCAGATGTATGACAGGCCATTTAAACTGACTACGGAACTTTATTATAAGAAAATGGATAATCTGATTCCGTATTATATGGATAATGTAAGAATCCGTTATTCCGGGCAGAACAACTCTAAAGGATATGCGTATGGTATTGATACAAGATTATTCGGAGAATTTGTTCCGGGTGTAGATTCTTGGTTGTCTGCAAGTTATGCCATAGTGTATGAAAATATTGATGGGAAAGGGGATATCCCGAGACCTACAGATCAAAGGTTGAGGTTTGCCATGTTCTATCAGGATTATATGCCGAGCTTCCCTTCTATGCGCGTAAACCTTACTTTGGTATATGCGATGGGGTTGCCAACAGGGGCTCCTGTAATGTTCAACAGTAACGGGCAGCCTGATTTTAATGCCGCTTATAATTATCAGCAGACGCTTCCCTCTTATAAAAGAGTAGATTTGGGATTGACAAAAGTATTTATCGATCCGAAAGAGAAAAATAAGAGATCCGGTTTCTGGGGTAATTTTGAAGAACTGACATTAGGTGTTCAGGTTTTCAACGCATTCAATATCAATAACACGGTAGCGAACCAATGGATTACAGATTATAACAGCAATTATATGTATCCTGTTCCGGTACGTCTAACAGGACGTTTCTTTAATGTGAAACTGGAATTCAGACTATAGAATTGAAATGTAAGCAAAGGCCTTCACTAAAATTTGCTTAATCTGCGAGATAAAATAATACAATAGAAAACTTCCGGAAAATCCGGAAGTTTTTTATTTTCCAGAATTTTATAACAACATTACCAAATTCTATAACAACGGTCTCAGAGATATTTTTAACTTTGCCTTACCAATGAAAAAGATTCTTGCCATATTGTTTTCTATTTTCTACTTCGGATTTTCTTCCGGAGCAGCTTTTAGCATTCATTATTGTATGAAAGAATTTGTTTCTGTAAGCCAGAAGGTGGATGACATCTGTGGAAAATGTGGTGTTAAAGACAAAAAAGGATGCTGCAAAACAGAAATCAAAATCGTAAAAGTAGACGATTCCCAAAAATCTGATCTTCTTAATGTTGATTTCTTAAGTGTAGTTACAGAAATTCCGGCAAAACATCAGTTTACTGTTATTGACAAATCGTTTTCTGCAACGAAATATACTCAAATTCAGATCAATGCGCCGCCTGAATACCAGCCGGTACCCATTTACATCAATCATTGTAATTTTAGAATTTAGAATCCGTCTGTCGTTTCCGGTGTAATAAAATTTTATACTGTTACAGGCGACGTGTTCTGACGCATTTACTTGTGCGTTATGCCTTATTCTTTATTAAAATTAATTCTAAAATTTAAAACAATGAAAAAATATATCATCACAGCAGCTTTATCTTTATTCTCAATCGTTTCATTATCAGCACAGTCTAAAAAGGATGCTCAGGTTTCTAAGCTGTATCAGAACTATATTGCTATCAAATCAGCTTTAGCTTCAGATGATGCTGACAAAACTTCAAAAGCCGCAACAGAATTCATTAAAACAGCATCTGTTATCGATTACAAAGTAGTTTCTGAAGGAAATCTTAATGTTCTCAGAAAAGATGCTTCTGCAATTTCTGAAGCAAGAAATGTTGCCGCACAGAGAGAAACATTTTTAAATCTTTCGGACAATATGATTGCTCTGACTAAGCAGTTTAAGCTTTCTGATAAACCAGTCTATGTACAGTATTGCCCAATGGCAGACGGAAGCTGGCTAAGCGATGAAAAACAGATCGTTAATCCATACTACGGAAAGTCTATGCTTTCTTGCGGAAGTGTAAAATCGGAAATTAAATAGTTGCCGTAATGTTCTTTAATATAAATAGTTGCATAGCTTGATGTATAATTAACTTTAAGCTGTGCGACTTCTAAAAAGTTCGAAATATTATGAAAAAACTGATAATGTTTCTGATACTTTTGTTCTCTATATTTACTTTCGCTCAAACAACAAAAACATTTTATACCTGTCCGATGCACCCTGAAGTGGTGTCATCTAAACCCGGAGACTGCCCGAAATGCGGAATGACTCTGGAGAAGAAAGCTGTTGCCATAAAATCAAAAGCAGCAACTAAACAGGAAGCGAAATCTATAACAGAGGTAAAAGCAAAATCCTCAGAAACAAAAATAAATAAAACACATTCTCAAATTACCTATGCATGTCCGATGCATCCGGAAGTTATCTCAGACAAACCTGGAAAATGTCCTAAATGCGGGATGGAACTTGAGGAAAAAGAAAATCATCCTCTTACAGATCAACCGAAGGCACAAGGTTCTGTTTTAAAAAGAAACTCTGAAAACGGGAGAATTACTTTCGGAGGAAAAACGGTTCGCTACGACCTTTATGTAAAAGATACTATTGTAAATTTTACTGGAAAAAACAGAAGAGCAATTGCAATCAACGGGAAACTTCAGGCTCCGACTTTGTATTTTACGGAAGGAGATACAGCTGAGATTTACCTGCACAATATGCTTAAGGAAAATACTGGACTGCACTGGCATGGGGTGATTCTTCCAAACGAACAGGACGGAGTTCCATATCTTACCACAAAACCTGTGAAGCCGGGAGAAACTCATTTATACAAATTCACAGTTTCTCAAAACGGAACTTATTGGTATCATTCTCATGAAGCACTTCAGGAACAGATTGGAATGAATGGTATTCTGGTTTTCAAAAAAAGAGAAGGTGAAACGAAAGCAGAATATAACGCTGAAATTCCGGTATTATTGGGAGACTGGAGTGATGACGATCCCATGCAGATTGCAAGAAGACTTCATATGGCCAACACAGATTGGTATGCTGTAAAGAAAAATGCAGTACAGAGTTATTGGGAAGCTATTAAATCCGGAAACCTCG
>Ga0157370_10003749_pt1 | contig 17757 bp, 18 predicted proteins | sample C35metaG_FD_113463 | JGI IMG/M metagenome (GOLD analysis project Ga0157370, IMG submission 113463) | Corn rhizosphere microbial communities from Kellogg Biological Station, Michigan, USA - C3-5 metaG | ecosystem: Host-associated > Plants > Roots > Rhizosphere > Soil | place: USA: Michigan...
ATTTTTTTACAGCGAAAAACAGCCAGAAAACGCCTTTATCATTTTGAAATAATGATAAAAAAACGTTAAAGTAAAAGTAGAAGTTCAGGCGATTTTTCAGGAATGGGATCATAAAATCATTCCCCCAAGCTAACAAATCAAACAAACATCAGATGGTGATTTTGTTCTTTCATTTGCAAAAAATCTATGGTAAAAAGTTTCATTTACAATGTAAAAGTTGAAGCATGAAATTGAAAACAACGCATCTTGTATTCATTTATAAATTTTCATACTACATTTGTCCAACTAAATTTTTAAATAAACCTAATGAAGGTTTTAATAAAAAACGCTACAATACATTCTCCTTCCTCTCCTTTTCATGGAAAAAACAAAAGTATTCTTATTGATAATGGCGTCATTTCTAAAATTGATGATGAACCGGAGTTTGATGCAGATCAATTTATTAATGTAAAAGGACTTACAGTTTCCATTGGTTGGATGGATTGTTTTGCAAACTTTTGCGATCCCGGGCAGGAGTTTAAAGAAACGCTGGAAAGCGGCGCCAATGCTGCTGCAAGGGGTGGTTTCACAGAAGTATTGCTCACTCCCAATACACACCCAGTGGTGTATAATAAAAGCCAGGTCGAATACATCATTCAAAAAAGTAAATCGCTTCCCGTAACGATTCATCCGGTTGGAGCAATCACCAAAAATGCCGAAGGAAAAGAATTGAGCGAAATGTTTGACATGTTTAATTCGGGTGCAGTGGCATTTTCTGATGGAACAAATCCTGTGCAATCATCCGGCATTTTACAAAAGGCATTGGAATACATCCTTCCGGTAGATGGAACGGTTATTCAACTGCCGGATGATAAAAGTATCGGCGCTCACGGGCTGATGAATGAAGGAGCTGTTTCTACAAAACTAGGCCTCCAGGGAAAACCGGCATTATCCGAAGAGCTAATGGTAGCAAGGGATATAGAGATTTTAAGATATACCGGTTCTAAACTTCACTTTACAGGAATTTCTACTGAAAAATCTTTGGAATTAATTGCGGAAGCAAAAAAAGAAAACCTTCGTGTGTCCTGCTCCGTTACACCGTATCATTTATTTTTTTGTGATGAAGACCTAAGCGATTATGATACCAACTTAAAAGTAAATCCGCCTTTGCGTACAAAAAAAGATCGGGATGCTTTGCGTGAAGGAATTAAGAATGGGATTGTAGATTTTATTGCCTCACATCATCAGCCACAGGATTGGGATCAGAAGGTTTGTGAATTCCAATATGCAAAAAACGGGATGGAAACTTTGGAAAGTGTTTTTGGAGCAGCCCAAATTTGTGGTATTACTGCAGAGATGTTTATAAAAATGCAAACAGAAAATATCCGTAAAGTTTTCAATCTTCCGGTGCCTTCTATCATTGAAGGAGAAAAAGCCAATCTTACTCTGTTCCTTCCCGGTGAAGAATACCTTTTTGAAGAAAAAAATATTTTTTCCAAAAGCAAAAACAATGCATTCATTGATAAAAGGCTAAAGGGAAAAGTAATTGGGATAATCAATAAAGACAGGTTATTTTTGTCTGAGGCATTCTAATGAAAAAATAATAAAATCTATGCAACAGACCGTAACTACCTCAACTATGAAAGGGATCGTACTTGCTTTAATTTTAATTGTAATTGCACTCACTACCTATTTTCTGAACATGAATCGAAACAGCAGCCTGCAATACATCAGCTATGTTGTTTTTATTGCAGGTATTATCTGGTCAGTTGTTTCTTACGGAAAGCAGATTGATCACAATAGTACTTTTGGAAATTATTTTGCGCATGGTTTTAAGACTGCAGCAACCGTAACAGTAATCATGATAATTTATATTATTATTTTTGTAATTGTTTTTCCGGATGTAAAAGAAAAAGCGGTAGATGCGGTAAGAAACGCAATGGAATCTAAAGGAAACATGACTCATGAGCAAATAACACAATATCTTATTTCTTATCGAAAATTCTTTATGGTTATAGCCATCGCAGGCACGCTGATTGGCTACCTCATATTTGGAGCCATAGCCACACTGATTGGGGCTGGGATTACTAAAAAAAATCCGCGTCCTTTTGAGAATGAAATCAATCAAATCGGATAATATGGACATCTCTGTTGTAATTCCCCTTTTTAATGAAGAAGAATCCTTGCCCGAATTAGAGGCATGGATCCAGCGGGTAATGGACGAAAATAATTTCGTCTATGAGATTATTATGATTGATGACGGAAGTACAGATAATTCATGGCATGTAATTGAAGAGCTCCATCAAATTAATCCATTGGTAAAGGGAATCAAATTTCAACGGAATTATGGCAAAAGCGCCGCCCTGAATGAGGGTTTTAAAATGGCAAAAGGCGATGTAGTAATAACGATGGATGCAGACCTCCAGGACAGTCCCGATGAAATTCCCGGACTGCGCAAAATGCTGCTGGAGGAAGGTTACGACATTGTGAGTGGCTGGAAGAAAAAAAGATATGACAGCAAGCTATCTAAAAATTTGCCTTCAAAATTATTCAACGCCGCCACCAGGAGAGCAAGCGGCATTTATCTCCATGATTTTAATTGCGGATTGAAAGCCTATAAGCATAAAGTAGTAAAAAGTATTGAAGTTTATGGTGAGATGCATCGCTATATCCCATTAATTGCAAAATGGTCGGGATTCAAAAAATTTGGCGAAAAAGTAGTGGAACATCGCCCGAGAAAATACGGCGTTACCAAATTTGGCTGGAACCGTTTTGTAAATGGATTTCTGGATCTGGCGTCCATTATGTTTGTTGGAAAATTCAGGAAAAATCCCATGCATTTTTTTGGTTTGTGGGGAACGGCATTTTTTCTATTCGGCTTTATTGTTATTTTTTACCTCACGCTTACCAAATTCTTTTTTGATCAAACGGGAATGACACAAAGGCCTTTATTTTACATCGCGTTGATAGCAATGGTTATTGGCTCACAACTTTTCCTCGCGGGTTTTCTGGGCGAGCTTATTGCCAGAAACGGTCCCGAAAGAAATCATTACTATATTGAGGAAAGAATTAACTGATGCACCAATGTGATGATGTGCTAATTAAGGGAGGAATTATCAATATTTCTTTGCTGAGATCAAGCTCCAACCTCCAACCTTAAACAATGAACTTTCAACTTTGAACTCTAAAAAAATCATTATAATCGGACCTGCATATCCCCTGCGCGGAGGCGGTATTGCCACATTTAATGAACGATTGGCAAAGGAATTTATTAATGAAGGATTTGATACAACCATCTATACTTTTTCTTATCAGTATCCGGGTTTTCTTTTTCCGGGCACAACGCAATATTCAACAGAACCCGCACCGGAAGGGATTCCTATCAAAATAAAAATCAATTCAATCAATCCATTTAACTGGATAAAAGTTGGGAATGAAATCAAAAAAATAAAGCCGGATATCGTTGTAGTAAGATATTGGATGCCGTTTATGGCACCATGCCTTGGTACGATTTTGAGAAGGATTAAAAAAAGTAACCACACAAGAATTATTTGCATTGCCGATAATATTTTTCCGCACGAAAAGATTCCCGGTGAAAAAATACTGACAAAATATTTCATAAAACCCGTAGATGGATTTATCACTATGAGTGAAAAAGTACTTTCTGATCTGCATCAATTTAACAAAAATAAACCGGCGCAATTTATTCCGCACCCATTGTATGATAATTTTGGAGAAATCATCAGCAAAGAAGAAGCAAGGGAAAAATTAAGAATAAGCTCAGATGATAAAGTGATTTTATTTTTCGGATTTATCAGAAAATATAAAGGTTTGGACATTTTATTGAATGCAATTAAACTTTTAAACAGTGAATCAAAAATTGAAAATTTAAAATTGTTAATTGCCGGAGAATTTTATGACGACGAAAAAAATTACCTGCAGTTATTAAATGATCCCGGCATAAAGAATCATCTTATTTTGCACACACATTTTATTTCGAACAGCGAAGTAAAATATTATTTATGTGCGGCAGATTGCGTAGTACAACCTTATCGCAGCGCAACTCAGAGCGGCGTTACACCCCTCGCCTATTATTTCGAAGTACCAATGATTGTTACAAATGTTGGCGGCTTACCATCGCTGGTTCCTGATAAAAAAGTGGGCTTAATCGCAGAACCCAATGCAGAAAATATTGCACACAAAATTGCAGAATATTTTGAATTGGGTGAAAATCATTTTTTACCTTTTTTGAAAGAAGAAAAGAAAAAATACAGTTGGAAAATAATGGTAGATTCAATTATAAAGGAAGCTAAATCAATAAAACAGAATTCTTAATTATTTCTTTCTTTACGGCCCTATCATTTTCTCTTACGTAACAATAATTATTACGTAACTTTATGAAAAATTGAGCCATGAAAACGAAGTTAACTTTAAACGTAGATGATAAAATTGTAGCCCGCGCAAAGAAGGCAAGCGCAAAAAGAAAGGTAAGTCTTTCTTCTGTTGTAGAAGATTATTTGAATAAATTTTCAGAGAGATCTTTATCTCCAAAAGAAAAAAGCACAGAACCTCCTCTTCTAGAACGTATCCGGAAATATACAAAAAATGCAAAGCCACTTCAGGAAAATTATAGCTATAAAAAAGTTTGGCATGACCATTTAGATAAAAAGTATGGCAAATAAAATTTTTTTAGACATCAATATAGTTATTGATTATGTTGAAGAAAGACCAAATGAATTGGATGCAATAAAAGAGATTATGTATCTTGCTCAACTTCAAAAAATAGAATTATTTATTTCTGAAAGTGTTATTGCTACCAGTATTTATGTATTGAAAAAACAAAATATTGATGCCCTGTCAGTATTACGGGAAATTTGTAAAACTGTTAACGTACTTCCATTCTCAAAAGACATTTTATATTATCCTGTGGAAAAATATAAAGACACCGACGACGGCCTTTTATATTTTTTAGCTTATAAATCAAAAATGAGTTACTTCATTACCAGAAATGTCAAGGATTTCACTTTTCTTTTTCCATCCCTGCCGGTAATGAGCCCTACAAATTTTTTAAAAGAAATATACTTTAATGATATACCGTAGTAAAGCGCCTTTGCGGATAGGACTGGCTGGTGGGGGCACTGATGTAAGTCCTTACAGTGACCAGTTTGGTGGCGCTATTCTCAACGCAACCGTTTCGCTTTTTGCTTATGCAAATATCGAGCCTTTGGAAGAAAATAAAATAATTGTTGAGGCATTGGATCGAAACGAACAACAACAATTTGAGTGGTCTGCGAAATTGCCGGTTGATGGAACATTAGACCTTTTAAAAGGAGTTTACAACCGCATTTATAAAGATTACCAGGCTCCTTCAAAAGGATTTCGCTTGTCAACTTTTGTTGATGCACCTGCCGGCTCGGGATTGGGCACTTCATCAACGTTGGTTGTGGCTATCATCGGCGCTTTTGTAGAGTGGCTCAAACTTCCGTTGGGTGACTATGACATTGCTCATTACGCTTACCAGATCGAAAGAAATGATCTCAAACTTACCGGTGGAAAACAGGATCAATATGCAGCCATGTTTGGCGGCGTAAATTTTATGGAATTTTATGAAGATGATAAGGTCATTGTAAATCCTTTAAGAATTAAATCAGAATATCTTCACGAACTGGAAAATAACCTCGTGCTTTATTTTACATCTACCAGCCGTGAAAGCGCTTCTATTATTGATGAGCAGGTACGAAATGTAAACACTAAAAATGAAAAAAGCATTGAAGCAATGCACCAGTTGAAAGAACAGGCACGCATTATGAAGGAAGCATTGCTGAAAGGAAAATTAAATGAATTTGGCGAAATACTTGATTTTGGATTTCAACAGAAACGCAGGATGGCACACAATATCAGCAACAGCAGGATTGAAGAGATTTATGAAGCAGCAAAAAAAGCAGGAGCAACCGGAGGCAAAATAAGCGGTGCTGGTGGCGGCGGTTTTATGACATTTTATTGCCCTGGTAATTCACGGCATAAAGTAATTGAGCAATTAAAAAAATTTGGCGGAGAAGTAAAAAATTATACGTTTACAAAGAATGGATTGACGACTTGGTGTGCCTGATTAAGGAAATAATATTTCAATTATTTCTCAAAAAGAAGAAGATTACATTTCACTAACTGACATGGCAAGAAGTCAAATGCAGGAGGTTGTGATTATCAAGTGGCAATAGCGATCACTCCAATGAAATCTTTAATTGGAAACAAGAATTTGATGAGATTGAAATAACATAAACTTCAAACATGGAAAAAATTAAAAACATTATTCAATCTTCAATAGATGTAAAAACGAAAATTCTGAATGATGATCAGCTTTTGCAAACAGTAAATGACTGTGTAAATGTGATTGTATCAGCATTTGAAAAAGGAAACAAAGTTTTGTTTTGTGGAAATGGCGGCAGCGCTTCAGATGCGCAGCATCTTGCAGCAGAATTCAGTGGAAGATTTTATACCGACAGAGACGCATTGCCAGCAGAAGCTTTGCATTGCAACACTTCTTACATAACCGCTGTGGCAAACGATTACAGCTATGACGTGATCTATTCCCGGATATTAAAAGGCATTGGAAACGAAGGCGATGTTTTGGTTGGACTAAGCACTTCAGGCAACAGCAAAAACATTGTAAAAGCCTTTGAAATGGCAAAAGAAAAAGGAATGACAACAATTGGATTTACTGGATCCACAGGAGGAAAATTGAAACATCTGTCTGATTTTCTTATCAATGTTCCATCCGATGATACACCAAGAATCCAGGAAAGCCACATCACCATCGGCCATATTATTTGCCAGATGGTAGAAGAAATTTATTTTGCAGAAAATCATGATTAAAGAAGCGATTATTCTGGCAGGTGGCTTGGGAACAAGGTTGCATTCAGTGGTTTCCGATGTACCAAAATGTATGGCTCCGGTAGCCGGAAAACCTTTCCTGCATTATGTTATAGATTTTTTACAAAAGAATGGAATTAATCATTTTATTTTTAGCGTGGGCTATATGCATGAAATGATTGAAGAATATCTGACTAAAAACCATGCGCTGTTAGATTATACAATTTCTTTTGAAAATGAGCCATTGGGAACCGGAGGCGCAATCAAATTGGCGTGTAACAAAAGCGCAGAAAAAAATGTACTAATCTGCAATGGCGACACACTTTATAAAATTGATATTCGAACATTAAGTAAGTCACATAAAGCAACGGAAGCCTTTTGTACATTGAGTTTGAAGCCAATGCATTATTTTGACCGTTATGGAGTTGTGGAACTGAATGAGGATTATTCTGTAAAATCGTTTAAGGAAAAGCAATATTACACATCCGGATTAATAAACGGAGGTTTGTACGCCTTAAACGTTGAAAGTTTTTTAAAAGAAAATTTACCTGAAAAATTTTCTTTTGAAAAAGATTACCTGGAAGTAAATGTTAGAAAAACAGCAAATGAAAAATCAAAATTGTTTGGAATTATCCAGGATGAATATTTTATAGATATTGGAATCCCGGAAGATTATGAAAGAGCACAAAAGGAATTGTTGAATTATTGAATTATTTTATTACTTTATTATTTTATTACTTATGTTCTTTTCATAAATCAAATCACCATTCACCCCTCACTCTTGAAAAAATTTAATCTAAAAAATATAGATCCCTCCTGGACACTTTTTATTGACCGCGATGGCGTGGTGAATAAAGAAAAGCATTTGGATTACATCCATAAATGGAACGAATTTCAATTTTATACCGGGGTAAAAGAAGCGTTCAAAATATTCAACAAAAAGTTTGGAATAATTGTAATGATTACCAATCAAAGGGGGGTCGCAAAAGGACTGACAAAATCAGGAGATTTGAAAATTATCCATAAAAATATGTTACAGGAAATTCAGGATGCCGGAGGAAGAATTGATCAGATTTATGTTTGTACAGATATGGAAAGTGACGACCGGAAGCCCAGTCCGGGCATGGGTTTGCAGGCAATAAAAGATTTCCCTGAAATTGATCTTTCTAAAAGCATAATGATTGGAAATACTTTAAGCGATATGAAATTTGGAAGAAACCTGGGTATTGCCATTAATATTTTTCTTCCTACCACACGCAAAGATGTACCATTGGATCATGAGGATATTGATCTGGTTTTTACGGATCTTATTTCTGCGGCAAAAGCATTATAGGTTAGTTAAATATTTTCGGTTAACAATAAATTAAATCAATTAAAGTTTTCTTTGTCCAAATCATTTTTAATGAAGAAAACCGCTGTTTTTTTAATTTCAATTTTTACAATTATCAATTGTTGTTTTGCCCAGCACATTACAACATCCGATAGAAAAATATTGCAAAAAAAAGAAGATTCCTTAAAAAATTTTGCTGCTCAGATTCTGCAGGGCAGAAACCCTGAAGACCGGTTTACAGCCGACAGCCAGTTTACGAAAACTTTCGTACGTGCTTTGCAAATTAAAAACTCATTTTATTATCCTTTCGACTCTTTGGTAACAATTGCAAAAGTAACTCCGGTAGATTCGACCTTCAAAATATTTACATGGCAATTAGCAATAAGCCCGGATGTGATCCGCCAGCACGGTGCAATACAAATGAAAACCGTGGATGGATCATTAAAACTTTTTCCCTTATTGGATAAGAGTGATGTCATCAACAATTTAGACGACACAATCACCAGTAACATCGCCTGGATTGGTGCTTTGTATTATAAAATCATTGAAGAAAAATCTTTTGGGAAAAATGTTTATACACTGCTTGGCTTTGATGACAACAATATAAACAGTGATAGAAAAATTATTGAAGTGCTCACGTTTGAAAACGGCAAACCCGTTTTTGGGGGTCCTTTTTTTAGCTTTCCGGATAACAGTTTGCAGAAAAAATCTATATCCCGGTATGTAATGGAATATAAGAAAAATGCCGGACCACGGCTTACTTTTGACAACGAAATGAACATGATTGTTTATGAACATTTAATTTCTGAGACCGGTGAAATTCAAAAGAAATATACCTACATCCCTGACGGAGATTATGAAGGATTAAAATGGAAAGACGGGAAATGGGTTCACATTGTAAAAGTATTTAATCAAATCACGCCTGAAGGGCAGGAACCGGTTCCTCATCCCATCCTGGATGAAAAGGGCAATGTTGATGAATCAAAACTAAGCAACAGATTGCCCGAAAACCAGGAGCAAAATGAAAACGATAGCAATCCTGTTCTCCAAACTCTTCCTTCAAAAAATAAGAAAAAACAATAATTGTTTGGTATTTTTAAAAATAAGAATTCCGGCTATTTATTGATTTACTCCGTCATCCTCTCACACCTTTTGTTTCACCGAAAGTGAAAAAATAAATATTCCTTTCTACAAAAATTCTTTAGTGTAGAAACATCTCAACAATTAGAAAAAATAATAGAAATCAGGCACCAATTGAACTTGAAAAACAATTATATAATTAAAAGCATGAAACCGTTTTTAAAACATTTTCAATACAGAATATTTTAGTCTTGTAAATCAAAATATTCTTTCCTGCTGATTTTTTTCGGAATAATTTTTTCTTGGGATAAGATAAGATAGTAATCAAATCAATCTTTATGGAAAATTATAACAGAAGCCACCGTTATCGTGGCGATAACCGTTCTTCATCTGATGAAAGAAATTATGATAATGATTGGGACAGGGCATATAACAGACGCTCGGACGATTGGCGAGGGGATTATGAAACCCGCAATGTTTATTCAAGCGACCACGAGAGAGATTATTGGAAAAACCGTAATGCGCAATTAAATGACCTGAATTGGAACAGGAATTATAACAGAGATTATAATAATGGTTATAACAGGAATTATAACAACGACAGCAACCGGAATTATTATAATGATTATGACCGACGTTATAACAGTGATTATAACCGAAACAATTACAGAGATGATTTCAGAAATAACTACCGGAATGATTATGGGCGCAACAGCAATGATTACAATAACCGTTACAGAAACGAAGGCTGGCGCGACAACTACAGGAATGAAGACCGGGATTGGTGGGACAGAACAAAAGATGAAGTAGCTTCATGGTTTGGTGATGACGATGCAAAACGCCGTCGCGAAAGAGATGAAATGTATGAAGGTAACCACCGGGGAAAAGGACCAAAAAATTATACCCGTTCACAGGAAAGAATTAAAGAAGATGTTTCTGATAAATTCAGTGACGACTCGCTTTTAGATGCTTCAGATATCGAAGTCGAAGTAAATGGAAATGAAGTTACGCTTTCAGGCCTGGTGGATTCACGGTATTCTAAACACCGGGCCGAAGATCTTGCCGAAGATGTAACCGGAGTAGCTCATGTTCAAAATAATTTGCGGGTAAAGAAATAATCCCACAGGAAAACAGGGAAAATCCCCAATATAATCCTTTAACTTCTGCCAGTGCAAATGCCCCAAAAAATAAGCAGGGAACAACAAATGTATAATTGGTTTTTTAAATGTGAATACAGGAGTGAAGCGCAGCGAATTAATTTTCGCTGCGTTTGTTTTTGATGCAGGGATTTTTTAAAGATTAATGCTTCCCAAGGCAGAGACTTTTTAACATGCAGTAAGATGCTTAATTCTGTTTATTATTTTTTTGATATTTCCCGTTTATTCTGAATCAATCATCACATCCTTCTTTATCTCATCCAAAATATTTCTCCTCTTTTTATATTTCTGCATAATAAAATAAATCACACAAATGACGGCGATAAAAATGATTGTTGATCCGATTTCCCATTTAGTTAAACTGGTTAATAACCAAACGATGGCAACTATTGCTATCAATGGAATAGTGAGGCCTCCGGGCATTCTGAATGTTCTTTCAGCAACTGGCTCCTTAGTGCTTCTTAACTTAACGGTCGCTAAAATCACAGTGAGATAAATAATCAATATGGCTGCGCTGGCAAGAATGGCCAATTGCTTAAATCCTCCTGAAATTGAAAAAATAAAAATCAATGAGCCATAGATGATAATTGCCCAGTAAGGAGTGGCAAATCTATGGTGAACTTTACTCAGAAGCCTTGGAAACACCCCGTGATTAGCGCCGGCAAATAATAATCGTGGCGTTAAAAGTAAATCGCCACTTACATTTCCAAAGCAGGAAACCGCTGCGGCAATCAGCAAAATAATGCCTCCCACCGGCCCGATAATTTTTTCAGCAACTGCAGCTAATGGAGCATCTTTTACTGCTTCCATGTTTATTCCCAAAATTCCCTGCGTTACAATTTGTAGCAATAAATATATAACAAGTACTAAAACACCTGCAATCAAAATTCCCAGTGGCACCGTGCGTTTTGGATTTTTTATTTCCCCACTGACATTTAGTGCTGTTTCAAAACCGGCAAAGGCAAAAAATAAAACAAGAATGGTATTTCCGAATGTGTTGAAAGATGGCAAATGTTCCCAATGCAGATTTCCTATTTTAATATCGCTAAAACCAAAAATAATAATAGCAACCAGCGGCAATAGTTTGACGATAGTAATAAATTTTACAAAACTAACTCCATGTTTGGCGCCCCTGATATTTATCAAAACCATAAATCCAATCAATATAAAAAATAACAATCCGCGCACCCATAAACTTTTGAAAACAGGGAAAATCACAGCCAATGAATCAGCAACAATATTAATGATGGCAGCATCGCTTAAAATGCCGAATCCAAAAAAGAAAAGCCAGTTAATAATGAATCCTGCAAAAGTTCCAAAGGCCGCTTCTACATAAGCATAACTGCCTCCTGAAGATGTTATCCGGCTTCCAATTTCTGCATAACAAAGCATGATAGCAGCCATCATGATTCCACAAAATAAATAGCCAAATATTGCAAAGCCATCAAGCGCGATACTTACAATTGCCGGAAGCGCGAAAATGCCTGCGCCTATGGTATTGTTGATAATATTAAGAGAAAGCCCGGGGACACCAATTATGCGTTTTAAACCCTCATCTGTTTTTGTTTGAGGCATTTTTATTTAGTGTTTTAAAAAGATTTTCGGCTTCAATAAATTCTTAGTAACCGGATTAATAGTGAATGTGGATTTTTAATTCTAATCCTTCATTTTTAATTCTTCATTTCTAAAGTGAGCATTTTAAAAATTGACCCTTACTTCGTTGGTTGTGTCTTCAAATAAGCATAAATACTGTTTATCTCCCTATCATTTAAATAACTCAGATAATTTTTAGTCACTACACTCATTAATCCTATATTTTTCCTATCACCCAAAGCTACTCCGGTTCGTATTAATTTGAAGAAATCTTCTTTTTTGTAAGACGTGGCAATGATTAGGTTAGGCCCTAATCCTTCTACACCTTTTAATTCGGGTCCATGGCAGGAAGTGCAGGTTGACATAGCAAGGTATCTTCCAAAAGAAACGGATGTAGTATCACAATGGACATATTTGCCCTCCGTGTCAGGCGGTATCATATCAGCGATGGGTGTTAGTTTTCCACGTATTAAAAGTAGTCTGCCCAAAAATGTAAATGATGATTTTGCAGGAAGATCCGCCTGGCTCTGCATGGGTGTCAATGTGCGGAGATATGCGATAATCCTGCATACAGATTCTTCTTTCAATTCATGATACATAAAAGCAGGCATGATAAAAATTGAATGGCCATTTTTCATTACGCCATACCGAAGTAATCTTTCTATTTCTTCATTAGAATAAGTAGGAATAATCTGTGTTAAATTCGGCGCCACCAATGTAGCTAAAGGTTTCACATCTTCAAATACCTTACCGGTTAGATGTTCTCCATGACAATCGCCACAATGTGCAATATGCACCAGCCTTGCTCCTTCCCTTACAGATGCAGTGTCTTTGGGAACATCAATTTTGATAAGTTGCACGGCATAGGTCTTATCCAGGATTACTGTTGACCAGATATAAACTGTTACCACTGCAATAAGAATTAAAAGAACAACAGAAAGTGCGATTCTTTTGATATAAATTTTCATTGATTTTAATTTAAAATTTAATTATTCTATACTTGCCTTTATCTTAGGCTTTATAAATATTCACCACTCACAGCTCACTACTCACAGTTCAACACTCAACCTATTCTTCCTTTTTTTATAATAAAAATAAACCGGAATGCCACTTAAAATAAACAATAAACCTATCACGGATTGTACGGGCTCTACAATAAATGTATTGATAACAAGCGCAGCGGAAAATAAAATAAGTATGATGGGTGACAAAGGATAAAGAATCACACGGGCTGTAATTTTTCCCTTTCTTTTCATTTTTATTACGGCAACTGCGAACAATGCAGAAAAGAAAAATTCAGTAAAAATGACCATATTGGTGAGCACGTCAAAGGTGCCTGAAATAACCAAAACGCAACTCCAGATTCCGGAATAAATCAATCCCATATAAGGCGTGCGGAAGCGGGGATGAACAAAAGAAAAACTTTCAGGAAAAAATCTTTCCTGCGACATTCTGTAATACAATCTTGGATAAGTAATGATGACTACATTGAGCGCTCCAAACGTACAAACAACAATTAGTAAAGTAATGGCAATAACACCAATATTTCCTGCAATAACCTTTGCTACTTCCAACGCGGCAATGTTATCTTCAGCAATATTTGCCAATTGTGACAAAGGCAAAACATGCATAAAAGCATCATTCAATAGAACGTATAAAACGATCGAAATGCCAACGCCGGTAACAAGAGAAACAGGCACATTCTTTTTGGGATTCTTTATTTCTCCACTTACGCTGCCCACAAGAAACCAACCGTCATAAGCCCAAAAGGCGCTGAGCATTGCTGCCAGAACAGCGCTGAAAATATTGGTATTTGCTCTGGAAGCCGTCGCAGGATTGGTTGCGGGAAGAACATGGTTAAAAGACAATCCGGCGATAATCAGTAAAAGAATTCCCAGGATTTTAGCTGTGGTAAGTATATTATTAAGTTTGCCGCCTTTTTTTACACCGAGTATATTCAACCATGTGAGAAGTAAGATAGCAAAAACCGCCAGCATTTTTACGCCGCTACTTGCAAACGGAAAAACAAAATGACCAATAGAAATATTTTCCAGGGATGGGAAAAGTTGCGGTAAGGGAATCAGGTAATTTACCGATTCGGCAAAAATAAATGCAAGGGCTGCGATGCCGCCGCTGCCTCCAATCAAAAATGCCGTCCAGCCAGAGATAAACGAAAAGAAATTGCCAAAAGCCAATCGCAGGTATTCATAAACGCCCCCGGATTCATCAGTCATGGTTGCAAGGCCGGCAATATTGAAAGCGCCTAATAAAGAAATAACTCCGGCGAGCAGCCACGCCAGCAGAATATAATTTTTATCCATCAAGGCCGCCGACATTGGCGCTATCTTTTTAAAAACGCCCGAACCGATAACAATACCCGCGACCAATAAAATTGCTGTAGTTAACCCGAGGCTTCTTTTAAGAGGAATTTTTGATTCATCCATTTTCTTTTCTTCAGAAATTTCTTTTTGAAGGATGATATTATCCATGCTGCGTGATTATTTTAATTAAAAAATAAAACAAAATTCCACTTTTCAAACAAACGCATCGGGTCTTTAAAAAGCCCGGAACGTTTTGAATTTACTTAAAATCCAGTTCCTGAGTTAATCTTCCATCCTGCAACACGCCCAAACCATTTCGTGAAACAGCTTGTCCATACATGGTATTCTCATCCTGGCCAAGAACTTTCTTTGCAATTGCATCCATCTTCTCGGTGGCTCCATCAAGCATCGCATAGTTTTTGATCTCATACATCAACATCAGATCCCAACTATTTTCAGAAATCGGAGATGCAGAAAGTACTTTATAATCCATAATGTAACCCACATCTTTTGCGGCACACATTTCTTTTATCCATGCAGCGGCAAGATTTTTTAAATAAAGCGATGTCATCTCGGTTTTGTATGAACAAATTGAAGCTGTTACAAAGGTCCTTCTGTATAAGGTTTGTCAGACTGAACAAAAATCTTTTGATTGCAAAACATTAGGATGAACGCAAGAATTGCAGACGAAAAAAAATCTTTTTCATAATTTTTGTTTGAATTGAAAAATCCGCATGAATATTTCACGCGGATTTTTAAGGATTAAGGTTTTAGTATCTGTTTATGCGATGAATACCAGATAATTTTACCGTTTTTTATACCATTATCATCTTCATAATTCGCTGAATCTACTTTACCCGTTTTGTAGGTATCAATTTCTTTGTACCACACGTTCACAAAATTATTGCTGTCTTTTAATGAGTGATTTTTTAACCATACATCCATAGTGATTTTTACAGAACTTAAGCTGTCTCTCATAGTTTGCCAATCTTTCATCAGTGAATCTGTAAGGCCGGCAAATTTGAAGCCATCGGCGGCTCTGACGTACATACTATCGCCCATTGTGGCGCGAAGTGCTTTTACATCGCCCGTTTCCCAGGCTTTATAAGAGTCCAATACCGTCAACAAATCTGAATCAGAAACATGGTTGGTAAAATCGGTAGTATAAGTTGCCGTATAAGGCAATTGAATACTGCTTTCCGATGATTTAGTTCCTTCTTTGGTTTTGCAGCCAACCACAGCTATTGCAAATGAAATACTGATAAAGACGTACTTTTTCATGTGTGAAAATTTAGTTTTAAAATTAAAATAAAAGGAAAATTGTGCTTTAAAAAGAAAGCGAGTTGTCAGGGAGTAAATACAGATTTGAGAATGTAAGATAGATACTTGATTAAGAATAAAAATATATTTTGCGTCATTTTATGTTGACAATTAAGAAATGTAAGAAATAGAATAACTTAGAGTAATTTCAAAAAAGCCGATAGTTCCCAATAATTCAATAATAAAATAATCCAATAATAAAAAATGCTCCAGGTAAATTTCAATCCATTCCCTGAAATAAAAACAGAAAGGCTTTTATTAAGAAGGTTAATAAAAGAAGACAACGAACAAATTTTTAAAATGCGTTCTGATAAAAACGTAATGAAATTTATCGGAAAAAATCCAATCACAACAATGCAGGAAGCAACTGATTTTTTCAATCTTGTAAATGATTCTTTAGAAAACAATACGGGCATTACATGGGCAATGTCATTAAAAGAATTTCCCGGAAAACTGATTGGAACGATTGGGCTTTGGCGATTAATAAAAGAACATTTTCGCGCAGAAATCGGCTATATGTTATTGGCCGAATATTGGAAAAAAGGATTGTCAAAAGAAGCGGTATTAAAAGTAATCGAATTCGGTTTTAATGAGATGAAACTGCACAGTATAGAAGCACACATTCATCCGCGAAACACTGCATCAGCAACGCTTTTAGAAAGTACAGGATTTATAAGAGAAGCCTACTTTAAAGAGGATTTTTTCTTCAATGGCGCGTTTGAAGATACTGCGATCTATTCTTTATTAGAAAAAAATCAAAGGAAAAAAATCGTTTAGTCGTAAAAAAGTAAGCCAAAATACGAATTCACTTTATTCGTTCATTTATTGTGAGAGCGGTTAAAAATTTTAATCGCAACATTTCTAAAAACTTATTCTTTATAAGAAATTCAAAAATCAATACTAAGCAACCTAATATCGCAGATTCCTCTTTTCATTTTTTTTAAAACTAACTTACACTGCTTCCATTCTCAATCACATTTTCTGGTTTCAGGAAATGCAGTTTTCCTCCTTTATCCTTAGCCATTAAAATCATCCCATTGCTTTCTATTCCTCGCATTTTTCGAGGAGCCAGATTAGCAACAATCACCACCTGCTTTCCAATAATTTCTTCGGGAGAAAAATGCTTTGCAATTCCCGAAAGAATCGTTCTTTTTTCAAAGCCCAAATCAATTTCAAGCTTCAATAATTTATCCGCTTTTTCTACTTTTTCAACAGATAAAATCGTTCCCACTTTCAAATCAATTTTTGCAAAATCATCAATGGTAATTTCCGGTTTCAAATCCGAAGTATCATTTTTTTCTTCGGTCTTATTTTCTGAAAGCAGAATACTGTTAACCGGCAACTTATCATTGCCAACTACTTTCTCAGCCGCCTTTTCACTGCTCAATGCCAATCCTTTATTGAGCTTTTCAATCTGTGTTTTCACTTCAGCATCTTCTATTTTTCTGAATAATAATTCAGGTGCTCTTAAAGAATATCCAACACTTAATAATTTTAATTTTCCGCCGTTTTCCCATTCCAGCATTCTTTCAAGCACCTTCATCATGTGGATCATTTTTTTTGCTGTAAAAGGAAGGAACGGATTGATAAAAATGGCAAGATTGGCGCATAATTGCAAGCAGATGTGAAGGCAGTTATCAATCTTTTGCTGGGCTTCAGTTGTCGGTTGTCCGTCATCCGTCGTCGTGCGCGCTTCTATCCAGGGCTGTTTATCCTGCATATATTTATTTCCCTTTCGTGCAAGATCAATCACTTCATACAATGCCTCACGAAATTTGTATTGCTCTAATAAATTTTCAACTTTAGTTTTTGTGTGGGCAAATTCTTCAATCATTTTTTTATCCGCATCATCCATGATTGCCTGATGCAATGGCGGCACTTTTCCTCCGCACAATTTATGCATCAGCACAAAAGTGCGGTTTACAAAATTGCCGAAGATGGCTACCAGTTCGCTGTTATTTCGATCCTGGAAATCTTTCCAGGTAAAATCATTGTCTTTTGTTTCGGGCATATTGGCGCAAAGCACATAACGAAGCACATCCTGCTGACCGGGAAAATCTTTCAGATATTCATCTACCCAAACCGCCCAGTTGCGGCTGGTAGAAAC
>Ga0157370_10003751_pt1 | contig 17750 bp, 21 predicted proteins | sample C35metaG_FD_113463 | JGI IMG/M metagenome (GOLD analysis project Ga0157370, IMG submission 113463) | Corn rhizosphere microbial communities from Kellogg Biological Station, Michigan, USA - C3-5 metaG | ecosystem: Host-associated > Plants > Roots > Rhizosphere > Soil | place: USA: Michigan...
CGCGTCTTCTTAGGCTGAAAGCGCAGCCAGCCATCGCGCACCATCTGCCTGCCTAAGGTCGTGGGAATAAAGATCGAATAGCCAGTGACGACTTGCCCGGTGGTATCCCCAGGTGTATCAAGAGGCGGTCAACAACCCCTTGATTTTCTTAAGATAACGCGCGCATTTGGCCTTCCCCTAAGGCGCGCCAAACGATGAACTAGGACGCCGCCTTGTCCGGGAAGTCGACCTGCAGGAGGCTCGGTTCGGGCCAGAATAGTGGTGTGTTGAGGTGTGCTCAGTCTGTTCGCGGCGCTGCGGCTATAAAGGCGTCTGGCCGTTCAGCGCTACACTTGGTATGGGACTCTTGATCATATAACCGGTCCTAAAGAGGGTTATCGCGCGTCGCTGAACATCAGCCGGATCTGCCCCTGTGGCGTGAGAATTAAGCTGCCAAGTCTCTCTTCTATAAAACCCAGCTTTTTAAGACGCCGACACCTGGAACGCTCCACCACGATGCGCTTCGCGACGTCTCGCAGAATGATAATTTCCCCATCGGAAAGGATCGGGCCTTTCGGCATGCCGCGATTAGATGGGTAGGCCATTGGATCTTCTCCTGAGCCGTTGTCGGCCCTGCGACGAAGGATGGGCGCCATCGACTTTTGCATCTACTCAAACGCCTGTGCTACCCGCTCGTCGAACTGCGGCGAGGCTGTGCGCGGTCCGCTGAGGCGGCCGCAGTCTTTCGTGCCTTCGCGTGGCGACGTCTTTTGTTCTTTCTCTTCGCGTGACTTCTGCGGGCTGCCATTCTTCACATTCCTCTCATGCCTTGGAGAACCATCGGGATAGAGGGATTCAAGGTCCACCGCGCAAAACATCAGACGGGGGTCTTCCAAACCGCGGCGGCCTCCCGGTTGGACGAATCGGTCGATCGACGAAGCCTTTTCATAAAGGCCACGCCACACCGGAGAGATAACCACGAATGCCAACAATGTAAGGTCTGGAATAACATAAAGCCGAATACCTTACTGTTTGCGATATTAATGTCACTTTCGCCGTTTTGTCGGGTTTTCGGGAAGGGTCCGGAAGGTCTTGGTGTCGCGAAGCCAAACTGCGCGTTTCACATGGTGTGGCAGATCATCCGCGTTGGCAAACGCCGCTCTTGGCCACCAGGCGAGTTGTTGGCCTCGTGCTACTGCTCATGGCGATAGCACTTTTTGTTCCTGTACCGCTCAGCAATGTCGTTCCGGGTGTTATGACAATGTTATTGGTTTGGCCTATCTTGAAGAAGATGGCTTGTTACTAAGTTTCACGCTGACCGCGTCGTTGGTATCGTTCGGAGTGATGTTAGGGGCAGCGTGGGGGGCTACACGGGGCGTCATCTTCTGTCGCACATCTGAACCTTGCCAAGACCGCGATGCTGAGCTACCGCGGCCCAAAGCTTTGGCTGTTCCACCAACGCCAAGCAGAGCCAGCTGGTGACCTTTATCCCCCTGGCAGTGCGCGCAGGCGCGGAAATCCGCGATCTCGCAATGGTCGGTCGCATCGAAATGGGTCCTGATGGCAGGGCGACTGGCGTGCACTATCGCCGGGAAGGGTATTGGCGGTTTCAGAAGGCGCGCAATGTGGTCGTTGCCGGTTATGCGATCGAGACGCCACGGTTACTGCTGGGCTCGGCAACCGACAAATATCCCGATGGTTTGGCCAACAGTTCGGGTCTCGTTGGCAAAAACTTGATGACACAATCCAACCAGGCTGTGTTTGGTACGATGGAGCAGGAGGTGCGATGGTACAAAGGCCGCCTTCGCTCGCCATCACCGAACATTGGAATCACGACGATCGCAAGGATTTCGCCGGCGGTTATTGCTGGATGGCGCAAGGGCCGCTTCCGGTGGAATGGGCGTCGATCCAGACAAGCTCCCGTAGCCTTTGGGGTCAGGCCCTGCGCGATGAAATGGAGAAATACAACCACCAGGTCGGACTCAAAATGGTCGGAGAGATGCTGCCGAACGAGCGCAATCGCGTAACTTTGGCCGACGACAAGGATCGGTACGGGCTGCGTATCGCGCGCGTCACCTATAGTTGGGGCGACAATGACAAGGCCTTGATCGAACATGCGCTAGGCCAAATGCAGATCAGCCTCCAAGCGGTTGGCGCGACCGACATCTTTCGGCAGGAGGACGACACCAATCACTTGGCTGGTACGGTGCGCATGGGGGAGGATCCAGCGTCCAGCGTTGTCAACTCAGATTGCCGGAGCTGGGATGTTCCCAATCTGTGGGTCTGTGATGGCTCGATCTTTCCCACCACTGGCGGGGTAAATCCGTCGCTGACCATCACCAGTATTGCCATGCGAACAGCCGATCGCATTTGCATGATGGCAGCACGTGGGGACCTATAACGAAACGGCAGTGTGCGCCCAGCACGCCGTGCATTACCTTCCTTAACGGTATCACGGGCTACGCTCATCCAGCCTGTGGAATGCCTGATGTGATGGCGGGTGGGGCACACTTCCGAGATCTGGGCACTCGGCACGTCCGTCCTACCGCCCAGCTCAAATCGGAGTGCGATATCCATAGAATTCGTGGTCCTCGTTGTAGCCCCCTTCGCCCGCGCCAAGATCGGCAAAGTCGTGCACAAATTCGATCGCCGCGATCCATTTGACCATCTTGAACCCCAACTCATTCTCACATCGCAGCCGCAAAGGCGCGCCATGCACAACGCTTACAGGATCGCCGTTCATCTCGTACGCGAGGATTGTCAGCACATGCCGCATGTTCTCGATCTTGTGGACGTCATAATAGCGGCCGCCATCGGCGCCATCAGCCAATGAGTAGAACACGGCGTAGCGCGCCTCGAGTGCCGGTTTGACGAGGTCGAGAATATGGCGCATGGGTACGCCGCCCCATTGCGCGACGCCTGACCAGCCTTGGATGCAGAAGTGGGTTGTGACCTGCTCTTGTATCGACATGGATTTTAGATCGGCAAGAGAGAGCTCCTGCGGTGATTCTACTAGCCCGCTAATGCGTAACCGGTAGCCGGAAAAACCCTCCGCCACGAGATCAGAAAATTCCTTTGAGTTGGGCATCGTGCCGTTCGGCCAGAAATAGGGTGAGACATCTTTCTTGGTGAGCTGGGAACATGGATTCCAACCCTCCGCCAAGCCCATGATCCAGCCGACCATGAAGGCGCCCATGCGCTGCACTCGGCGAGCATGTCGTAAAGTATAAGGCGACGCCAGGAGCCAGGCGACCGTCAGGACCGCCATGGCGAGGACAAACAGCGGAAGTCCCCTCCACGAATTATCATCGACACCTCCGAACATGTGATTTGTGTTTTGTCTCAAACCAGTGACGAAAATCATCACGCCGTGCGCCAAGATGAAGCCGACAAACCAAGCGAATGAGATGAAGTGGACCGACCGCATCGCCTGCCGGTTGAACACCCTTCCAAGCCATCCAAGTGCGTTTGAGATCGCTGGGCTCTGCATTAGGCCTGTGACAATCGAGACCGGTGCGGCGACGAACACGGTGATGAAGTAGCTGAGTTGCTGAAGGCCGTTATAGCGAGTCCAGCTATGGTCGACCGGAAAGTTCAGCGATGCGTATTGAATGGCAGTTGAGAGCGCGGCTGGAAACACTTCCCAAGTCAGGGGTACCAGCCTGCGCCATTGCTCGGTGGAAAACAGCAGCGCATAAAAAGCGATGCCGTTCATCAACCACAACAAATTAATTGAAAAATGCCACCACCGTGCCAGCCCAATGGTATGGCGCAGGCCTGGGATCCCGAGCCAAGTCGGCAAAGTAACGGAATCGTCCTTGGCTGTCCAAAGCCGGCCCTTCGGCACCGGAATCTGAAAGCGGAACCAGTCAGTACCGGGCGTGCAATCGCGGCCCCAATAAAGGCGCGGATGATCGGCCAGGATCTGCAAGCCGGCCCGCATGATGAAGAGCATGAAGAGCATGTTGAGAAAATGCTGGAGCTGCAGCCACCACGGAAAGCCGGTGTCGACTGACGGCGCGGCCTGAGCGATTCCGGGGTGGTGCTGGATGAAAGCCGCGACCTCGGGCAAATCGCGCAGACTTTGCGCCAGGGCGATCAGACAGAGGAGCAGCGCGGTCCCGAGCGGCAAGCCCCACAGGATATTGATCCAGCGGTGGCCGATGCGAATCCGCGGCAAGACTGCTTGTTGCGGCGCCATCCAGTGGTCGAGGCGAAGACGGTCATCTGCGCCGCTAAGACTGGCCCGAAGCGGCTCGGACGAAGAGGATTGCGTGTCGTTTGGCATAGGCCGATCATTTTCGGTGGTCGATGCGGCGGGATCTGCCGTCAGTCGCGAAGCTTGGTGAGTGCCGAGCCCTTATGAAAGGCGATATGGTCGGTCCTGGCGCTCTTTATCTCATATTGCGGGCTATTTGCTGTCGCATGGCGAGTATAGCCTCTGAGTTCGAAATCCCGGGTATGGACCCGAGTAATTGTCCCGCTGACCTGTCCAGCCTCGGAATTCCAACTCACGCGATCGCCGACCTTGAAGCTTTTTTTCATGATGGACCGTCCGAACACTATGCACCCAAACCAGCCCAGGTAATATTGTCCCGCGATTAATTCTACTCCTAACGTGGTTCCCGTCAGCCCGCCCACGGCGGAACATCACCGCTAAAACTACGGCTGCCATGAATGAATGGACTGCCTGCTGCTCCCAACTGCGGACGCCATCATGCTAGGTAGCCGCCTAGGCGGCTACGCCGCTTTTAGTCCGAAGGTCGATTTACCGGCTGGCTTAAAGTGTGGACTTGGCATGACCTCCGAATACAGGGTTGTACTTGTCCGACCGTGAAGGACCGGAGTCCTTTAATATAACGAAGGGGGTGACTAGCGCCGTCGCACGTTAGCACCGCTCCTTGATCAGGTCCGCGACCCTTAAGGCGTTTGCGATTATCGTCAGTGTAGGATTCACCCCACCGATCGAGGGGAAGAAGCTCGCGTCGGCCAGATACAGATTGTCTACTTCGTGCGCCTTGCAATCCAGGTCGAGGACCGATGTGGAAGGATCAGTGCCGAACCTCGCTGTTCCAGCTTGGTGTGCCGTGCCGCCGATAGGGATATTCTTGCCGAGATAAAGATTCCGGTCCATTAGCAGTGGATGGGCTCCCGCGACATTGAGAATATGTTCGAGCTTCTTTTTGAGCCGGTGGTGGGCTTCCATATTGCCTTCGGTGGTATCTAGTACCACGCGCGCTCCGTCGTAGAAGATGCGATTTTTCGGACATGGCAGATCTTCGCTGGATAACCAGAAGTCCATCGAATGGCGGGCCAATTCCTCGAATGGCATTTTGGGCACCCACTCCAACCATTCGGGAAGAGCCTCGCCTCGGATCTGGGCGGCATGAGAGGTTGCGCACATTTGGATCAGTCCGAGAGGGTAGTCCCAATCATCGCTCCCGAAATAGAAATCCGCCACCGCAAGCGTTTTCTGGAATACGGTCTCGTTGGGCTCGCGCATCAACGCCATCAAAATCGATTGATTGTGCCGCATATAGTTACGCCCGACCTGTCCCGAACCGTTTGCAAGCCCCTGCGGGTGGCGATCATTGCCGGATCGGAGCAGGAGTAGGGCAGAGGAGAGCGCCCCGCATGCCACTACAATAATACCGCCCCGGTAGCGCTCTTCGGTTCCGTTGCGGCTCACAATGACGTCACTTATGCGTCTGCCCGACGGGTCGGTTTCAAGTTTCGAGACATAGGCGCCTGTTAGCAAAGTGAGATTTGGGTGGGCCGCCAAAGCAGGGTCGACGCACATGACCTGCGCATCCGCTTTACCGTTCAATAAACAGGGAAAGCCGTCGAACGCGTCGCAGCGGATGCAGATACTTGTCGGCGTTGGGACTCCATCCTTCTCCCGAAGCCGAATGCCCAAAGGGAGATGAAACGGATGCAGGCCTTGTCGCGCGAGATCGTTATGTAATATTTGGATGCGCGGCTCGTGTGAGACCGGCGGATAGGGGTAAGGCCCGCTGGCGGGGGGTTCGGTAGGATCTTCTCCGCGCAGACCGTGGACCTCGAATAACCGCTCGGCCTCCGCATAGTATGGCTCGAACGTATCGTATTTAAGCGGCCAAGCGGGCGAAATGCCGTCCTTGTGCACGATCTCATCAAAATCGCGCTCGCGTAGCCGCAGTAGGGCCGCGCCGTAGACCTTGGAATTGCCCCCGACGTAATAATGCAGCCCTGGGTGGAATTCGCGTCCGTCCCCCCCATACCAAGTTTCTTTGGCCTGATAGGCTCCATCGACGAAAACGGTCTGCGAATCCCAATTGGCGCGGCTGCGCGGTAAATAACCGCCGCGTTCCAACAACAGAATCCGCTTGCCTGTCGGTGCCAATCTTTGTGCGACCGAAGCGCCACCCGGCCCGCTACCTATGACAATGAGGTCGTATTCGTCCGTCATTCTATCCGCCGGTTGCGAAGCCGGGGAAAAGCGTCATGCCTCCGTCAACAAACAAAGTCGTACCAACCACGTAGTCGGCATCATCCGATGCAAGCCATGCAGCCACACGTGCAATGTCATCGGGTTCACCGATCCGCCCGTAAGGAATGAGAGTGACGAGGCTGGCGAGAGCTTTCGGGGTGTCCCAAGCCGCTTTATTGATGGGCGTCCGAATTGCGCCTGGAGCGATAGCGTTTACGCGAATGTGATGCGGAGCCAGCTCCTGTGCCATGCTCTCCATCAGCAATCTTATGCCCCCTTTTGAGGTCGCGTAGTTGGCGTGCCCACCCCAAGGGATTTCCTGATGAACCGAGCTCATGCATATGATTTTTCCCGCGGCGCATGAAACGTTAGGCACGACACCGCGGCGGAGAAATTCACGGATGGCAGCTCGGGCACAGAGAAACTGCCCCGTCAAATTAACGCCCAGAACTTTATCCCATTCCTTCAGCGTCATCGTCTGGATCGCGGAGTCTCGCTGCAAACCTGCGTTGGCGACAAGAATGTCGATTGTGCCGAACTCCTTTGTGGCATGATCGAACATCTGCTCAACGTCATCCTCACGAGATACATCGGCCTTAATGGCAAGGGCCTTTGTTCCGGCGGAGCGGATGTCTCGAACAACTTGGTGCGCGGCTTCCTCGCGCTCAACGAAGTTGACGATCACGTCGGCGCCGGCCCGTCCCAGCGCCAGCGCAACCGCCTGGCCAATGCCAGAATTAGCGCCGGTCACAAGCGCCTTCTGTCCTGTGAGATTGCCTTGCAAGATCATTGGGATGCCTTGGCTGGGCTGTCGCTAGCAGTGCCAACCCGTAAACGCACAATTTCGAATAGCGGCCGAGCGTAAATTGCATAGCCGTCCATCCGCTTTTTCAGGTTGCCCGGCGGGTCGTTTACGCAGATCGCGGCGTTGCCGCATAGGTTGGGTGCGAGCCGGTTTTCTAACAAGGCGTTCATCGCCATGCCAGAGACTCGCGTCGTAATCATTGGTGCCGGTTTTGCCGGCGCCGAAGTCGCGCGGGGACTCGGTGCTGCCGCTTGGGTCACCCTGATCGATCGGCACAATTATCAGTTGTTCCAGCCGCTCCTGTATCAGGTGGCGACCGCGGCGCTCTCTCCAGCCGACATCGCGGAACCGATACGCCGGCTGGTACGCGGCCGTCGCAACGTGGAGGTGGTGCTTGGAGAGGTAACAGAAATTTCGACCGATGACCGCAACGTCAAGTTGGCCGACGGCTCCAAATTACCATACGACATGTTGGTGATCGCAGCTGGTGCCACCACGGCCTATTTCGGCTATGAAAAATGGTCTCGCTTCGCTCTTGGCCTCAAATCTATATCCGACGCCAGGACTATCCGGTCGAGGTTGTTGCAAGCCTTCGAGCAGGCCGAAATGACCGACCACCCTTCCGAGCGTCACCGCCTGATGACCATCGTTATCGTTGGAGGGGGCCCGAGCGGCGTGGAGCTGGCGGGCTCGATTGCGGAACTTGCCCGATACTCACTGGCCAAGGACTTCCGCAAAATTGATCCTAAGTCCGCAGTCGTGCACGTGATCGAGAAAGGTCCTCGCATACTGCCGACTTTTCCAAAGGCACTCTCGGATTATGCGATCAGCAAGCTGACGGAACTGGGTGTCAAGGTGCAAGAGAACTGCGCCGTGAAGCAAATCTCGGAGTGCTGCGTCGAGACGGAGAGCGAGACGATTCCCGTCGCATTTGCGATTTGGGCAGCCGGCGCAAGAGCCTCTCCCGTGGCAAAGATGCTGGGGGGCGCCATCGACAAGGCCGGGAGGATTAAAACGAACCGCGATCTGGATTTCGGTTGGCTCCGCTTGAAGGGCCTGGTCGCCTGGCTGTTATGGGCGTTGATCCATATCTATTTGCTCGCCGGCGTGCAGCACGGGCTCTTGGTCGCGGTCCAGTGGCTCTGGCGCTATCTAACCTATGACAGAGGCGCACGCATGATCGTCGAGCCGATGCCGCATGGGCGTGGAGATTCATCGTGTTAAGCGTGCTTCCCGTTCTACTCGCTCGTTGCCTCCTGGTGGGGCTATTTCTGCCGTTCAGCGCTTTGGACAAGATCCTCAATTTCGGAGCGGCAACAGATCAAGCGCGTCAAGCGGTTTCCAGCGGCTTTGTTGCGCGGCTCCTTGTCGTCGGGGGCTTCTGCATCGAGATCATTTGTTCGACCGGTATCCTGGCAGGTGTGGCCGATCGGCTTGCCGCTTTTATTCTCGGCCTCTATTGCCTGATAACGGCGTTGCTGTGGAAACAGTTCTGGACGATTCGTGGCTTTCGCCTCCGCGGCCGGAGGGGCCACCGCGAGCTATTCTGGGATTTTCTGAAGAACGTGGCGCTCGGAGGCGGGTTTTTCCTGCTCGCATTTGGTGGCCAAGCCGGTGGCGCAGGACGCTTTTTCTCGCACCCTCTCACATCCTCGCATCCTTACTCGCAGAGGACGCCATGAGCGAGAAGCCGACAGTTGAATATTGGCATTTGTGGGTGGACGATCACGGGGTGAGTCACCAAAAGCGCTGTAGCATCGAAAGATTCGAGCTCAAGTCTATCCAGTCCGGCACAGCACCCCAATGGCAGGGAAGGATAACCGAAGCGCTCACCAGCACACTCGTAACAATACTGCCGGTTGGCTGGATGGGAACTTGGCACGAAAATCCTCGACCACAATGGATCATTCCTCTGACAGGGCGCTGGTTTGTTGAGGCTATGGACGGCACACGCGTGGAGATGGGCCCAGGGGAATTAGCATTTGGTGGTGATCAGAACTGCATCGAGGTTGATGGCAAGCGCGGACACCAATCCGGGACGATCGGCAATGAGCCCGCAATCTTAATGATAGTTCAGTTCGATGAGGGAACCGTGGTCGGTCCTTGCGGATTCCGGTGAATGCATGGACGGTTTTGAGATAATCGATCCTCGCTTTGCGCATTATCTCCTCGGAAATGCTTGTCTAGAGACGCTCGCTAGCGGCTTTCGCTGGATCGAGGGACTGGTTTGGATGGGCGACGCGAATTGCCTACTTTTTGAGGATTTGCCCCGCAACCGGACCATGCGCTGGATCGAAAATGCGGGGATCTCCGTCTATAGAGATCCTTCTGCCAACGCCAACGGTCAAACCCGCGACCGAGAGGGTCGTCTCATCACCTGCTCGCATCTGAAACGCTGCCTCTTCCGCACCGAGCTCGACGGCAGTATCACGCGCTTGGTCGATCAGCATGACGGCAAACGTCTGAATTCGCCGAATGATGTTGTGGTCAAATCCGATGGCACTATTTGGTTCACCGATCCCCTGTATGGGATCCAAAATGATTATGAAGGCGTACGACAGACATCAGAGCAGCCCCCGGCGCTTTATCGCTTCGATCCCGCAACTGCCGAAATTTGCATCGCGGCAGGGGATTTTGACGGTCCCAACGGTCTGGTCTTCTCGCCTGATGAGGGCAGGCTGTATGTCTCAGAGACCGGGGATCAGACCGGCGATGACCCCAAACAGTTTATCCGCATGTTCCATGTTGCGCCCGACGGTCGTCTTACCGGTGGGGACACATTCCACAAGATTACGCCGGGATATGCCGACGGGCTGGCGGTGGATCGGGACGGCAATCTTTGGTCCAGCGCCGGCGACGGCGTGCACTGCATTGATCCTTCAGGCGCGCTTATGGGGAAGGTTCTGGTTCCTTACCGGGTCTCCAACCTGGAATTTGGGGGCTTTCATAAAAACCGTTTGTTCATAGGCGGCTCGCACACACTTTACGCGATCTTTTTGAATCGCCAAGGAGCGGGTTGGCCATGACCGCTAACTTGTCTGGCGTGCGGTGTCAACTGAGGCGGTTTGGTCTGGTTGCGCGTCAAGCCGAGAAGCTCGTCCGCTTTTATGAGGCGGCCTTTGGCGGTATCCGCACCGGATCTGGTCGCTTAGATGCGGGCCAAAGCGAGAAACTCTTAGGTGTCCGAGGGACCGCACGGTACATCACTATTCGTTTGGGAAGCGAACTTATCGATTTTCTCCAGTTCGGACGGCCAGGACGGTGTTATCCACGGGCATCCGCAGCTTCGGATGTCATATTTCAGCATTTCGCGATTGTGGTGTCCGAGATGCGATTGGCGCTAGAACGGTTGTGCGCAATCCCCGGCTGGACCCCGATCACTCGCGGCGGGCCCCAGCGCCTCCCACTATCTTCCGGTGGCGTCACCGCATTCAAGTTTCGTGATCCCGCGGGACACCCGCTGGAGTTGCTGGAATTACCTCCCGACAATATTCCGCTGAAATGGCGCGAAGGACAAGGCGCCATTTTTTTTGGCATCGACCACTCGGCAATCACCGTCCGCGACACTTCAGTCAGCGAGCAGTTCTACCACGGCCTCGGCTTTATGACCTCAGGCCGATCGGTAAACCAGGGACCAGAACAGGAGAGGCTCGATGACGTGACGGGCGCGGTCGTGGAGGTGACAGCGCTCTCGGCTGCAGGTGATGGCCCTCACATTGAACTCCTCTGCTATCGAGGCGTATCGCGCGGCGCGCCGATAGTTTGCAAAAGCAACGATGTGGCGGCGACTCGGCTGGAGCTGGAGTTTGAAGCGCCACCTGTCATTGAAGCGTCAACCGCCATTAAGGACCGGGCCTATAAATTGCTGGATCCAGATGGCCATCACCTCATCGTCCTAAACCACTCTTCTCACCGAGGACCGCGTGACGGTTGAAATTAAGGTCGGCACCCCAACTCTGACGGTTCATCAAGGCTATACGTTCGCAGCCAGCGAGCCAGACGGTCAAATGCATCATGGTGGAGATAGAGGTTTGTATTTCCTTGATACCCGCCTGATTAGCACGTGGGAGATTTTCGCAAATGACAAGCCATGGACGCTTCTAAACAGTGGCGCCTTTGCGGCCTCGGCGGGAAAAGTTTACCTCACGAACCCGGAGTTGCGGAGTGGAACTGGCACTGTACCCGCGCATTCCCTGGGGTTTGTGTTCGGGCGCCACATTCATGGCGGCATGCATGAAGATATCGACATCACAAACCATGGCAATGCACCCGCCCGCTTCGACCTCAGCCTGACTCTCAACGGCGACTTTGCTGACCTCTTTGAGGTGAAGGCAAACAAGATCGCGTTGCGGGGCGAGATACGAACCGACTGGAGGGAAGCAACGCAGGATCTGACCACCCGCTATCGTAACAAAGAGTTTTCGCGAGCGTTTCGCATCTCAACCCAAAAAAACAACGGGCCGATGATGTTTGCCAACGGAAAGATCATTTTCGTCCTGAACTTGCGGGCGGGTGAAACCTGGCATGCGTGCTTGCTATACGACTTTGCCGATGGCGACCAATGGATTGTAGCGCCTACCCTGTGCGTCTCAGACTACGAACATTCGGATGCTGCCAAGCTAATGAAGCACTGGCGCGAATCCATCGTGAAAATCGAAACGAGCGATGTCGGATTCAACCGCATCTTTTCCCAAGCGCTGGATGATATGGCAGCTTTGCGACTGCCCTTGCGGGACACGGACGACAAAAAATTCGTGCCTGCTGCCGGGCTACCATGGTTTGTGGCCCTGTTCGGCCGCGATAGCCTGGTAATCTCTCTGCAGACTTCGGTCGTCCATCCGGAGTTTGCGCTGGGAGCGCTTCGCGTGTTGGCCAAATGGCAAGCGACGGTGAGAGACGATTACCGGGATGCCGAGCCGGGTAAGATCCACCACGAGCTTCGGCAGGGCGAGCTCGCGCATTTCAAACTAATACCGCACACTCCCTATTATGGAACGGCGGACGCGACGCCGCTCTATCTCATCACGCTGCATTCTGCCTGGATGGCGACAGGCGACCGCGACGTGCTCTCTGCGCACATGGACACAGCTGAAAAATGTCTTGAGTGGATCGATAAGTATGGCGACCGAGATGGCGATGGTTTCCAAGAGTATCAAACACGATCTCCTGTTGGTTACGAAAATCAGGGCTGGAAGGATTCCGGCGAGGCTGTGCTTTACCCGGACGGTTCTTGTGTCAAGGGCCCCAAGGCTCTCTGTGAATTGCAGGGTTATGTTTATGATGCCTGGCTTCGCATGGCTCAGATTTATGAAGCGTTGGGCAAGAATGATCGCGCCGGTGAACTTCGCGCCAAAGCTGCTCACCTGTTTAAGCAATTCAACGATGCATTCTGGAACGAGGATGTAGGATATTATGCCTTCGCACTGGACGGCGATAAGAAGCAAGTCCTCTCAATCGCCTCAAATCCCGGTCAGTGTTTGTGGTCCGGCATCGTACCGCCGGATCGTGCCCGGCGGGTGGCCGATCGCTTGATGCAGGCAGACATGTGGAGTGGATGGGGCATCCGCACGCTTTCCGCGAACCATGTGGCCTTCAACCCCTACCATTATCAAATCGGAGCGGTGTGGCCGCATGACAACGGCTTTATAGCACAGGGGATGAAACGGTACGGATTTTGCGATGAGGTCCAAAAGATCGCGCGGGCAATTACCGGGGCGGCCACCTTCTTCGAGCGTGACCAGATGCCGGAGCTTTATGCCGGAACGACGCGCGAGTCAAATTCGTTTCCGGTTCAGTATCTCGGCGCAAACGTACCGCAAGGTTGGGCAGCAGGTTCGATATTTTCGCTTCTCCAGGCCATGGTCGGTTTTCAACCAGATGCGCCAAATCAAATGCTGTATATTGATCCAGCGCTGCCAGATTGGATGCCTCAACTGACGATTCGGGATTTGAAGTTAGGCTCGCAGAGTTTCGACATTAAGTTCGAACGGTGTGGAGAAGACACTATGTTCGACGTCGTCCATGGCCGAAAAGATCGGATAGCGATCCGGCCCATGCAAGAGTGGGCCAAACTGTTGCACGGATCTCTGTGAATGCCATTTTGCGGCTAAGAGAATTGACCGACGATCTCGCCCGGCAACAGCGGATCTTGGACGATTTAAAGCGCGCCGGTCATACATCAGTGGCAACGCAGAATGTTGCCCTTCGTATCGTTTCTGTGCCCGTGTCCGGCTTGGGCGCGGCTCCCTGGCCCAACATGCACATTGCCGAGCCGAAGCGTTCTCATGCCGCGGGGCGGTTCCCTATAACGCCCATTCAGGCAGCGACGAAAGTTCACCGGAGATTGAACGTCAGCCTCTTTTCGGACTGCGTTGGCCCGGGCTCGTGTTTGAGATTGACAAATAGGCGTGGTGCGTCTTCGTGGACATTCGTCATGCGCGAGAAGTTCGACGGCGTGTTTGCCAACGCTTCGCTGTTTCATGTACCCAGCCAAGGGCTGCCGCGTGTGCTGAGAAAACTCCATACCACGCTGAAGCCTCGCGGAGCGCTATTCAGCCCCAATCCAAGAGGCAGCAACGAAGAGGGCTGGAACCATGGCCGGTATGCGGGCCCTGCAAGTCCCGTCGCGAGTACTATTCCGCGCCTATTCTTGAAGTGACCTGCTCCCCGAAAGTGCCCTCAGTTTGAGGTAGGGTCCGTTCCCTGAAGGAGGACAACAGCAAACGCTCGGAAACATCGCGATGATTTTTTTAGCTCCCCGGAGTCATCGCGGAAACGATGACTGGGTGGCTGGGCGGGCAGTCGCTGGCCGACCGGTCTGCGGGGCTAGATCGGGGGGAAACTGAGGACGTTGGGGCATTAGGCTAGGGCAGGGCTTGCCGCCTGCGTCTACGTTTGATACGCGATCGCCTAAAGCCTCAGCGGTCCTGCTGTTACCTGGAAGGCGGGGCTGAATCCAGTCTTTCGGTGAAAAGTATTTTTACGGTGCCATTGGGGGCTCCTGGTCAGTTTTGATGCCGGCAAGCTGGCGATATACCGCGACAGCCCGATTGACGTAAGAGCTTTCATGCCCCGCCGTAAGCGCGCTTGCCCCTTCGCCACTTCTATTGAAAATAGAAACGCCGAAAATGCCCGGAGCGATATGTTCGATTACTAATACCGACTGGAGGGCGCCGGGCTTGAACAAGGTGAACCAGTATCGCCGTATGGGCGTGAGGTTTTCGCTGGAGATAACAAAGCGCTCGGGCGCGCTTTCAGATACGCGCAGGCGATAGACGGCCGGTCCTGTCCGGGTATCATTCTCCCAGTAATACAACTCTGCGCCCTTCACCAATTCCGAAGCGAAAAAATCGGGACGGCGCGATTTCGAATTCGGCCCGCTGAGTGCCGACGCATCACTGCTCAATGGTCCCCATTTTCTATCGGCCGTCGACCAGTACAGGATGCTTCGCAAGGCGGAGATCGATCCGACCCGCGCCAATAGCGCGCTCATCGGGCCATCGAAGCGGAAACTGCCTGTCAAAGTGATCACAAGCTTTGACGGCGGCTCTGCGGCCCAACCTGTGCAACTGAAGGGCTGCCAATTTTCAGGGGCCAGTTCTTTCCCTTGCCAAATCCGAACGGCGGGTGCGAAACCCGGCGGCGGATAGGATGGCGTCACTGCAATGACGCAGAATGGCTGCGGGCCCAGAGCCTGTGCGCCGGACGCGAACAGCGATAGCGCGAAAGCGAGCGTCGCATGGCGCGACCTCACAACAGATTCTCCCACGCAAGAGAGTACATTTCCTTTAGTCGCATCCAAATTGGGCGAGACTTCCAGGCTCTGATCTCGATGATCTCCGCGGCGGCTTGATCAGCTTGGAACAGATCTTCCAGTTCCTGCGCCGCATCGCTGCCCAGAATAATCACATCGACTTCATCGTTGAAGATGACGCTTCGGTGATCAAAATTGGACGAACCGATTGCCGACCACACGCCATCCACGACGACGGTTTTTGAGTGAAGGACCACATCGTGCATTTCATATATCTTCGCGCCCGCGTCCAGGAGCTCGGAATAGCGGGCGTGGGCAACCGCGATGGACAATGAGGAGTCGCTACGCGCCGGCAACAACAGACGAACATCCACGCCCCGCTTTGCTGCTTGGGTCAGAGCTTCCATTTCCTGCTTGGTGGGCGCGAAATAGGCAGTCGTGATCTTGACGCTCCGTTCGGCGGTCCGGATGGCGGTCAGAAGGGTGACATAATATAGCGGTATCTCATTGTCGGGCGTGCTTCCTAACACGCGTGCGACGGCATTGCCTCTCGCCGGCGCGGTCGAAAACGTAGCGGGCGGGTCCAACGATGGGCCCTTTTGCTTGCTCCAGTGACTCAGGAACAGCTTCTGCAATTCCGCAATGGCGGGTCCCTCGATCTGAAGATCGGTATCGCGCCACTGATCCGGGGTCGAGCCGGGCGGTCCGGCGGACTTGCCGATGGGATTGCTTTGATAGGACGTGCTGAGGTTGACGCCGCCTATTATCGCGGTCCTCCCATCTACGACCAGAATCTTGCGATGGTCCCGGTCATTGAAGGAATAAGGTACTTTCGACTCCAGTGGATCGACCGGATTGAACGAAGTCAAATTGACACCGGCCTGCTTCAACCGATCCAGAAATATCGTGGCTGTGCTGCCCGAGCCGTAGCTGTCATAAATCACATTGACGACGACACCCGCCCGGCGTTTGGCGATCAGCAGGTCGCCCAGATGCACGCCGTCGCTCTCCACATCCTCGAAGATATAGTATTCAAGGTCAATGTAACTGGTCGCGCCCTGTATTGCGCTGAACATGGCCTTGAATGTCTGAGGTCCGTCCCGTAACAGTCGGGTTCGGTTACCGGCGATCAACGGGCTTTCTGATATCGCTTCTTCATATGCAGTATGGCGTTTGAGCAGCGCGTCATCGCCGGCATCAGTGCCCAGGCGCTCCAATATCGCCTTGCTCTGTTCTATCGTAAGCGGACCACGCCGCCCCACGATCCGGGGTGAGGCCTTCCCGGTTGCTTGGGGTGGGGCGATATCCGGCAGCGTCGCACAGCCGGCTAACCCGCTCAGCGCGATGCACAGAATGCCAACGGCCATGGATCGCGCTCTGCGCGCACGCTGCTGTAAATCAGGGATTGCGTCATCCATGGCCGCGGAAGTCTTTTCCATTTGCGGCCAAGTTTCTGGACACTGCTGGATACTATTTGTGTTCGTTGGCTTCCTCGGAAACCTCGTGGCCAGCCTTGGAAACGTCCTTGCCGGCGCCTTCGACGGTGTTGCATGCAGTCAGGATGGTGGATGCGCCGCCGAGGACGACGACCACGATGAATGCCACAGCCAACTTGCTTCGCATAAATAATTCCTTAAATAACGGAATATACCGCCATGCATAACAACCTTCGCGGGTGCTTTTGGTTCCGGATCGGAAACCCCTTAAACACTGACAACGAGGCTGTAATGTTCAAGTAGTGTGGTCGGCAGCAAGAGGCGGATCTGCCGAAATATCGCAAAGGCCGCCAGTCTATGACAAATGCGCCAACCCATTGCGGATGCCGCCAGGGCGCCCACTGACGTGCGCACTTCATTCAGGCCTTTGATATCAATTGGATGTTGCGAGGAACATCGAGGATTGCAAGTCCGCGTGTCGGCAGTTAATTCTGTCTCTGGGCTCCAACCACCATTCGCATCTGTTTGCGCGTGTTCGTACGTTCAAAGTTCTTCAGTAAGCCTCTCAGCGCTCGACTGTGTTCGCTCGAGGCGCCAGGCAGCCGGCTATTTTTGATGGTGTCTCGACTATCTGAAGGAGCGCGATACCGTCAAACTACCTTGCTAGCGGTCAAAGCTAATTGAAACGCTGCGAACCAGCGGCCAGCCGCACTAAGACCCCGCGAACGAGAATCTTCGCCATATGGGACCGGCAATAGTAAGTCTTTGACCCGTCGCGCTCATACTTGGCGCCGATTGACGTCATGGCGCATACCACGCAAAGGCTCTGCTCGATTTCAAGGTCGCCACGCTTGACCGTAATTATAACAGGCGTGACCGCAGCTGCCGGCGGAACGCGAACCAGTCGCGTCCACGTACCTGTGTCGTGAATGGTAGTCTTAGGCCCGCGTTTCGCTTTGGTCATGCATACTGGTCAAAGTGAAACGTTGTTTTTCCGGTTGATCTGCTGCAAGCGAGAGCAACTCGATGAGAACGTTATACTGTCCGTCTTCGGTCTCCGCGTTTAGCAATTCCTGAAACCGGTCAGCATCTTGGGTGGTCACCCATTTGGCATGTAACATCGCAGAATCGTTGTCCATCACAGGAGGATGACCTGATTGCCCCGAGAATGCTGAGCTAGATTGACCATCCGCGACCTGCAGTGCTCCAGGCTCTTAGCTCGCGGCGAGCCCGTCCCCCGAACCTCAAAATGAGACTCCGGTGCCTCTACTAACCCGGTCAGTTAGTCCAGGTTTTCGGCCGCCCCTC
>Ga0157370_10003753_pt1 | contig 17741 bp, 18 predicted proteins | sample C35metaG_FD_113463 | JGI IMG/M metagenome (GOLD analysis project Ga0157370, IMG submission 113463) | Corn rhizosphere microbial communities from Kellogg Biological Station, Michigan, USA - C3-5 metaG | ecosystem: Host-associated > Plants > Roots > Rhizosphere > Soil | place: USA: Michigan...
AAGTATTTATCTATTCTCATAATTTTTCTAAAATCCAAGTTAAATTCTTTACAAAAATAAATCAATATTGTATCTTGCGCACCTAAAAAATTAACAATAATGAATAAATTTAAATATTATTTTATTTTATTACTTGCGGGAGTTACGATTGTATCTTGTAAAAAAAGTGATGATGATGATATTGTATTAATACCTCTAAGAGATTATCAGGAGCAATATAATGTTGATAACGCAAATATTGAAGAATATTTAAATACCTATTACTTTACTGTAACTCAAAGTCCGGGTAACCAAACAGATCAGGATGTTACATTTACGAAAATTACAGATCCGGCCTCACAGCCTTCTATAATGTCTTATTTAAATAGTGCTTCGTATCCTAAATTATTAAGAAGGGATATCGACTTGCATGGAATTCTTTATAAAACTTATTATTTAGTTTTAAGAGAAGGTACAGGAACTTCACCAATGAATACAGATGCTGTGCTTACAGCTTATAAAGGGGAATATTTAACTCGTGTAGAAAAAACAGCTAAGGATCCAGAATATGTAAAAACAACTCAATTCGAAGAAGTTAAGTTTCCGCAGTCGCCTTTAGATTTGTTTGGTACAATTATGGGTTGGAGCGAACTTTTTCCTCAGTTTAAAACAGGAGATTCGTCAACAAATCCTGATGGAAGCGCGAAATATGATAATTTTGGTGCAGGTGTATTATTCCTTCCTTCTGGATTAGGGTATTATGCTTCGCCTCCAGGTGCAAGTAACATCCCTGCTTATGCTCCTTTAATTTTTAGTATTAAATTATACAGCTATAAAAGAATGGATCATGAATATAATGTTTCTAATGGAGTAATTATCCCAAATCCTGATGGAGTTTATGATTATCAAGAAGATTTGAATCATGATGGTTATGTTCGTGATTATAGAAATACAACTTTGTATCCTAATAAACCGGTTAATCCTGATGATACAGATGGTGATGGAATTCCAGATTTCTTAGATCAAGATGATGACGGAGATGGTTATAGCACAAGATTTGAAATTACTAAACCAAGTTATGATTTAGATCCTGCGGTTTCTGGTTTAAGTAAATATTATCCTTATGACCCAGTTCCGGATAATCCAGCGACTCCTAACGTAGATGAAACAGAAAGACATGGTATTCCTGCGTTTTCAGCATCTGGGGAGATAGATTATAAATCTCCAGGAAGAATTAGAATTCACGTAGATAAAGATCATCATTCGGCAAAACCGTAATGATTTAAAGAAAAGATAGAAAACCTCGAAATGTAAGTTTCGAGGTTTTTTATGCTTTCAATTAAAAAAAATAGTTAGGTGGCGAAATTATAATATTATGTTAAGGTTTGTGGGTTAAGTACTGTATGTTAATCAATGTTATTGGCGTCAGGTTTAGATACGTATTGGATTTGTACAATGAAATGATTGATTTAAATGATATTATTCAGTCTAGTAATAATTCACTGTGCCTTATATCAGATGTTAATTTCTTCATTACTGGTCCGATAGTGTGCAGTGATGGTGTAATTCCAGCTCCGTAAATTTCTATGGAGATGTCTTGGTACTAATAAAAACTAAAAAACCTCGAAATTCAATTTCGAGGTTTTTTTTATAAAGTAAGAAAAGTAAAAAATTATTTTCTTTTGATCACTCTTTCTACAGCTTCAACAATGGCTTGATTGTTTAATTTGTATTTTTCCATTAATTGCTCTGGAGTTCCAGATTCACCAAAACTATCGTTTACAGCTACAAATTCTTGCGGAGTTGGGTTGTTTAGAGCTAATACTCCAGAAACACTTTCTCCAAGACCTCCAAGGTAGTTGTGTTCTTCTGCAGTAACTATACATCTTGTTTTCGCAACCGATTTAAGAATTGCCTCTTCATCAAGAGGTTTAATTGTGTGGATGTTGATTACTTCAGCAGAAATTCCTTTTGCTTCTAAAGCTTCTGCAGCAATAAGAGCTTCCCAAACTAAATGTCCTGTTGCAACAATTGTTACGTCAGTTCCTTCGTTTAGTAAAATTGCTTTTCCAATTACGAATGGTTCGTCAGCAGGAGTAAAGTTAGGTACAACCGGACGACCGAAACGTAAATAAGCCGGACCATGATGATCTGCCAATGCTAAAGTTGCAGCTTTAGTCTGGTTGTAATCGCAAGTATTGATTACAGTCATTCCTGGTAACATTTTCATTAATCCGATATCTTCTAAGATTTGGTGAGTTGCACCATCTTCTCCTAGTGTTAAACCAGCGTGAGAAGCACAGATTTTCACATTTTTATCTGAGTAAGCAATAGATTGACGAATTTGATCGTAAACTCTTCCTGTTGAGAAGTTAGCGAAAGTTCCTGTGAAAGGAATTTTTCCTCCAATTGTTAAACCTGCAGCGATACCAATCATGTTAGCTTCTGCGATTCCAATTTGGAAAAAACGCTCTGGATGATTTTTTTTGAAATCATCAAATTTTAATGATCCAATTAAATCAGCACATAATGCCACAACGTTTTCGTTTTTTTGACCTAATTCAGTCATTCCCGCTCCAAAACCAGAACGAGTATCTTTACTTCCTGTATTTTCGTATTTTTTCATTTTGTTTTTTTGCTATATGCAATAGGCTGTAGGCAATAGGCTTAAAGCTTAATGCTTACTGCTTAAAGCTTTTTAATAATCCGCTAAAGTTGAGATGTTTTGAGCTAAAGCACTTGCTAACTGATCGTTGTTTGGTGCTTTACCATGCCAAGCATGTGTATGCATCATAAAATCAACACCATTACCCATTTCAGTGTGTAATAAAATACAAACTGGTTTTCCTTTTCCTGTTCTTGATTTAGCATCATTTAAACCAGCGATGATAGCATCGATGTTGTTTCCTTCTTTAATTTCAAGAACGTCCCAGTCAAAAGCTTCAAATTTAGCACGAATGCTTCCCATTGGTAAAACTTCATCAGTTGTACCATCAATTTGTTTTCCGTTAAGGTCGATAGTCGAAATAATGTTGTCTACTTTTTTAGCAGAAGCATACATAATTGCTTCCCAGTTTTGACCTTCTTGTAATTCACCGTCTCCGTGTAAAGAATAAATGATATGATTGTCACCATTTAATTTTTTAGCCTGAGCTGCACCAAGAGCTACAGATAAACCTTGTCCTAATGAACCAGAAGCAATACGAACTCCAGGTAAACCTTCATGGGTTGTTGGGTGCCCTTGTAAACGAGAGTCTAATAATCTAAAAGTGGCAAGTTCTGAAACTGGAAAATACCCGCTGCGTGCTAAAACGCTGTAAAAGACTGGAGAGATGTGTCCGTTTGAAAGGAAGAATAAATCTTCTCCAATTCCGTCCATATCAAAACCTTCTTTGCGGTCCATTATATTTTGATATAGTGTTACTAAAAATTCAGTACAACCTAATGAACCACCTGGGTGACCTGAGTTGACAGCATGTACCATTCTAAGAATGTCTCTTCTTACTTGGATCGTTAAATCGCTTAATTGTTGTGTGTTAGGCTTCATTTTATATGTAAAATTTTAAACTGAAGCAAAAGTAACGGATATTTTGTGGGGAGACAAATGATTTTCTGCTTTAGTTTGCCACAATTGTTAAATTATAGCTCTTTTTTTACTGATTTAGAGAAAAGTTTTAAATCTTCTTTCTCGTACATAAAAAGTTTAGCCACAGATTTCACAGATTAGTAAGATTTTAAAAATCACTTTAATCTGTGAAATCTGTGGCTAAAAAAATAAGCGATTATATTGATCGATTACTTATAATAATTACTTGGTATCGCTTTCACTGTAGAAATTATTTTCTTCGTCTTCTGATCCTATATCTTCTTGTTCGTCATCGAGTTCTGATCCGGGAACATCCAAGTCATTTCCTAGTTTATCGCTGTTTTGTTTCCATTCATGATTGTCTTGGCTGATGGTTTTATCTGTAGAAATTTCTTCCGGATTAATGTCTTCTAATTTGTCTTCCTGATTGTAAATATCTTCGCTTGCCGGATAATTTAAGTTTTCCAGATTTCTTTCTATCTCATTTTCTTTTGCCGGATTTTTATCTTCTGAATTTATCATGATTTTTAAATTTAAAATGTTCTTATAAAGTTATGAAATCTATTTGTTCAGTTCTTATATTTTTAAAATCAGGATATTACAGTATTTACATAAAAAAGAATTATCTCATTTTCTAATTGATGAATTATTTAATTGCCGAAATCTCTTTCCAGGTAACTAATTGAATTTTATTTTCTTCTAGTTTTGCTTTGCATTCCGGACTTGTAAAAAAATCAAAGTCGATTTGGCGCCATGCTGAGCCAAAATTTGGATGATTAACCGTGATGCCCTGCATTTCAAAATCATCAAAAGCGGGATGAAGCAGGAAAACGTTGAATCCAGGTGTGACTTTATCTAAAGCTTTTTCGTATGATTTTTTAAGTTCTCCCTTTACAAAGTCGTTGTAATATCCAATTAAAAGATTATCCGCTAAAAGTGTGTTTTCGAAGTTATATTTTTCATCGGATAAACTAACCGATTCTACAAAATCTTTATTGATGAAAACAGGAAGATTATAGGTTTTTCCGAGTTCTTTATAAATTTCTAAAATTTCCGGAGTCACTCCGACACTGCACATGTGGGAGTCGAGATGGGTTGGCTGGATTCCGAATTGTAATGCTCTTTCAATCTGAGCGGTTAGTTCTTTTTTGATTTCAGAAAGTTTTGCATGCTCTCTAAAATCTTTTCGTGTTTTGTAGAAATAACCATTTTGATCGACTAAACTTGAAACTTCAGAAACAGGAAGAATAGGACCGAATTTGTAATTTTCCCATTCGCAAGTCAGCGTTAGGTGGACACCGCAATCATAATTTGGATTATTTTTGGCAAAATCAGCCATTTCAAAAAACCATGGACACGGCACCATTATACTATAGGAGTTTACATATCCGTTTTGAAGCGCTTTTATAGTGGCCTGATTTTCTGAGTGAGATAATCCGGCATCGTCGGCATGAATCATTAATAATTTGGTGTTTTCCGGATATCCAAGTTTTTGAGCTAAGTTCATTTTTATTTTGATTGAGTTTAATGGGACGCAGGGCTTCGACTTCGCTCAGCCTGACAACAGCGGTTATTTAAATTAAAAAAAAATCTTATTGAAATGTCACGTTTCTTGCGTTAGGGATGGGAGCGGCATCCTTTTTCTTTTTTCTTTAAAAAGGAAAAGATACAGCGGACAGCCCGACTCTTGGGGAACGCCCAAATACAATAAATTTTCAGTTTATATTTGTTTTGTTTCAAATTTAAGGTTTCAGGTTTTACCTCGTTTCGGAATTAACTCAATTTTATAAATGACAAATTTTCTAATTAATTAAATTTCCCTGAAATTAGCTTATCTTTGCCGACTGAAAAAAGAAACAGATGAAGTTTGATTTATTACAAAAAGATCCGCAGTCTAAAGCAAGAGCGGGAAGTATAACTACTGATCATGGCGTGATTGAAACGCCTATTTTTATGCCTGTTGGAACAGTGGCTTCTGTAAAAGGAGTACATCAGCGTGAATTGAAAGACGATATTAATCCGGATATTATTCTTGGAAATACGTATCATTTATATTTGCGTCCGCAGACAGAAATTCTTGAAAAAGCAGGAGGATTGCATAAATTCATGAATTGGGATCGTAATATTTTGACAGATTCTGGCGGTTATCAGGTATATTCTCTTTCGAGTAATCGAAAAATTAAAGAAGAAGGGGTGAAGTTTAAATCGCATATTGACGGTTCTTACCACTTTTTTACTCCAGAAAATGTAATGGAAATTCAGCGTACTATTGGAGCCGATATTATTATGGCTTTTGATGAGTGTACGCCGTATCCTTGCGATTATAGATATGCACAAAGATCTATGCACATGACACACCGCTGGTTAGACAGATGTATCAATCATTTAGAAAAAGTACCTTATAAATACGGTTACGAGCAGACTTTTTTCCCAATTGTTCAGGGAAGTACTTATAAAGATCTGCGTCAACAATCGGCTGAATATATTGCAAATGCAGGGCAGCAGGGAAATGCTATTGGCGGACTTTCTGTTGGAGAACCAGCTGAAGAAATGTATGCTATGACTGAAGTAGTTTGCGAAATTCTTCCGGAAGACAAACCTCGTTACTTAATGGGAGTTGGAACTCCTATAAATATATTAGAAAATATTGCGTTAGGAATTGATATGTTTGACTGTGTTATGCCAACGCGTAATGCAAGAAACGGTATGTTGTTTACAGCAAACGGAACAATCAATATTAAGAACAAAAAGTGGGAAGCTGATTTTTCTCCAATCGACGAAATGGGACATACTTTTGTTGATACAGAATATACAAAAGCTTATTTACGCCACTTGTTTGCTGCTAACGAATATTTAGGAAAACAAATTGCTACAATTCATAATCTTGGTTTCTATATGTGGTTGGTTCGTGAAGCTAGAAAACATATCTTAGCAGGCGATTTTAGACCATGGAAAGAAATGATGGTTAAAAACATGAGCCAAAGACTTTAAAATATGTTGATTTGTTTAATCGTTTATTCGGTTAAACGATTAAACAGATAAACGATTAAACTTTACTATGCTGACGATAATAGATAAGTATATTTTAAAAAGATATTTAGCCACTTTTTCGGTGATGATCTTGTTATTTATTCCAATTGGAATTGTAATTGATGTCTCAGAAAAAGTAAATAAAATGCTGGAAAACAAGATTCCGTTTACTGCAATTGCGCTCTATTATTACAATTTTACGGTTTATTTTGCAAACTCATTGTTTCCGATATTTTTGTTTTTATCGGTAATTTGGTTTACTTCAAAATTGGCAAATAATACTGAGATTATTGCGATTTTAAGTTCAGGAATTTCTTTTACACGCTTTTTGAGGCCTTATATTATTGGAGCAACAATCGTTTCGGTTTTTGTGCTTTTAATGGGATTCTTTATTGTTCCGGCCGCTAGTGAAGGTTTCAATAATTTTAGATATACTTATTTAAAAGGTAACGGAAAGGAACTCATGCGTGGTGAAAACACTAATGTTTACAGACAGATTAATGATCACGATTTTATCTTTGTAAATAGTTTTAATGAAGAGTCTAAAACGGCATTTAATTTTACGCTGGAACATTTTGAGAAGGAAAAATTGACCTATAAAATTACAGCAAGCCGTATAAAATGGGATCCTAAAAAGAAAATCTACATTTTATATGATTATACTAAAAGAACACTTGGGGAATTAAACGATGTTATTGAGAAAGTTCCGGAGAAAAATGTGAATTTTAAATTTGAACTGGCTGATTTAACTCCTGTTGTCTATATAGCCGAAACGCTGCCTTTAGGCAAATTATACGATTTTATCGAAAAGGAAAGAAAAAGAGGTTCAGGAAATATCAATACTTATTTGGTAGTACTTTATAAAAAATACAGTGTTCCGGTTTCGGCTTTTATTCTTACTATTATTGCAGTGTCGGTTTCTTCAATGAAACGACGCGGTGGTATGGGTATGAACCTGGCAATTGGAATCGCGATTGCGTTTTCATTTGTATTCTTTGATAAAATTTTTGGTACTCTTGCCGAAAAATCTACTTTTTCACCCTTATTAGCTGTTTGGTTTCCAAATATGGTTTTTGGAGTTCTGGCAGTTTACTTATTACGTAATGCGAAACGATAATTTAAAAAGTTACCTAAATCTTCATTTAATTGTTTTTATCTGGGGTTTTACAGCTATTCTTGGTGCTCTTATTACAATTGATGCCGAAAATTTAGTGTGGTATAGAATGTTAATTGCGGGACTTTTTCTTGGCGGTTTTATCGTTTATAAAAAGCAGTCTTTTAAAATATCGGCACAATCTTTTGCAAAATTAATTTTCGTTGGATTGTTAATTGCCCTGCATTGGATTTTCTTCTTTAAGGCGATTCATGTGTCCAACGTTTCGATAACATTATCTATTTTTTCTCTTGGAGCCTTTTTTGCTTCGTTATTAGAACCTCTTTTTTACGGAAGAAAGGTGTTGTGGTACGAGGTTTTCTTCGGATTAATTATTATAGCCGGATTAGGATTGATATTACAGGTTGAAATAAAATACCTTACAGGCGTTTATTATGCTTTAATCTCGATCATTCTGGGTGTTTTATTTACTTTGATGAATGGAAAATTAATATCAGATCATGAACCATCGGTTATTACATTCTACGAATTTGGAGCAGGGGTTTTCTTTATTTCAATTTATTTTTTAGTTATAGGAAAATTTAATGCTGACTTTTTTGTGATGTCATTAAATAACTGGATTCTGCTATTGGTTTTAGCATCTGTTTGTACGGCGTATGCTTTTACCGCATCTGTAAAAGTAATGCAGCGATTAACGCCTTATACCGTAATGTTAACCACTAATTTAGAGCCGGTTTACGGTATTCTTTTAGCTTATTTTATATTGGGCGGAAAAGAAAAAATGAGTACGGAATTTTACATTGGCGCCATCATAATTGTTATTACAGTTATATTAAATGGTGTTTTTAAACATTATAAGAATAAAGAAAAAGTGTAATATTTACCTTATTTTTAAATTACATTTTTGCATTTTAAACACGAAATAATAACACGAATAGTATAATATTTTTATATTTGCCGTTCGATTTAAAAACAAAATTCAAAAATCCATGGAATATTTAGATTTTGAGCTTCCAATAAAAGAACTTGAAGAACAGTTAGAAAAGTGTGTTATAATTGGAAAAGAATCTGACGTTGATGTTACGCCAACTTGTAAAGAAATCAACAAGAAATTAGAACAAACTAAGAAAGAAATATATAAAAACCTTACAGCTTGGCAGCGTGTACAATTGTCAAGACACCCTAATAGACCTTATACTTTAGATTATATCAGAGCAATTTGCGGTGATACATTTCTAGAACTTCATGGAGACAGAGGTTTTAAAGATGATAAAGCAATGGTTGGTGGTCTTGGAAAAATAAACGGACAGTCGTTTATGATCGTGGGTCAGCAAAAAGGGTTTAATACAAAAACACGTCAATACCGTAATTTTGGTATGGCAAATCCAGAAGGATACCGTAAAGCTTTGCGTTTGATGAAAATGGCAGAGAAGTTTGGAATTCCGGTTTTAACTTTAGTAGATACTCCGGGTGCATATCCAGGTCTTGAAGCTGAAGAAAGAGGACAAGGTGAAGCTATTGCCAGAAATATTTTCGAAATGGTTCGTTTACAAGTGCCAATTATCACTATTATTGTAGGTGAATGTGCTTCTGGAGGAGCATTAGGAATAGGTGTTGGAGATAAAGTTTATATGTTAGAGAATACGTGGTATTCTGTAATTTCTCCAGAATCATGTTCGTCTATTTTATGGAAAAGCTGGGAGTACAAAGAACGTGCTGCCGATGCTTTAAAATTGACTTCGTCTGACATGAAAAAACAAAAATTAGTTGATGATGTAATTCCTGAACCACTTGGCGGAGCGCACTACGACCGCGAAACTACTTTTAAAACAGTAGCAGAATACATTACCAAAGGATATAACGAATTGAAAGACTTATCAACAGCCGAGCTTATTGCCCAAAGAATGGACAAATACAGCAATATGGGTGAGTATAAAGAGTAAATTCATATATTATGATTAAAAATCCGAAGCCCTGCGGTTTCGGATTTTTTTTTGGTTATGAACAAATCAAGATTATTTATAAACATTTAATAGTTATAACTCGATAGCAATTTTTTTTTAAATTTTGTTACTTTCGCTATATGGAAAATTTCAAGAATGTAAACCCTGTAAAGGTAGATAAAACTACGATTATTAATCTAGAAAAAGGAAAACTCCCTCCGCAAGCTCTTGATCTGGAGGAGGCTGTGCTTGGTGCGATGATGATTGATAAAAAAGGGGTAGATGATGTAATTGATATTTTACAGCCTGATGCTTTTTATAAAGACGCGCACAAACATATTTTTGAGGCGATTTTACAGCTTTTTACCGAAACGCAGCCAATTGATATCTTAACAGTTTCGACCCAGTTAAAGAAAAACGGAAAGCTGGATTTAGCAGGCGGAGATTTTTATTTGATTCAGCTTACTCAAAAAATTGCTTCTTCGGCGCATATCGAATTTCACTCACGTATCATCCTTCAAAAATTTATTCAAAGAAGTTTGGTTAGAATTTCTTCAGAGATTATTGAAGAATCGTATGATGAAAGTGCAGACGTTTTTGATTTATTAGATAAAGCGGAATCTAAATTATACGAAGTAACTCAAGGAAATATCAAACGTAGTTCTGAAACTGCACAAAGTTTAGTTTTACAAGCTAAAAAGAAAATTGAAGAGATTTCTAAAAAAGAAGGATTAAGTGGTGTCGAAACTGGTTTTCATAATCTGGATAAGCTAACCTCTGGATGGCAGCCAAGTGATTTAATTATTATCGCGGCGAGACCTGCGATGGGAAAAACGGCATTTGTACTTTCTATGGCAAGAAATATTGCTATACAATATGGGCATGGAGTAGCGTTATTCTCTCTGGAGATGGCATCTGTACAGTTAATTACGAGGCTTATTTCTTCTGAAACAGGATTGTCATCAGAAAAATTGCGTACTGGTAAATTAGAGGCTCATGAATGGACCATGCTGAGTACTAAAGTAAAAGATTTAGAGAAAGCGCCTTTATTTATTGATGATACACCTTCACTTTCTATTTTCGATTTAAGAGCAAAATGCCGTCGTTTAGCATCGCAGCATGGTATTAAAATTATCATTATTGATTATTTGCAATTGATGACTGCAGGAGGAAATAATAAAGGAGGAGGAAATCGTGAGCAGGAAATTTCGACAATTTCCCGAAACTTAAAAGCTTTGGCAAAAGAACTTAACGTTCCGGTTATTGCACTGTCTCAGTTGTCGCGTGCTGTAGAAACGCGTGGATCGAGTAAACGTCCGCTTCTTTCGGATCTTCGTGAATCTGGAGCGATTGAGCAGGATGCTGATATCGTTTCGTTTTTATACCGACCAGAATATTACAAAATTGAGGAATGGGATGATGAAGAGGCTTCACCAACTGCTGGTCAGGCTGAAATTATGATAGCCAAGCACCGTAATGGTGGTATCGAAAACATTCGTTTGAAGTTTTTAGGACACTTAGGAAAATTTGATAATCTTGACGAATTTACGGGCGGTTATGATGATTTGCCGTCAAAAATGAATCATGACGATAATCCATTCATTACTCATAATCTGCCTTCGGCAAATGAGGCCTTCGGAAGTAATTTAAATGATGACGACGACGACAGCGATGTTCCGTTTTAAAAGATATAAAAATTTTAGTAAAAAGTCTTTGTAAGTATGTTCTCGCAAAGACTTTTTTTTGTTCAATACTTACCTATTTATACTCATTATTTGATGTAATAATATTACTTATTTAGAATTATTTCGGTAGTTTAGCGAGACCATAAACAAATTGACTAATTTTTAATTCTTAAAAAACTATGAGTGAAAAAGACTTTCCAGAAGCTGTTCAAATTCCATTGGATATAGCCCAAGAATGGAAAAAAAGATTTCAGGAAGATAACACCCCCGAAAATCCAAAAACTAAAGTAACCTCTTATTTAATTCCAAGAAAAACTTTAGAAAAAGTATTAGAACTTGAAACCGACGTTGTTCGTGCTTACATTGGTATTAATGACGAAAAACTAAGGACTTTACTTTTTGTTGGAGCAAAACTAGATGAAAAAACGGGTAAATATGTAGATGTTTACGGACAAGAAGGCTCTGTATTTGCTAAATCTGCAGATAATGTAGAAGGTGGAGATGTAGTTTATGATGGTATACGTCCTAGCCCGCCATTTTAATTCAAAAAGAAGTATTTAAAAATGATTGATTTTTTAATGTACTCGACTTATTTTGTTTTATTAATAAACTTAATTGTCTATTCATATAGCTTTTTCCGTAAGGGAAAAGCTAATGTTTTTTTTGTCTCTTATTTAATATTTTCATCTGCAATGCAATTTACAATGGAGCTATTGTATCAGCTTGGGATGACTAATTTGGTAGTTGTTAATATATTTTTTATTGGCCAAATGATAATATTGGGCCTCTTTTACAACTCATTGACGCAGATAAAGAGTCAAAAAGTATTTATAAAAATTAGTTTGGCTTTAGCATTATTGGTTTTAGCCATACAATTTAGTATCAACTCGAGCGAGTTTCTTAAGTTTAATTTATTTGAAATTACTTTGACTAATTTACTTATTGTTGTTTTTGCTTTATTTCATTTTTATAATATGCTTACAGAAAATAAAACATATTATTACACTAGTGTTGGGGTAGTGTTTTATTTATTAGCAAGTACCGTATTATACTTAATTGGAAATCTTTCTGTAGGACTTAGCAACGACTTAAAGCTTCTAAGTTGGATATTAAATAGTTTTTTAGTTCTTTGTTTTCAATTGTTTATTTTGTTCGATTGGATAAAAAGTTTTTCTAAAAGCACTTTTGCTAAATAAATTATTTTGTAATTATTTGTTATGAACACTCACTCAATTCCAGAAAAAGAACTCGTTGCTATAATATTATATATTTCACTTTTCTTTATAATTGTTTCAGTTGTATTGATAATATTTTTTTATTTCTCGAGAAAGAAGATCATTCAAAAAGAACTTGAAAAGAAAGATTTAGTATTACAATATCAAAAAGAACAATTGCATGCTATTGTGCATATGCAGGAAGAAGAGCGTAAACGTATTGCACAAGATCTGCATGACGATATTAGTTCTAAACTTAATATTGTCTCATTAAATACACATTTGCTTTCGGCACCAAATTTAACAGCAGAAGAGACGATAGAGATTACAGATAATATTATCAATCTAACAGCCAAAGCTTTAGAGAATTCCAGAAAAATTGCACACAATTTATTACCTCCAGTTTTTGAAAAATTTGGTCTTCATGCGGGTATAGAAGAATTATGCGAAGAATTTGAAAGCAGCAAATCTGTTAAAACACATTATAAAAATGAAATCAATTTTAAGGATAATGAGATTGATCGTCATTTACATGTTTTTAGAGTTTTGCAAGAACTAATGAATAATTCGCTTCGTCACGGAAAATCTGATCAAATTTGGATAAATTTTAAAAACAATCAAGGCATAAATACCTGCGTATATAAAGATAATGGAGTAGGGTTTGACAGTGAAGATTTTGAAAATTACCGCGGATTAGGGATGAAAAATATCAACAGCCGTATTTCTTTTTTAGATGGAACGATAAGTTTTGAATCGGAAATAAATAAAGGAGTAGAAGTAATTTTTACTTTTTAAGTTAAAAAGCAAAAATAAATTAATGTAAATACCAATAATGTAGGGTTATTTCGCTTTTTGTGATTCAGAATTTTGTATTTTCGGCATACCAAACGACCAAAAATAAATGAAATGAATGCCATTATTAAAATTGCTTTAGTCGACGACGAAGTTCTATTTCGAAAAGGGATAGCTTTTTTATTGCAGCGAGAAGATAATATTGAAATTATTTTTGAAGCATCAAACGGCGAAGAGTTAGTCAATAAACTACTTGAAAACGAAGTTAAGCCTGATATTATTATCATGGATCTTAAAATGCCAGTTTTAAATGGAGTTGAAGCAACAAAAATTATCCGAAAATCTTTTCCTGAAATAAAAATTATTGCACTTACTAGTTACGATTCAAAATCTTTTATCGCTAATATGATTCAGGTTGGCGCCGTTGCTTATTTAATTAAAAATACCACTCCAAAAGATTTAATCAAAACAATTAATGAAGTCAACAAAAAAGGTTTCTATTACAGCGAAAGTGTCTTAAAAACGGTTCAGGAAACTATTGTATCTTCAAAAAATTCTAAAGGAAATTTAGAAACCAGTTTTCTTTCGCCTAGAGAAATTGAGATTCTGCAGTTAATTTGCCTGCAAAAAACAACTTCAGAAATTGCCGAACATCTTTTTTTAAGTCCACGAACTGTCGAAGGACATCGCAATAATTTGCTTCTAAAAACAGAATCTAGAAATATTGCGGGTTTGGTGGTATATGCGATTCAAAATGAAATAGCTGTTTTAACATTATAACTTTAACTTGTTAGAAACTGAATTGATAAAACGTAATAGGCGATTATTGTTACTACAAGTACACAAAGACCAATTTTTTGCATTATATTCAACCCTCTGGGCTGGTTATTACTTTCATTAAACTTCATGGTGGTTTTTTTTACATCAGATTAGTTTGATGATTAGGATTTCAAATGTAGTTAGAAAAAGTTTTTAAGAAATAGGTGTTTTTACCTGTTTTTGCGAGCGTTCTGGTTAATTTTTCCGATGTAGAACTTTAACGCAGCTTTTAACTGCAAAACCTCGGGATTGGTTATGTTTTTAAAACGTTCCTCATTATCTTTACTAAAATAATTTTCTAATGAAGAAAGGTTTAGTTTGTATTTTTTTATTGATGCTTTCGCTGCAAATGAAGGCTTCGTTTATTTTACTTCCAATGGACGAAACTACGCAGCAAAATCATTTAAAAGCTTATGGAATAACATATTGGTGCCTAAGTAGGGATTATAAAGCCAGCTGGCTTTTAAATTATCGCGGAGGTTCCTTTTTATTGCCGGATGCAGAAGAAATTCGAAAAGAATGCAAAATACGAGGTGTTAGTTTTGAAGTGCTTTCTGATAGTGAAGAAGCTTCAATATTAAATGATATTTCGAGTCCATCACAAAATATGGAATCTGTTATTCTTGAAAAAGCACCAAAAATTGCGGTTTATACTCCAAAAGGAAAACAGCCGTGGGATGATGCCGTGACTTTGGTTTTAACTTATGCCGAAATTCCATTTACTCCAATTTACGACGAAGAAGTTTTAAGTGACCAATTATTACTTTATGATTGGCTGCACCTGCATCACGAAGATTTTACCGGACAATACGGAAAATTTTATGCTGCATACAAAAATACACCTTGGTACATTGATCAAAAAAGAGATTCAGAAGCACTGGCTGCTAAACTTGGTTACTCTAAAGTTTCGCAGGAAAAAGGAGCCGTTGCAAAAAAAATAAGAGATTTTGTTATTGGCGGCGGTTTTATGTTTGCAATGTGTTCTGCCACAGATAGTTTTGATATTGCATTAGCAGCTGATGGGGTTGATATTTGTGAAACAATGTTTGACGGAGATCCAAGCGAATCGAATTATCAGGCCAAATTAAATTATGGAAATTCGTTTGCTTTTAAGGACTTTATTTTAGAACGAAGACCTGAAGTTTATGAGTTTTCGGATATTGACATGACTGGAAAAAGAAGAGTTACGATGGAAAAAGACTATTTTACCTTGATGGAATTTTCTGCAAAGTGGGACCCAATTCCGAGTATGTTATGTCAAAACCATACACAATTGGTAAAAGGATTCATGGGACAGACAACTTCTTTTAATGAAACCTTAGTAAAATCGAATGTTCTAGTTATGGGAACTTGTGAAATTAATGGCGAAGCAAGATACATTCACGGTGAAAAAGGAAAAGGAATGTTTACTTTTTTTGGTGGTCACGATCCCGAAGATTACCAACATCAGGTAGGAGATCCTCCAACCGTTTTAGATTTACACCCAAATTCTCCGGGTTACCGATTAATTTTAAACAATGTTTTATTTCCTGCGGCAAAAAAGAAGAAACTTAAAACGTAATTAATTCAACGAAAATTCAAACCAAATAGGAATATGGTCTGATATTTTTCTGGCCTCTTCAAGCGAATCGTAATTTTCGTAGAATAAAATGGTTCCTGAATCGATGTGTTTTAATGTATTTGATTTGTAAAAGATATTGTCAAATTCAGATGCCAGACAATTTCCTGCTTTGCATTTATGTTTTAAAGTCGTTTTTTGTTTTTGCAAAAGTGAAACATACCCCATTTTTTTTAATGGATTAAAAACGGTGTGTGATTCCGGACAATTGAAATCGCCGGTAAACATTAAATTTAGATTGGGATATTCCTGAGGTAAAAATTTGAAATATTTAATCTCGGTTTCAGGTTGTTTACTTTTTGTTATAGCATGGAAATTAACAATAGTAATGCTTTTTTTGTTTATTTCGAATGTTGCAAAGTAAGGCTCGCGGTCTATTTCGAGATGGTATTTTTTTTCAAGCCAGGGATCGCTCTTTAATTTTACTTTGCTTGTTTTCCAGAGAAAAGCATAACGCTCTTTTTTATAACTCGTTCCGCTCGTAGGATTACTTATTATGTAATCCCATTTAGTTCCTTTTTCGTTTAATATTGAGGCCAGTTTGGCAACAGCTTGTGCACCGCCATAACCGGCAACAACTTCTTGTATTGCTGCAATATCATAGTCTTGTATTGTTTTGGCAATAGAAAGTAAACTAGTTTGAGATTTTGATTTTCCAAAGTTTTCTATATTCCATGAAATAAACTTGGTTTGAGAAAATGCTTGGAATGAAGTTAAAAGAAATAGAAGAAGGTAAAATGTACTATTTTTCATTAATTTTTAAAAATCCAAATATAAGAATATAGATTTTTATTTTCCTGTTTACTTAAAAAATTAATGCTTCTTGTATCTGTTTTTTAAAGCAGTTCCAATAATTATGATTTGTAAAACCAGTAATGCCGGAATACAAATTAATTTCCAGTCAATTTCAAGCCAGCCGGTTCTTTCAGAAATAAGAGCGAAGCTTATTGAAAGAAAAAAACAAAGAAACATTGTTTTCATAATAATTTTATTATTGGTTGTGTTGATTTTCGCAAGAAGATCAAACTTATATTTAGGTTTCATGGTTAATAGTTTATACAAAGTTAAATCTATATAAAAATATTTCCTTACGGGAACCCGTAAAGGGCTGTTAAAATAGCCCTATACTAAGCCAAAATCTTTTGCAATGGCAATTAAATGCACATTATTATTAGCTTTAAAATAGATTTTTAATTTGTTGATACGTTTTTCTATGCTGCTAGTTCCGTTTGGAGTTATTGAATTTGCTTTAAATTCGTTCGAAATATTCTCTAAAATATATCCTTTTGCTAAAAGAGATAAGATAGATATGTCGTAAGATTCAATTTCAATTAGCGATTTGTCATTAAAATTAAAGTTTAGATCAGATGAAAGAATTCTTTCTTCATTTCTAAAAGTTTTTTCAAGCGCTGATCTAAGTTCCTGCATACTGTTTCTTCCTTTAGATACATAAGCATTTACACCTAAATCTTCAAAAAGGGTTTTAATGCGATACGATTTATCTTCTATAGAAAATACGATTTTCTTAAGTTCTGGCTGTACCTTATTAACCGCTTCTATTAGTTCATCACCGCTTTCAAGATCATTTTTACGATGATCTGTTTTAAATGACAAATCAGTAATAAGTAAATCGTATGGTTCCTTATCATTTAAGGCTTTTTTTACTTTTAATAATCCTTCATCACAATATTTTACATGATGAATTACGGGTATTTTTAAGTCTTCAAGAACTTGAACAACTGCGATGCTTATACTATCTAAATCTTCTGCAACTAAAACTTTTTGAAACATATTAATTATTTTTATTGGGGGAATGTTATAATTATTTTGAAACCATTTTCTGTATAATGGTCAAAATTAATAGTTCCGTTTATAGTTTTAATACGGTTTTCCACATTTTGTAAATCATTTTTTAAAATTTTTCTTTCATTTTGGGTTTTAGGCCTGTTATTGCTGTATGT
>Ga0157370_10003756_pt1 | contig 17727 bp, 13 predicted proteins | sample C35metaG_FD_113463 | JGI IMG/M metagenome (GOLD analysis project Ga0157370, IMG submission 113463) | Corn rhizosphere microbial communities from Kellogg Biological Station, Michigan, USA - C3-5 metaG | ecosystem: Host-associated > Plants > Roots > Rhizosphere > Soil | place: USA: Michigan...
AAACCGCCGTCGCTCAAACCCTCCGATACCGAAAAAATCCAGCATCGCGGCAGCCTGGTCGTGCAGATCTGGTCGAGTCGCGGACAGCTGCTTGCCACCTCCTACCCGATTCCTGCCTTGGCCCTGTCGGCACAAGCGGGGTTTCATACCGTCAAAATCGACGGAGCCAGTTGGCGAACCTACACGGTGCCCGCTGCGCCGTTTCGACTGCAGGTGGCGCAAAGCGCGAACTTCCGGCAGCGGGTGATTCTGGACTCGGCATGGAAGTCGGTGGCAAGCATCGCCGTCCTGATCCCGCTGTCCGGCTTGCTTTTGTGGCTGGTGGTTCATTTGACGCTGCGTCCGGTGGAACGCCTGGTGCAGTCCATAGCGAGCCAGGACGAACGCACGCTGGCGGAGTTGCCCGTCGCGCATGTTCCCCAGGAGCTTGTTCCGCTGGTCGAGTCCATGAATGGGTTGATCGCCCGTTTACGGGGCGCGTTCGACACGCAACGGCATTTCGTGCAGGACGCGGCGCACGAATTGCGCACGCCGCTGGCGGCTTGCACCTTGCAGGCGGGAATCCTGCGGCAAAACCTTGACGATGGAGGAATCGAGGCGCTCGACCGCCTGCAGGGAGGGCTGCACCGGATGCGGCGACTCGTCGAGCAGTTGCTGCGATTGGCGCATGAGGATGCCGAAAGCCTGGACGGCGATGGGGCATCGATCGATCTGCGCGCTCTCATCCGGGATGCCGTTGCCGACCTGATGCCGCTGGCGGAACAACGCGGGATTGATCTGGGGATCACCTCGCTCGAGGCCGGAGATGCGCGCGCCGACGCCCACGGACTGCGCACCATTCTCGACAATCTCATCGACAATGCCGTCCGTTACACGGCGTCCGGCGGGCGGGTGGACATCGCCTCGCGGGAGGAGGGTGGGCAAGCGGTCATAGAGGTCAGCGACACCGGTCCCGGCATTCCGCCGGAAGCGTTGCTTCGCGTGTTCGACCGGTTCTATCGGTTGCCCGATTCAGCCTCTGAAGGCAGCGGCATCGGCCTGGCGATCGTGCGGGCCGCCGCTCGCCGCAACCACATGGAAGTTGCCCTGACCAATCGCGACGAACCGCAGGGACTCATTGCGCGCATTTCGATACCCAGGCATTGATTCCGGAAAGCCGGGTCTTCCTGCTTTGCAACCGCCCGGGTTTAATTCCAATCTAAGTTTCATCGCGTAGCCTTCGACATGTTTCTTCGGAGGCATGACGTGATGAAAACATGGTGCGTTGTACTGTTGGTGCTGCTGTGCGTGGCACGCACGGCAGCCGGGAAGCCGGCGACGGGTTTTACCAAGGGCGCCGATCGGGTGCGGATCCACTACCTGGAATCCGGCCGTTCCGACGCGTCGCGCACCCTGCTTTTCATACCCGGGTGGCGCGTAAGCGCGACCGTCTGGTCGCGACAGCTCGAGTACTTCGCGGCCCACGGTTTCCGCGTGGTCGCCATCGATTCGCGTTCCCAGGGCGAATCGAGCATTGCTGTAGGCGGCAACGCGCCCGAAAACCGCGCCGGCGATATCCAGCAGGTCATCGCTTCGCTCCATCTCAGGCACGTGATCCTGGTCGGATGGTCGCAGGGCGCGCAGGACGTGGCGGCGTATGTCGACCGTTTCGGCACGGATTCCGTCGATGGACTCGCTTTGATCGACAGTCCTGTCAGCGCGGGGCCCGGCGACATGGCGGCCAATCCCGGTTTCATGAAGGCCATCGCGACGGGCCTTGCAACCTATGCAAAAAATCCCCGCGCCTATTCCGATGGAATGATGCGCGCCATCATGCATGCGCCACCGGCAACAACTTCATTTGCTTCGCTGGACAACGAAGCCATGAAGACGCCGGTGGATACCGGCATCTCCATGCTGGTGCAGGATCTTTTCACTACCGACCGCCGCCCGTACCTCAAGCATTTCGACAAACCCACACTGGTCATCGCGTCGGGCGAGAGTCCGTTGCTGGATGCGCAGCGACAAATGGCCAATGCATTGCCACATGCCACGTTCGACGTGATCGAGCACGCCGCGCACGCTGTATTCGTGGATCAACCCGCTGTCTTCGAACGCAAGCTGGAGGCGTTTGCCGACGCACTCCCGACGCGCGCAGGCAGGGACTGACATGCCTGGAAGCGCGCGCAAGTACGATCGTGTGACCCTGTGGCTGCATGCGGCGCTCGCACTTGGCGTGCTGGTCCAGTTGGGCTTGAGTGCGGTCATGCATGTTCCCGCAGGCCCCGGGCTGGGCGTGCACGATTGGCATCGCGAAGCGTTCGAGATCCATGCGCGCACGGGCCTGTTCGTCGTCGTGGTTTGCGCCCTGCACTGGCTGTGGCTGTGCTCGCCATATGCGCGCCCGGGAATCGCCCGGCTGTTTCCGTGGTTGAGACGGGATGAGCGGATCAGGATCGTTCGGGAATTTCGTGATCTGGCGGGCCTGCGCACGTCGTCGACCCTGTCCCTGGGTTCCCTTGCGGGCACCGTGCACGGGCTCGGACTGATGGCGGTGTCGGGCAGCGCCACAGGCGGAATCATCAACTATCTCGGCTATTTCATCGGCGTACCGATTCCCCGCATCGTCCTGCACTGGGTCGCGCTATCGCACATCCTGTTCGGATATGCGATCTTGATTTTCGTGGTGGGCCACGTAGCCATGGCGCTGCGGCACTGGCAGGCGCGGACACGGCAGCATCGTCGGCAACTGGTTTGATGAATCACGCGGTTCAGCAAAGCGGACTCCTGCGGAGTAGCCCTGGCAGGAGCTGGAGCTTCGGGCCGCTTGCCCCCTACATCTTCAACTCGAACCCCGCATACCACGTGCGGCCGTAGGCGGGCTCGAGGCCGGTCTGCCAGACGCGGTTGTAGTACTGACGGTCGGTGAGATTGCTGATGCCGGCGAGCAGTTTCAGCCACGGCGTAATCTGCCAGTCGCTCGCGAAATCGACCACGGTGTAGGCGGGGATCTTCGCGGGAATGAATGTCGCGCCGCTGCCGATCGGCTGGTTGGAGTCCTGCCAATACTGCGCGGCCGACGACACCGCCGTCAGGCTGGCCTTGTACTTCTGGTCCACGCGCCAGGTGAGGCCGGCCTTGGCGAGGTAGCGTGGCGCGTAGGCGGGAATCTTGCCCACCTGTCCCGCGATCACGCTGTTGGTGAAGCGCGCGTTCAACAGACTGAGGCTGAAGAATCCTTCCAGGTGCTCGCCGCGAAGCGCGCGCGCGGTCGGCGCGAAGAAGTCGTAATTGATTTGTCCTTCGAAGCCGCGATTGCGGGTGTCGCCGCTGTTGACCTCGAGTACGTCGGTGGCGTTGATGTGCTGCGCTTCGATGCGGTTCTTGAAGTCGATCCAGAACATACTGACGTCGTAGTACAGGCCTGTCACCGGCACGCCGTGCACGCCTGCTTCCCATGACAGCGATTTCGACGGATCGGGCGCATGGCCGGGCACCACGTTGGCGAATGGCGAGGCCATGTCGAAGTAGCGCAGCGGGCGCCAGCCCTTGGAGACATTGAAGTAGGTTTCGTTGCCCTTGCCGAAGTCGTTGCCGATGCCGAGGCCGAACAGCGGCACGGTGCGCGAATCGGATTCGTTGATCAGCGGACGGATGAGGAACGGCGGGCGCACGCTTTCATCCACCGCGACCCGTTCGCGTTCCAGCCGGATCGACGGCACGATGTGGATTTCGTGGGGCAGCCGGAACACGTTTTCGGCAAACACGGCGTAGTAATTCGACTGCCGCTTCTGGCGAAGGCGCGGCGTGCCATCGCGGTCGTAGCGGTCGACGTACAGATCGGTGTCGGTCCATTGCCGGAACGGATCGTTGCCATGGAACGCGACCACGCCCGCGGTGAAGGCGTTGCCCTGTCCCCATTTCTTGCGCACGCGCAGGTCCAATCCTTGCGTGCGGAACTGTTCGTCCTGCAGCGTGGTGCTGGACGGCGGCGGTTGCGGCGCGAGGTCCGGCGCCGGCGCGCCGTTCGCGGCGCGGCTCGCGAGGTCCTGGTAGCCCGCCCACAGCTTGCCGATGAACAGCCAGCCATTGCTCCATTCGTGTTGATGGCCCAGCACGATCTGGTAGCGATCCACCCAGTCGCGGTTCCACGGTGTCGGCGTCGCGTCCGGATTCACCAGCCATTGCGGTTGACTCATGCGGCCCGCGTCGCCGGAATCGGCATCGATCGCGTGCACGTCGAGCCACGTGTACTGCTGGTCGTTCGGACGGTATTCGACGTACAGGTCGGCCTGGCGCATCTGCGACTGCGCGTTCTTCCGCGTGCCGTCGCTGCGCACGTAGCCGGCGTCGGCGCGATACGTCCATTTGCCGGCGCTGCCTTCCAGCACGTTGTAAGTGGAATACAGCCCGTGATCGCCGATGACCTGTTCGGTGCTCATCGAAAGCGGCGTGCCGGGCTTCGGGCGCTTCGACACCATGTTGATGACGGGCGCGGGTTCCGGTCCGTACAACAGGCTCGCGCCACCACGGATCAACTGGATGTCCGCGATGCTGCTCGAGAACGGCATCGCGTACAACGTGGGAAAACCGATCCAGTCCGATTCCAACGGAATGCCGTCCTGCATCACCAGCACGTATTCCGATTCCTGCGGATTGCCGAGGCCGCGGTAGCTCAGGTTGAACTGCGTCGGCGTCGGCTGCTGCGACACCAGCACGCCCGGAGAACGCGCAAAAAGCTGCTCGAGGTTGTTGCCGACGACCGTGGGCTGCAGGTCGAGGTGCGTGACCGTGGCCTTCTTGGTCACGGTGATTTGGGTATCCGACACCTCGGACATCTGGTGCTTCAGCTTCGCCGCGACGTACTTGCGCCAGTCGTAAGGCTTCTTGCCCTTGACGTTGATCGTCGGCAGCGTTTGCGTGGACTGGTCTTGTTGCTGTGGCGCGGATTGCGCGCCGCCGGTTTGTTGCGCGAAGGCGAGCGGCGCGAACAGGGCGAGTGACAAAGCGAAGGGCAGGGCAGCGGGACGCAAAGGTTGCATCGTGGTTCCGTGAATGCGAACGGCAATCAGTTACTTTTGATGATTCTGCCCGATTGCGCCATAGGCCATTCGTTTACTCCGCACTCCGACGCCGCTTGGCGGGTTGGGCTGGTCCCTCGTTGGACTTCCCCCGGATCGAGTCCGGGTCAGCACCAACCTGCAGGAGCACCCCGACGCCGGGTTGCTACTTCTGGCACTGTGTCGAATGCTTGGCCGGTAGCAAGCTGGTCCGTTCGGAATGGTGGCGGGAATGGGGAGTCGATCCATGCACATGCGTATGAGTGGGCACAGCGTTTCTTCGATTCTTCTGGCTGCACTATGCGTCGCCCTCACCGGGCCGGCTTCCGCACAATCACGGCACGCCGCGCATGCGCAGAAGACGACGACTCCGCCACCGTTGCAATTCCATTACATGGGGCCGCCGGCCGGTGGACGTGTTGCTTCCGTCGCGGGAATTCCCGGCGATTACTCGACGTATTACCTCGGTTCGGCATCGGGTGGCGTGTGGAAGTCCACCGACGGCGGGCATACTTTCAAGCCGATCTTCGACGATCAGGACACGTCCGCGATCGGTGCGATCGCGGTAGCGCCCGCCGACCACGAAACGGTGTGGGTCGGTACCGGCGAACGGTGGACGATTCGCCCCAGCGACATCGTGGGCGACGGTGTCTACAAGTCCACTGACGGCGGCGCGACCTGGAAGCACATGGGATTGCCAAAGACCGGACGCATCGCGGAGATCCTCATCAATCCGAAGGACACGAACAACGTGCTGGTGTGCGCCGAAGGTTCGGGCGCGACGCCGCAGCACGAGCGCGGCGTGTTCCGCACCACCGACGGTGGCAGGACCTGGAAGCAGACCCTGTTCGTCAATGAGGAGACCGGCTGCAGCGGGCTCAGCATGGATCCCGGCAATCCCGACACCGTGCTCGCCGGCACCTGGCAATTCAGCGTGCGCACCTGGGCCGAACTGAGCGGCGGCCCGGGCAGCGGCGTGTACATCTCGCACGACAACGGCCAGACCTGGACACATCTCACGACGGCGAACGGGCTCCCGAAGCCGCCGCTTGGCAAGATCGACGTGACCATCGCGCCGTCCAATCCGCAGCGCATGTACGCACTGATCCAGACCAGGGACCAGGGTTCGGTGTGGCGCAGCGACGACGGTGGCAGCAACTGGAAGGCCGTGAGCTGGGATCGCAACCTCATCATGCGCGCGGGCTACTACATCTTCATCGAGGCCAACCCCCAGGACGACGACGGCGTGCTGGTGCTCAACAGTGGCGATCATTATTCGAGTGACGGCGGCCAGACTTTTTCCGGCGAGGGCGGCAAGAAGGTGAAGCCGCTGGGCGCTGCGTCCTGCGGGGATTGCCACGACGGCTGGATTGATCCGACCGATCCCCAGCATTACGTGCTCACGGATGATGGCGGCGCCAACATCGCCACCGGCGCCGGTACCGCGATCCACGTTGCGCTGCCCAACGGACAGATCTACCACATTGCCAGCGATAACCAGGTGCCGTACTGGATCTACGGCAACCGGCAGGACGACGGCGGCTGGCGCATTTCCAGTGACATCTCTCAGCCGAGCGGCAATGGACTATTGCCGAAAGACGAATTCATGCCGGAGGGCCATGCCTTCAGGCGGTACTACGACGAAGACGAGGGCGGGTCTGGAGGCAAACCCAAGGTCAACAAGGAACTGCTCGCAAAATATCCGAAAGCGGCGCCGCCGCCGAAAGGCTGGGCACTCGGGCCGAACGGTGAGCCCACGACCCCGCCGGAGCGCGGTGGTTTCGAAGGGCCGAATGAAGAGCTGCCAACCTACCAGTATTTTCCGAATGCCTGCGAGTCGGGATTCACGATTCCCGAGCCGGGCAATCCGGACATAGTGTGGTCGTCGTGCTACGGCAACGAGCTGTACCGTTTCGACCTGGCGCAGGGCACGCCGCATTCGGTGTCGCCGTCCGTGGTCGGGCTGGATTCGCCGCCGGACAAGCTGAAGTACCGTTGCCACTGGACGCCGCCGCTCGCGATCGATCCGTTCGATCGCGACAGCGTGTTGTATGGCTGCCAGATGGTGTTGCGCACCACCAACAAGGGCCATTCGTGGACGGAGTTCAGCCCGGACCTGTCCACGCGCGATCCATCGATGATCGTCCCGAGCGGCGGCATCATGCAGGACAACCTCGGCCAGTACTTCGGCGCGCTGGTGTGGTCGCTGGCCTACTCGCCGATCGAGAAGGGCCTGTTGTGGGCGGGCACCAATGACGGCAAGGTCTGGTACACGAAGGACGCGGAGTCGCAAGGCCAGCCGCAGTGGGTGGACGTCACCGCGAACCTGCACATTCCGCCGCGCGGCAACGTCAACCAGATTTCGCCCTCGCATTTCCACACGGGCACCGCGTACATCGCGGTGGATTTCCGCTTCGCGGGCGAAGGCGACCACAAGCCATACATCCTCGAAACCACCGATTACGGCAAGACCTGGAAAAACATCAGCAGCAACCTGCCGTCCGACAATCCGCTGGACTACACGCTCAGCGTTGCCGAAAACCCGAACCGCGAAGGCATGCTGTTCACGGGCACCGGCCATGCGTTCTACTACACGATGGATAACGGCAAACACTGGACGCGCTTCAAGAACGGCCTGCCGCCGTCGCCGGTGACGTGGATCAACATCCAGCCGCACATGCACGACGTGGACGTGTCCACGTATGGCCGCGGCGATTACATCCTGCCGGACATCGCGACCTTCGAGCAGACCGGAAGTCCGGAGCAACCGGACAGCGGACGCACGCGACTGTTCAAGCCGGGCGAGGTATGCCGCCAAGCGCGCAGTGCGTACCCTACCGCCGCGCAGCCGGCGCGGCCGCAGTTCCAGTTCTATCTGGTGAAGGCGCCGAAGAACCCGGTGCAGTTGCAGATCCTGGATGCGCAGGGGAAGGCGATCCGCACCGAAAAACTGAAGGCGCACCAAGGCCTTAACGGCGCTTATTGGGACCTTTTCTACGACACGCCGACCGATGTCAGGCTGCTCACGACGCCACCCGAAAACCCGCACATCTGGGACGAGCCGCGCTACCAGGGCAAGACCTGGCGCAGCATCATCCACTGGGGCATGACGCCGCATACCGGCACGCCGATCGCGGCGCCCGGCAGCTACCAGGTGCGATTGACTGTGGACGGCCGCAGCTACACGCAACCTTTCGAGGTGGTGAAGGATCCGAAGATCAAGTCGAGCGATGTGGTGTTGAAGGATTCGACGGCAATGCAAGTGCAAATTGCCGGCGCGATCACCGAGACCGCGGACATGGTCAACGCCATGGAGAAGTGGCGCAAGCAGGTCGAGGATCAACTCAAGAAGCACGCTTCGGGCGCTGCGGCGGATGCGCTCCAACACCTCGATGCGCAGATCCTGGAGGTCGAGAACCAGTTGGTCAGCCCGGAAGCCCGGCTCAGCGACGACAAGCAGTATTCGACGCCGTTCCGAATGTATTGGAACCTCCGCTGGCTTGCCGGCCGCGTCGGGCAGGGCATCCAGAACACCGCAGGCGGTTCCGACTACGAACCGACCGTCGTGCAGCGCGAAAATTTTGCCAAGCTCCAGGCGCAGCTCGCTGCCGCGCGCACGGCATTCGAGAACCTGAAGACCACGACCGTGCCGGCATTCAACCACGCTGGCAACGGCGTCAAGATCGACGTGGGCAGGTAGACGACGCTGCTGGGATTTTTGTAGCGCGAGCCAATCAATCGCTTTCGCAGCTTCTGTAGGTTGGGCTGATCCCGGACTCGTTCCGGGAGAAGCCCAACAATTGAAACCGGGAAGAGGCGCGACATCGGTGACGTGGGGAATGAGCCGCGCCCGCGTTGGGCTTCGCTGCGCTCAGCACCAACCTACAAGAGCACTTGATGCCCGGCGCGTGATCAATCCGAAACGGCGTCGTGGTAATCGATCGCCTGCGTGCGGTCCGGGCGGCCTTCGCGCTTGAGTCTTGCGGCGATGGGTGTCGTCAAAATGGAGACGACGAAGTTCAGCACCAGCGCCAGCAGGCCGATGTAGATGCCGTAATGCGCGTCGCCGAAGACCAACGGGTACACCGGCTTCAGTCCCTGCTGCCAGGCGAGCGCGCTGCCGAGGACCATGCCGGCCAGCCAGCCGAGCAGCAGCGCCGATGCGCGCAGCCAGCGCGTATAGAGGCCGCAGATCACTGCCGGGAAGATCTGCAGCATCCAGATGCCACCCAGCAGTTGCAGGTCGATCGCGAATTTCGTGGGCAGGTACAGCACCGCCAGCAGCGAGCCGAACTTCACCAGCAGCGAAATGTTTTTCGCGATCCGCGATTCCTGCGCGTTGGACAGATTGCCGTTGACGTACGGCCGCCAGATGTTGCGCGTGAAGAGATTCGCGGCGCCGATCGACATGATCGCCGCGGGCACCAATGCGCCCAGCGCAATCGCGGCAAAACAGAATCCGGCGAACCACGGAGGAAAGCTCGCGTTGATCAGTGCGGGGACCGCCATCGAGCCATCCTTGACGTCGATGTGCGCGGCCAGCGCCATGTAGCCGAGCAACGCGACCAGCCCCAGCATGACGCTGTACGCGGGCAGCCACACCGCGTTGCGGCGGATGGTTTGTGGGCTGTCGGCCGACAGCGTCGCGGTGGTGGCGTGCGGGTACAGGAACAGCGCGAATGCCGAACCCAGCGCCAGCGTTGCGAACGACCAGTATTGGTCCGGTTTCAGCAGGACGCCGGTGTCGCCGCCTTTGGCCGCGAACGCCTTTTCGGCGGCGTCGAACACCGCGCCGTAGCCGCCCAGCTTGATCGGGATGATCACCACCGCCGCGATGACGGTGATGTAGAGCATCGCGTCCTTGACGAACGCGATCAGCGCCGGCGCACGCAGGCCGCTCGAATACGTGTACAGCGCCAGGATCACGAACGCGACAACCAGCGGCGTTTCCCGGCCGATGCCGCGTGCGCCGAGGCCCATCGCCTCGAATACTTTTTCGAGGCCCACGAGTTGCAGCGCGATGTACGGCATCGTTGCGAGGACGCCGGTGACCGCGACGGCCAGCGCCAGGCCACGGCTGCCGTAGCGGCCCTCGACGAAATCAGCCGAGGTGATCCAGCCGTGCTTCCTGCACGCATTCCACAGGCGCGGCATGGTCAGGAACACGATCGGATACACGAACACGGTGTACGGCATCGCGAAGAAACCGTAGGCGCCGACCGCATACACCAGTGCCGGCACCGCGATCAGCGTGTAGGCGGTGTAGAGGTCGCCACCCAGCAGGAACCAGGTGACGAAGGCGCCGAAGCGGCGTCCGCCCAAACCCCATTCGTGCAATTGCGAGAGATCGCCGCGCCGCCAGCGTGCCGCGAAGAATCCCAATACCGTAACCAGCAGGAAAAAGAATGCGAATACGCCGAGGGCGGTTGCATCGAACCGGATACCTGGTCCTGTAGGCAGCGTCATGCGCGCCACCCGCGATGCACGATCCACGTCAGCAGCGCGGCCAGCACGACCCACGCGAACTGCCACACGTAGAAGAACGGGAATCCCGCGACCTTCGGCTGGGTGCGGTCGTAGAACGGCACCCACAACAGCGCGATGAACGGAATCAGCAACAACCAGGGCGTGAGTTTGCGCGGCATGGGCTGCGTGCTCCTTGGGGTTCGGGGCAGGACGTCCGGCGGCGGCCGTGGCATCATACGCGCCTTCGCTGCCAATCGCGGAATCCGTGGAACAAAAGCGCGTCCAGTTCGATTTCGAAATCGCCTTCAGCAACGGCGGCGGTCTCAAGGGCTGGGACTTCCGGCTCGACATCGATGGCGAAGACATTTCGGACGAAGCGCTGGCCGACTACATCGTCCGCGACCTGCGGCTGTTGATGGTTGGAAGCGTGGCAGTCACCAACAAGAAGATCATCAGCGAGCCGCACAAGCGCGTGCCGTGAACGGGTTGCGCGATGCGTGATTCAGGCGAACGCGACCGGCGCAGGGGAGAACCGATGCCCAGCAACATCAACCGTGGACCGCGCCAGATCTGGCGGGCGCTGATCTGGTCGATCAAGGGTTTGCGCGAAGGCTGGCGCGTCGAGGCATCGTTCCGGCTGGAAGTGATCCTGCTGGTGATCCTGTTCCCGATCGGATTGTGGTTGGGCCACGGCGCGATCGAGAAGGCGCTGCTGGCTGGATCGCTGCTGCCGGTGCTGGCCGCGGAAATGCTGAATTCCGGGCTTGAGGCTTTGGTCGACAAGCTGTGGCCCGAGCGCCATGAAATGGCCGGCCGCGCCAAGGACATGGGATCCGCCGCGGTGTTTTTGTTGATGCTCAATGTGCTGGTGATCTGGATCATCATCCTGCTTCCGCGCGCTTCTTAGAAAACGGCTGATCAACTTTCTTGTCGTCATTCCGGCGATGCTGAGGGGGCCATGGATGGCATTGCTTTGAGGAGCGAGGAACTCGAAGAGCGTGCGTTTCGACTCCGCTCGCTACGCTCAACACGAACGGATGGATTCAAACGGCGCCGCGGTCATGCCGCATCGCCATTGCGCGGGCCTGCCGCCCATGCTGCAATCACCGCCCAGACTGGCACGGAGATCTCCCATGCGCGCTGTCCGGCTCGTTATCGCGTGTTTCGCGTTGCTGCTTGCCTGCGGCCTGCTGTCGGGCTGCGGCTACAACCAGATCCAGAAAAAGGACGAGGCGGTCAAGGCCGCGTGGTCGGAAGTGGTCAACCAGTACCAGCGCCGCGCCGATCTGGTGCCGAACCTGGTCGCGACGGTGAAAGGCTACGCCGCGCACGAGGAACGGGTGTTCCGCGAAGTCACCGAGGCGCGCGCGAAAGTGGGCCAGGTGACGGTGAACGCCGACGATGCGGCATCGCTCGCGAAATACCAGGCCGTGCAGGGCGAGCTTTCCAGTGCGCTGACGCGCCTGATGGCGGTGTCGGAAAACTATCCGAACCTGAAAGCCGACGGCTTGTTCCAGAACCTGCAGGCACAACTGGAAGGCACCGAGAATCGCATCACTGTTGCACGCCACCGCTACGTGCAGGCGGTGCAGGATTACAACAGTACCATCCGCAGCTTCCCGGTGAATCTCACGGCGAAAGTGTTCGGCTACTCGGTGAAACCGAACTTCACGGTCGACAACGAGGCCGCGATTTCCGTCGCACCGAAGGTGGATTTCGGTACGCCATCCGCGCCTGCATCCGCTTCGAGCTCGCATTGAAAGCTGGCATGCACTTCGACTCCGATTCCGTTCGCACTGGGCGTCGCGGCGAAGCCGCGGAATCGAAGTGGCGAACGGAACCCATGCTCGGTGCGAACGGTTCTCGCATGCGTGCTTTCTTCAGCGCGACAATGTGGCCGATTTTTGCCAGTGTGTGCGTAATGCTCTTTTTCGGCGTCGCGCGTGCCGACGTCGCGGTGCCGGCCCTGAAGGCGCGCGTCACCGACCTCACCGGCACGCTCACCGCGCAACAGACGCAATCGCTGGAAACCCGGCTGGCCGCGCTGGAGCAGCGCAAGGGTGCGCAGGTCGTGGTATTGATGTTGCCGACCACGCAACCCGAAGACATCGCCGATTACTCGACCCGCGTGTTCGATCAATGGAAGATCGGCCGCAAGGACGTGGACGACGGCGTACTGGTGGTGGTGGCCAAGAACGATCATCGCGCGATGATCGAAACCGGCTACGGCCTCGAGGGTGCGATTCCCGACGCCGCGGCCTCGCGCATCATCCGCGAGTACATGTCGCCGAAGTTCCGGGTGAACGATTTTTACGGCGGCCTGGATGACGCGATTGGTGCATTGACGAAACTGATCGACGGCGAACCGCTGCCGCCGCCGTTGCAGGGCCCGCAGCGCAATCCTGGCGGCATCGCCCATGGCCACGACTGGTTCACGGGTTTGTTCGTTGCATGGTTCGTGTTGTTGTGGGCGCGCGGAATTTTTGCGCGCGTGCCGCGGATGCCACGTGCGGGATTGGTCGGTGGCGCGACCGGCGTGCTTGCGTGGTTGTTCAGTGGGCTGTGGCCATTGGGACTTGCGCTCGGCGTGGTCGGTCTGTTGATCGGATTCGCGGGCGGCAGCGGTGGAATCTTCGCGCGGCGCGGCGGCTCCGGTGGCTGGGGCGGATTCGGCGGCGGCGGTTGTGGTGGCTTCGGGGGTGGGGGTGGTTTCGGCGGCGGCGGCGGCGGATTTTCCGGCGGCGGCGGTTCCACCGGTGGCGGCGGCGCTTCGGGGGGTTGGTGATGGACGCGATTCGTTGGTTGCGGCATTGGTTTCATGCACCCGCCAGCCGGGCGTTTCCGCCTGCGGCGATGCAGGAGATCCAGACGGCGATCGCGGCGGGCGAAGCCAAGCACGACGGCGAAATCTGTTTCGCGGTGGAGGCGCGCTTGCCCGCGCGCTATCTGATCGGTGGCCGCCGCGTGCGCGAGCGCGCCGAAAGCGTGTTCGCCGATTTGAAGGTGTGGGACACCGAGCGCCGCACCGGCGTGCTGATCTACGTGCTGCTGGGCGACTACACCATCGAAATCATCCCCGACCGCGGCGTGGTGGCGCGGGTGCCGGAAGGCGCGTGGGAGCGGATCATCGGCTTCATGGCGGAGCAGTTCCGCAAGGAACAATGGAAGGAAGGGGCGCTGGATGGCATCATCGCCACGCACAACCTGCTCGAGTTGTATTTGCCGCCCGGCCCCGGCCGGCGCAACGCATTGCCGGATGAGCCGATCGTGCTGTGAGCGTCGCGGTCAGTTCGCAAGCGCGGCGCATAATGCGCCAGCGAGTTCGTCGGGCGAGGTGATCGGCGCCTGGCAAGTGAGACCGGAACAAATCCAGGCGGTGGCTTTGCCGCCGCGCGCCTCGCGTGTCGACAACAGGCCAGGCAGCGCGCCGGATTCAGATGGAATGACGAATGCGTCGACCGGATCGCCGCCGGGCTCGAGCCCCTCGGCACGCAAGGCTTCGCGCAACGCCGTGTTCCACGTCGATACTTGCGCTGACGGGCAACGCACCACGATCTGCGGGCGCGGGCGCTCGAATTCGCGCAGTGCGCGCAGCAGGGTGGGGCAGGCGTCGGGATATCGGTCCAGCGCGCTCGCACCGGCGCGCAGCGCGCGCGCGGCGCTTTCGAGATGGCGCGTGTCACCGGTCAGGTGGCCCAACCGCAGCAGCGAACGGATTGCAACCGCGTTGCCGTTCGGCAGCGCGTCGTCCATCCAGTTGCGGCTGCGCGCAAGCGGTGTCGCATGGTCCGACGTGGAAAACCAGAAGCCGCCTGCTTCGCGATCCGCAAACTTGTCCAGCAGCGCATCGGCCAAGGCGATCGCCCATTCGAGTTCGCGCGGATGGAACGCAAGTTGCAGCGTTTCCAGCAATGCATCGAGCAGGAAAGCATGATCGTCGAGAAACCCCGGGATGCGCGATGGCGGTTCCGCAACATTGGCAAACAGATCGCCGTCCATCCACGCGGACCCGCGCAGCGCGGCAAGTGCGCGCGCGGCCATTTCGCCGCAACGCGCATCGTCGAGCAGCCGTGCGGCACGCGCGAGCCCGGAAATCGCCAGCGCATTCCACCCGGCGAGGATCTTGTCGTCGCGCGCTGGATGCTCGCGGTGTTCGCGGGCATCGAACAGTTGACGCCGGATGGCGGCGTATTCGGTCCGTGTGTCTTCGACCGATCTGCCGAGCTGTCGGGCGATATCATCCACCGGGGCGACCCGCAGCAGATGCCAGGCCCTGTCTTCGAAGTTCGGCGGTCGATCCAGTCCGAATGCACGCTCGGCCAGCGCGAACTCGCTGCCCGACAACACCGTGCGCATCTGTTCGCCCGTCCACAGGTAGAACTTCCCTTCCTCACCTTCGCTGTCTGCGTCGAACGAACTGTAGAACGCGCCGCTCGGCGCAGTCATGTCGCGCGCGAGCCATTCCACGATCCCTTCGACGGCCGCATTCGCCGATTCGCGAAGAGACGCATCGATGTCCGGGTCGGCGGCAAGTCGCGCGTACGCCGGCAGCAACTGCGCGTTGTCGTACAGCATCTTCTCGAAATGGGGGATGGTCCAGCTTGCATCCACGCAGTAGCGGAAGAACCCGCCGCCGAGGTGATCCTGCAAACCACGCGCAGCCATGCTCGCGAGGGCGAGGTGCGCCATTTGCTTTTCCTTCTCCCCTCGGGAGAAGGGGCGTGAAAACGCCGCCTCTTCTTTTGCGCGTAGCGCCGGATGAGGGTCCGGAGTCGTCGTACTCTCACCCCAACGCTGCGCGCTCTGCGCTACACGCCGCCTCTCCCGAAGAGAGAGGGGTTCAAAAGCGGAATCCAGCAGCCATTCCAGCTCCGTGGCGCGCGGAAACTTGGGCGCGCCTGCGTTTCCGCCCCAACGCGCATCGAAGCGGGATTCGACGCGCTGCAGGGCTTTAGCGCTCGTAGCGTTCGCATCGGGCGTGTGGCCGGGGGTGCCGGCCTCAGCGTGTCGCATCCATTGCTGCAACTGTTCGGCGTGCGCGCGAAGTTCATCCCGGTTTGAATCGAAGTAGGCGCGCACGCGTTGCAATACCTCGGGAAAGCCGGGCAGGCCATGGCGCGGTGTGGGCGGGAAATAGGTGCCGATGTAAAACGGCGAGAGGCTCTGCGGATCCAGGAAGGCGGTGAGCGGCCAGCCGCCGCCGCGCTGGCTCAGCGCCTGGTGCGCAAGCTGGTACACGCGATCGACGTCCGGGCGCTCCTCGCGGTCCAGCTTGATGTTGACGAAGCCCGCATTCATCAGTGCGGCGATTCCAGGATTCTCGAAGCACTCGTGCGCCATCACGTGGCACCAGTGGCAGGCGCTGTAGCCGATCGAGAGCAGGATGGGCGTGTCCGTCTCGCGTGCATGCGCCAGCGCGGCATCGTCCCACGGTTGCCAGTGCACCGGATTGCCGCCGTGCTGGCGCAGGTAGGGACTGGAAGCGTCGGCCAGCCGGTTGCGATCGGATGCCGTGGTTGCCATGCCGTCATGCTAGCGCGCAACCGAGGCGCCCGGCTTGTGGATACATGCAAGATTCGGATAACGTGACACGTTGGCTTCCGGAATTGCGTCTTGAATCAGTCTCTCGAATATCCCGCGTTGTACCTGAAGCGTGGCGAGGACGCACGCCTGCGCGCGGGACACCTGTGGGTGTTCGCGAACGAGGTCGATGTCGCGCGTTCGCCGCTGACTTCGTTCCAGCCGGGCGAGGCGTGCGTGATCGTCGATGCACGCGACAAACCGCTCGGCGTCGGCTACGTGAATCCGCATTCGCTGATCTGCGCGCGCCTGGTGGCGCGCGGCATGGATCATCCGCTGGATGCATCGCTGCTGACGCATCGCCTGCAGGTGGCGCTGGCGTTGCGCGAACGCCTGCATGCGGAACCGTATTACCGTTTGCTGTACGGTGAATCGGACGGCGTGCCCGGCCTGACGCTGGATCGCTTCGACGACGTGATCGTGGCGCAGGCGACTACCGCAGGCATCGAGCGCCTGAAGCCGCAGGTCGAAGCGGCGGTGCAGAAGGTGCTGAAGCCGCGCGCGTTGATCTGGAAGAACGATGCCGGCATCCGAGCGCTCGAAGGCTTGATGGACTATGCCGATGTCGGTTTCGGCGAACCCCCGGGGCCCTTGCGGGTGCGCGAGGGCGGCGTGGAATTTTCGATCGACGCGATCGGCGGCCAGAAAACCGGCTGGTTCTACGACCAGCGTGCCAACCGCGATGCGCTCGCCCCGTACGTGAAAGGCACGCGCGTGCTGGACATGTTTGCCTACCTCGGCGCGTGGGGCCTGCGTGCGGCGGCGATGGGCGCAAAGGAAGTCGTGTGCGTGGACGCGTCGGCGTCGGCGGTGAAGTTGATCGGCATGAATGCCGAACATAACCGCTTGGCCGAACGCGTGCACGCCGAGCGCGCGGATGCGTTCGATTGCCTGAAGGCTTTGCGTGAGCAACGAGCCCACTTCGACGTGGTGATCCTGGATCCGCCGGCGTTCGTGAAGCGCAAGAAGGATTTGAAGGAAGGCGCTCTGGCGTATCGCCGCCTCAACGAACTGGCGATGCAGGTGCTGTCGCGCGACGGCATTCTCGTGACCTGTTCGTGTTCGTATCACATGCCGCGAGCGGCGCTGCTGGATGCGGTGCAGAAGGGCGCGCGGCACCTCGATCGCAACGTGCAGGTGCTGCAGCAGTTGCAGCAGGCGCCCGACCATCCGGTGCATCCTGCGATTCCTGAAACCGACTATCTGAAAGGCTTCATCTGTCGCGTGCTGCCGGCGTGAAAGTCCTTCTGCCTCTGGGAGCGGGTTGGGGTGGGGGTACGATTCCGCGCATAATGCCGCGTTCTCGTCGCAACCGAACCCTCATCCCCGGCCCTTCTCCCGAAGGGAGAAGGGAGCAAAGCCGATGACCCATCCCTTCTTCGTCGACATCGATCCCATCGCCTTCCACATCGGCTCGTTCGGCGTGCGCTGGTACGGGTTGATGTACCTCGGTGGTTTCATCGGCGGGTTGGTGCTTGGCGAATACCGGCGACGGCGCGGGCGGCTGCCGGTCGATCGTGATGCGTTCCTCGATCTCGCGTTCTACGTGATGCTGGGCATCATCGTCGGCGGCCGCATCTGGTACATGCTGACCTACCAGCCGATCAACTGGGTGTGGAAAGATCCGCTGCAATTGTTCCGC
>Ga0157370_10003759_pt1 | contig 17721 bp, 14 predicted proteins | sample C35metaG_FD_113463 | JGI IMG/M metagenome (GOLD analysis project Ga0157370, IMG submission 113463) | Corn rhizosphere microbial communities from Kellogg Biological Station, Michigan, USA - C3-5 metaG | ecosystem: Host-associated > Plants > Roots > Rhizosphere > Soil | place: USA: Michigan...
CGGCACCTTCGGCATTCTCGCCGCCGCCGGTTTCACCATTAACACCCTGACCATGTTCGGCATGGTGTTGGCCATCGGCTTGCTGGTGGACGATGCGATTGTGGTGGTGGAAAACGTCGAGCGGGTGATGGCCGAGGAGCATTTGTCGCCCAAAGAAGCGACGAAGAAATCCATGGGCCAGATTCAGGGCGCGTTGGTCGGTATCGCCATGGTGCTGTCGGCAGTATTGCTGCCAATGGCGTTCTTCGGCGGTTCTACCGGTGTGATTTACCGGCAGTTCTCCATCACCATCGTGTCGGCCATGGGCCTCTCGGTGCTGGTGGCGTTGATCTTCACCCCGGCCCTGTGCGCCACCATGCTCAAGCCACATAAAGAAGGCACTCAAGGCGTTCCCAAACGTGGCTTCTTTGGCTGGTTCAACCGCAACTTCGACCGCAGCGTACGCGGCTACGAGCGCGGTGTGAGCAGCATGCTGCGCAATAAAGTTCCTTACCTGCTGGCCTACGCCGTGCTGATCGTCGGCATGATCTGGCTGTTCACCCGCATTCCTACCGCGTTCCTGCCTGAAGAAGACCAAGGCGTTCTGTTCGCCCAGGTGCAAACCCCGGCGGGCTCCAGTGCCGGTCGCACCCAGGTGGTGGTCGATGAAATGCGCGCGTACTTGCTTAAAGACGAAGCCGACACAGTGAACTCGGTGTTTACCGTTACCGGCTTCAACTTTGCCGGTCGCGGTCAGAGCTCGGGTATGGCCTTTATCATGCTCAAGCCCTGGGGTGAGCGTTCCGCCGAGAACACCGTATTCGCCCTCGCTCAACGCGCCCAGCAGCACTTCTTCAGCTTCCGCGACGCCATGGTGTTCGCCTTCGCGCCACCGGCGGTACTGGAGCTGGGTAACGCCACCGGCTTCGACGTGTTCCTGCAAGACCGTGGCGGCGTCGGCCACGACAAGCTCATGGAAGCACGCAACCAGTTCCTCGGCATGGCCTCGCAAAGCAAGGTGCTGCAACAGGTTCGCCCGAACGGCCTGAACGATGAACCACAGTTCCAGCTGACCATCGACGACGAGCGCGCCAGCGCCCTGGGCATTACCCTCTCGGACATCAACAACACCCTGTCGATTGCCTTGGGCGGTAGCTACGTCAACGACTTCATCGACCGTGGTCGGGTGAAGAAGGTCTACATCCAGGGCGAAGCGAAATCGCGCATGACCCCTGAAGACCTGCAGAAATGGTACGTGCGCAACAACCTCGGGCAGATGGTGCCCTTCTCCGCCTTCGCCTCCGGTTCGTGGATTTACGGCTCGCCGAAACTGGCCCGTTACAACGGTGTAGAAGCCATGGAAATCATGGGTTCGCCGGCGCCGGGCTACTCCACCGGTGAGGCCATGGCCGAAGTCGAAGCGCTGGCGAAGAAACTGCCGGCGGGCGTTGGTTATTCCTGGACCGGCCTGTCGTACGAAGAACGCTTGTCCGGCTCGCAAGCACCGGCGCTGTATGCGATCTCGCTGTTGCTGGTGTTCCTGTGTCTGGCTGCGCTGTATGAAAGCTGGTCGATTCCAGTGGCAGTTATTCTGGTGGTGCCGTTGGGGATCATCGGTGCGTTGATGGCCACCAGCTTGCGCGGCTTGTCGAACGACGTGTTCTTCCAGGTGGGCTTGTTGACCACCGTCGGTTTGGCGGCGAAAAACGCCATTCTGATCGTCGAGTTCGCCAAAGAGCTGCACGAACAGGGCAAGTCGCTGGTCGACGCCGCCCTGGAAGCCTGCCGCATGCGCTTGCGCCCGATCATCATGACGTCGATGGCATTCATCCTCGGCGTAGTGCCGCTGGCCATCTCCACCGGCGCCGGTTCGGGCAGCCAACACGCCATCGGTACCGGCGTGATCGGCGGCATGATCACGGCGACCGTGCTGGCAATTTTTTGGGTGCCGCTGTTCTTCGTCACCATCTCCTCGCTGTTCAAAGGCAAGCAGACCGAAACCCCACGCAATGAGGCTGGCCACTGATGCGCAAGTCCCTACTGTCCCTCGCGATTGCCAGCCTGATTCTGGGCGGCTGCTCGCTGATTCCTGACTATGAGCAGCCGGCCTCGCCGGTTGCCGCCAGCTACCCGCAAGGCCCGGCGTACGGGCCAGCGGAATCGGCGCGCGTGGCGCAGGCCGAACAAGGCTGGCGCCAGTTCTTCCACGACCCGGCGCTGCAGCAGCTGATTCAGACCTCGCTGGAAAACAACCGCGACCTGCGCGTGGCCGCGTTGAACCTCGACGCCTACGCCGCGCAGTACCGCATTCAACGTGCGGAACTGCTGCCCAACGTAAGCGCCGACGGCACCGGCGTGCGCCAACGCACGCCGGGCGATTTGTCGCAAACCGGCACGGCCACCACCAGCGGCCAATACTCGGCCACCATCGGCATCAGCGCCTATGAACTGGACCTGTTCGGCCGCCTGCGCAGCCTGAATGAAGAGTCGTTGCAGACTTACTTCTCCAGCGAGCAGGCACGTCGTAGCACGCAGTTGAGCCTGGTAGCCAACGTCGCCAATGCCTACCTGACGCTGACCGCCGACCAGGAACTGCTGCGCCTGACCGAAGAAACCCTGAAAACCTACGAAGACAGCTTCCGCCTGACACAACGCAGCAACGAAGTCGGCGTGGCCTCGGCGTTGGACCTCAGCCAGTCGCGCACCTCCGTGGAAAGCGCCCGCGTGGCCCTGGCGCAATACCAGCGTCTGGTCGCGCAAGACCGCAACAACCTCGCGCTGTTGCTCGGCACGTCGGTGCCGGACAACCTCAACGCCAGCAGCCCACTGGCCGACGACCTGCTGGAAGAATTGCCCGCCGGCTTGCCGTCCGACTTGCTGCAACGTCGCCCTGACATCCTTGAAGCCGAGTACCTGCTCAAAGCCGCCAACGCCAACATCGGCGCGGCGCGGGCTGCGTTCTTCCCGCGCATCAGCCTGACGGCGAATGCCGGCTCCAGCAGTGCCGACTTGTCGAACCTGTTCAAAGGCGGCTCGGGCAGTTGGTACTTCTCGCCGTCGATCAGCATTCCAATCTTTAACGCCGGCAGCCTGAAGGCCAGCCTGGACTACTCGAAAATCCAGAAAGACATTCGCGTGGCTCAGTACGAGAAGTCGATTCAGACCGCCTTCCGGGAAGTGTCCGACGGCCTTGCCTCACGCCAAACCTACAACCAACAGTTGCAGGCCCAACGTGACTTCGTTGCCGCCAACCGGGATTACTACCGCCTGGCTGAACGCCGTTACCGCACCGGCATCGACAGCAACCTGACCTTCCTCGACGCCCAACGCTCGTTGTTCAGCGCGCAACAAGCGCTGATTACCGACCGGTTGGCGCAGCTCACCAGCGAGGTTAATTTGTACAAGGCGCTGGGCGGTGGCTGGGTGGAAAACACCGGCTCGGCGCCCGCTGAACCGGCTAAGCCGTAAGGTTCTGCCCACAACAAAAGCCCGCCAATTGGCGGGCTTTTTGTTGTTTGGGATTGTGGACGCAGCAGCCCTCTCCCCCAGCCCCTCTCCCGTAAACGGGCGAGGGGAGCCTAAGCGGTGATTGCGGCCAAACCTCGTTCAAGTCCCCTCGCCCCTCCGGGGAGAGGGCTAGGGTGAGGGGCGGCTGCACCCACGGTTTTACAAATCAGCCAAGGTCAAATCCAGACACTTACGCGCCTTCTCCACCAGCTCATCAATCTCGGCTTTGCTGATCACCAGCGGCGGCGCAATGATCATGGTGTCGCCCACGGCGCGCATGATCAGGCCGTTGTTGAAGCAATGCCCACGGCAGATCATGCCCACGCCCTTCCCTTCGTACCGAGCGCGCGTGGCTTTGTCTTTCACCAGCTCGATCGCGCCCAACATGCCCAGCCCACGCACTTCCCCCACCAACGGATGGTCGGCCAGTTCGCGCAGGCGCTGTTGCAGGTAAGGCGCCGTTTCAGCTCGTACGGTTTCCAGAATCTTTTCTTCGCGAATGATCCGCAGGTTTTCCAACGCCACTGCGGCCGCCACCGGGTGTCCGGAATAGGTGAAGCCGTGGTTGAAATCGCCACCTTCGTTGATCACTTGCGCCACCTTGTCGCTGACGATCAGGCCGCCCATGGGGATGTAACCCGAGGTCAGGCCCTTGGCGATGGTCATCAGGTCGGGCGTGTTGCCGTAGTAGTCGCTGCCGAACCATTCGCCGGTGCGGCCGAAGCCACAGATCACTTCGTCAGCGGCGAACAGAATGTCGTACTTGGCGAGAATCTCGCGCACCTTCGGCCAGTAGGTGTCGGGCGGAATAATCACGCCGCCGGCGCCTTGGATCGGCTCGGCAATAAACGCCGCGACCTTGTCTTCGCCTACTTCGAGAATTTTCTTTTCCAACTGCTCGGCGGCCCAAATGCCGAACTCGGCCGGGCTCATGTCACCGCCTTCGCCGAACCAGTAGGGCTGCGGAATATGCACGATGTCGGGAAGCGTGCCGGCCTGGTCGTGCATGCCTTGCATACCGCCCAACGCGGCGCCGGCCACGGTGGAACCGTGATAGCCGTTGACGCGCCCGATGATGACTTTCTTCTGCGGCTTGCCCTTCACCTGCCAGTAGTGACGGACCATACGCAGCATGGTGTCGTTACCTTCCGAACCGGAGCCGGTAAAGAACACGTGATTCATGTGCGGCGGCGCCAGCTCGGCGATGGTTTTCGCCAGCTCCAGCACCGGCGGATGCGCGGTCATAAAGAAGGTGTTGTAGAACGGCAGCTGCTTCATTTGCTTGGCGGCTGCATCGGCCAGTTCGTCGCGGCCGTAGCCGATGGCCACGCACCAGAGGCCGGCCATGGCGTCGAGAATCTTGTTGCCTTCGCTGTCCCACAGGTACACGCCGTCGGCGTTGGTGATGATGCGCGGGCCGACCTGTTTCAGCTGTTTGTAATCGCTAAATGGTGCCAGGTGATGGCTGCCGCTCAGGGCTTGCCATTCCAGTGTTTTCGGGTTGTTGGCTGACTTGCTCATACGCACTCCTTACGGCCCGGCGCGATGCGCCCGGTTGAAAAATTAGAGGAACCAGCGGTATTCGCGGGCGCTGATTTCTTGCAGAAAGGCCAGGTGGTCTTGGCGCTTGTTCTCGCAGTACACGTCGACAAACTCGGCGCTCAGGCCGGCGCGCAGCTCGGGTTGCTGCTGCATGCCCCGCACGGCTTGAAGAATATCCAGCGGGAAATCCAGGCCGCTGTTGCGGTCTTCGTTGAGCGGCGCAATCGGCTCGCGACCGTTGGCCAGGCCCTGTTCGAGGCCAACCAAAATGGCCGCCAACACCAAATACGGATTGGCGTCGGCGCCGGAAATACGGTGTTCGATGCGCAGATTTTTCGCGTCCGACTCAGGAATGCGCACGCAGGCGTCGCGGTCTTCATAACCCCAGCTGGCGCGGGTCGCGGCGTTCACCGTGCCGCCCAGGCGGCGGTAGGCGTTCTGGTTCGGCGCGAAAATCGGCATGCAGTGCGGCAGCAATTCCAGGCAGCCGGCCACGGCATGGCGCAGCGCTTGTTGCTCATTGGCGGCCAGCACATTGTTGCCCTCGGCGTCATACAGACTGACGTGCACATGCATGCCGCTGCCAGGATGCTCGAGGTACGGCTTGGCCATAAAGCTGGCGCGATAGCCGTGCTTGAGTGCAACGCCACGGGTGCTGCGGCAGAACAAAGCGGCCCAGTCGGCGGCCTTGAGCCCATCGTCGAGGTGGCCGAAGTTGATTTCAAACTGACCCGGGCCTAGCTCGGCGGTAATCACGGTGGTATCGATGCCTTGCAGCCGCGCGGTTTCCACCATCTCATCGAGCACCGGCGCAAAACGCGAGAGGCGTTCGATGTGCATATTCGGCATGTCGTCGCCGTCGTCGCTCAGCGCGTCGCGGGGGAATTGCGGCAGCCCGTCGCGCAGCTTTTTGTCGAACAGGTAGAACTCCAGTTCAAACGCCACCACCGGATGAATGCCTTTGCTGCGCAGGCGTTGCAGCACCTGTGCGAGCACTTCACGGGGCTCGAATTCAATCGGCGCGGCGGTGCCATCGGAGGTGATCAGCATCTGCCCGACTGGCTGCGCTTCCCAGGTGACCAATTTGAGTGTGCCCGGCACCAGGCGGCGCTCGGCATCGGGGTCGCCGTCGTGGAAGCAGTAGTCGCCTATCTTGAACAAACCACCCTGAACGCCCAGCAGCACGCAGTTTTGCGGCAGCTTGAGGACGCTGCCTGCGGCGACTTTTTCGAGCATGTCGACCGGGTAGCGTTTGCCGTAGAAGTGCCCTGGAATATCCAGGCAGATCAGGTCGACATAACGCACCTCGGGGTGGCGTTGGCGAAACGCGCGCACTTCGGCCAACAGGTCGGCGTGCTCGGCGCTCACGGGAACGGCGGTCATAACGGGGCTTCCTTCAGCGTTGATCATGTGTACACCCACAGCACGCGGGTCGGATGTTCAGAGCGGTTGCCGTAACGGCAATGGGCATGGCGGTCGAGCTGGAAGGCATCGCCAGCGCGCAAGGTGACGGGTTCATCGGCATCGGCGAGCCACAGCGTCAGCTCGCCTTCCAACACGTAACCACCCTGCTCGGAAATGTCGCTCAAGGTTCGTTCACCAGAGCTGGAGCCAGGCTCTAACAAGCTCTCGAGCATGGAGAAACTGGCCGACATGGTGGGCGATACCAGGATGTCGGTTATGCCATTGGCGAAGTACAAGGTGCGGCGTTCGTCCGGCCGGGTAACCCACGGCACTTGCTTGGGCTTGGCCAGGTTGTAGAAATACGTGGTGGTCACGCCCAGCGCCTGACTGATGGCGGTGAGATCGGCCACGGTTGGGCGAGACAAACCGCGCTCAACTTGCGAAACAAACCCCACCGAGCGGCCGATTTTGTCGGCCAGCTCTTTAAGGGTGTAGTTCTTATGCTTGCGCAGGTCGTGAATCAAAATCGCCAGCGCGGCAATTTCTTCCTCTTTGGTCATCGGGGTGCGCTCCATCACAGGCTGTCCCGCAGGCGATACCAGGCCTTGCCTACCGCTTCCAACGGCGCCGCCAGGTAGCGGCCGCCAGGGAAACCGGGGTTGTTCAGGCCTTGGTAAAGGCTGAGCAAATCGTCGTCGCCCAGAATCGCCTCGCTGACGGCCCGCGCGCCTGCCAGCGTCGGCAGCACGCCATGCCCGGAATAGCCTTGCAGCCAGTAGCGGTTGCCGTCGCGACCGATGTCTGGCGTGCGCTTGAGGGTGATGTCGATATGGCCGCCCCAAGCGAATTCGATGGGCACGCCGGCCAGTTGCGGGAAAACCCGTTCGAGAAACGGCCGGGTGGCGCCAGCGATATCCTTGGGCATGCCGCCGAGGTAGGTGCAGCCGCCTCCGAACAGCAGGCGGTGGTCAGGCGTGAGGCGGAAATAATCGAGCACGAACTGGTTGTCGGTGACACACGCGTTAGTCGGCAGCAGCGCTTTGGCCTGCGCCTCGTCGAGTGGCGCGGTGGCCACTTGGTAGGTGCCGACCGGCAACACCCGCTTGGCCAGCGGCGGATCGAGTTCGTCGATATACACATTGCAGGCCAGCACCAGCACGTCGGCGCGCACGCTGCCCTGCTCTGTCGTTACCCGGTAGCCCGAGCCTTCCTGCTGGTAGCTGAGCGCCTTGCTGTGTTCGTGAATCTGGCCGCCCGCAGCTTCAATCGCGGCGGCCAGGCCCAGGGCCAGTTTCAGCGGATTGAGATGGCCACCTTCGGGATCGTACAAGCCCGCTTGGTAACGCTCGCTGGCGACCCAGTTGGGCAGTTGTTCGCGGGGAATAAATTGCAGGGCATCGTGGCCCCACTTGTGACTGGCCTCGTGTTGCCATTCGTGAAGGATGGCGGTGCGTCTTGCTAACACCGAGGTCCACAGGTGGCCGGCGCGGTAGTCGCAGTCGAAGCCGTGGCGGCCGGGTAGCTCGCGCAGCTCGTGTGCGGCCCAGCGCATGCTGTCCCATAGGCGCCGCGCACGTTCCAGGCCTAATGCGGCTTCCAATGGCGGCATGTCGCACGACCAACCGAGAATCGCCTGGCCGCCGTTGCGGCCACTGGCTGCCCAGGCCACGCGGCTGGCTTCAATCAAGGTCACGCGCTTGCCGGCCAATGCCAGGCGCAACGCTGTGTGCAGGCCACTGAAACCGGCACCAATCACTGCCACCTCGGTGCTGTGCTCACCCTGTAACGGGGCGCGAGGCTTTAGCAGGTGGGCGCAGCTGTAGGCGTAGTAGCTGTCAACGTGCTGGGCGGAACGCTGAAACATAGGAGATCCAAATTCACGCGCGTGAAATTACTCGCTAATAATTTCACGCACGCTATCGGAAAAACCCGTTTCCGGCAACCCGCGAGTCTTGACCTTGCCACCGTGACAAGCTGGACGCTGCCGTTCGCAGGGCTTTGCGCGCCCTGAGCAGTCACCACGTTGAGATCGGGACATCCACCTATGGCGAGCAGACGTACCTTTGTAAAAAGCCTGGCGGCCGGCACCGTGCTGGGCGGCTTGGGCCTGTGGCGGCAACCGGCATGGGCCGAGCTTGGCGCTACCCAACCGGCGATGCTTAGCGGCACGGATTTCGATTTGGTGATCGGGCAAACTCCCGTCAATTTCACCGGCACGCCGCGCAGCGCCATCACCATCAACGGTTCCCTGCCCGGCCCGCTGCTGCGCTGGCGTGAAGGCGACACCGTGACGCTGCGGGTAAACAATCGCCTGAGCGAAGTGACTTCCCTGCATTGGCACGGCATTTTGCTGCCGGCCAACATGGACGGCGTGCCCGGGATGAGCTTCGACGGCATCGAGCCTGATGGCCAGTACACCTACCGTTTCACGGTGCAGCAGCACGGCACCTACTGGTACCACAGCCATTCGGGGATGCAGGAACAAGCGGGGCTGTATGCGCCGCTGGTGATCGATCCGCGTGAGCCGGAGCCATTCGCTTATGAGCGTGAACACGTGCTGCTGCTCAGCGACTGGACCGACGAGAATCCGAACCGGCTGATGTCGACGCTGAAAAAGCAGGCCGATTACTACAACGGCCATAAACGTACCCTCGGCGACTTTATTGACGACGTCGGCCGCGATGGCTGGCGTGCCACGTTCAGCGAGCGCCTGAGCTGGGCGCAGATGCGCATGACCCCCACCGATATCGCCGACATCAGTGGCCTGACCTACACCTATCTGGTCAATGGCCATGCTCCCGATAGCAATTGGACCGGCCTGTTCCAACCGGGCGAACGCCTGCGCTTGCGCCTGATCAACGCCAGCGCCATGACCTATTTCGACCTGCGCATTCCCGGTTTGCAGTTGACGGTGGTGGCCGCCGATGGCCAGTACGTCGAGCCGGTTGTTGTCGACGAATTGCGCCTGGCGCCAGCGGAAACCTACGACGTCATCGTGCAACCGCAACACGCTGAGGCCTATACCGTGCTCGCTCAGGCCATGGACCGCAGCGGTTACGCCTGCGCCACCTTGGCCACACGCCACGGCTTGCGCGCACCGATACCGCCGCTGGACCCGCGCCCACAACTGAGCATGGCCGATATGGGCATGGATCACGGCGCCATGGCGACCACTGACCACAGCCAAATGGCCGGCATGGACCACTCGGCAATGGCGGGCATGCAGGGCCATCCGCCTACCGAAACCGACAACCCGCTGGTGGACATGCAAACCATGCAGCCGAGCGCCAAGCTCGACGACCCCGGCCTGGGCCTGCGTGACAACGGCCGGCGGGTGCTGCGCTACGGCGATCTGCGCAGCCGTTTTGCCGACCCCGACGGTCGCGAGCCCAGCCGCACGTTAGAAATTCACTTGACCGGCCATATGGAGAAATTCGCCTGGTCGTTCGACGGCGTGCCGTTTTCGGCGGCCGAGCCGATTCGCCTCACTTACGCAGAGCGGGTGCGCATTGTGTTGGTGAACGACACGATGATGAGCCACCCCATCCACCTGCACGGATTATGGAGCGACCTGGAGGACGAGCACGGCAACTTTCAGGTGCGCAAACACACCATCGACATGCCGTCCGGCACTAAACGCAGTTATCGCGTCACCGCCGATGCCCTCGGCCGCTGGGCCTATCACTGTCACCTGCTGATGCACATGAGCGCCGGCATGATGCGCGAAGTGCGCGTGGAAGAAGGACAGCCGACATGAAGCCGTTTATTTCACTGCTGCTGGCCGGCGCCGTGACCCACACCGCCCACGCTGCCGAGGCGATGGACCACTCGATGCACGGGAGCATGCCGGGCATGGATATGTCGGGCATGGACCACGGCGCCATGGACCACGACATGAGCGCTGGCAGCACGCCGTTACCCACCGCCAGCCAGAGCCGAACACCGATTCGCCCTGTCACCGAGGCGGATCGTCTGGCCGCCTTCCCGCCCCTGCACAGCGGCCATGAAAGCCACGACCAAGGGCTGAATCACTACCTATTGGTCGACCGCCTGGAATGGCAACACCTCGACGCCGGCAGCGCCTTGGCGTGGGATGTGGATGGCTGGATTGGCGGCGACGTGGACCGGTTGTGGCTGCGCAGCGAAGGTGAGCGCGTCGACGGCCAAACCGACAAAGCCGAACTGCAAACACTGTGGGGCCATGCGCTCAGCCCATGGTGGGACGTAATGCTCGGAGTCAGGCAAGACTTCAAACCCGGCCCGGCACACACCTGGGCCGCGCTCGGCGTTCAAGGCACGCCCCTGTACGGCCTGGAAACCGAGGCCACCGCCTACCTCGGCGAACGCCGCCAGAGCGCCCTGCGTTTGAAAGCCGAATACGACCTGCTGCTGACCAACCGCTGGATCCTTCAGCCGCTGGCCGAGGCGAATATCTACGGCAAAAACGATGAAGCGCGTGAGGTGGGTTCAGGGCTGAGCAACACGGAACTGGGGCTGCGTCTGCGCTATCAAGTGCGGCCCGAATTCGCGCCGTACGTGGGGCTTACCTGGAACAAGAGCCATGGCAATACGCCTGCCGAGGACGACGACGCCGAGGCGCGACTGGTGCTTGGGGTTCGCGCCTGGTTTTGACGGTGCCCCTGCTCCTACGCCGCCGCCGCGCTTTTCCAGCGGCGCGGCGCCCAGCCACGCTGCATGCCGGCGACAGCGAGCAGAATCATGCTGACGCCGAGCCATTGCAGCGCGCTCAAGCGATGGTCGAAGGCCACCCAGTCGACCAGGATCGCGGCAATGGGATAGACAAACGACAGCGCGCCGGTCAGCGCCGTCGGCAGTCGCTGAATGGCGCTGTAAAGCAGCACATACATCACGCCGGTGTGAACCACGCCCAAGGTCAGCAAACTGCCCCACGCAGTGGCGCCGGTCGGCAGCGCCTCGGTGTTCAGCCAGGGCGCCAGCATCAATACACCGGTGCACACTTGAATCAGGGCAATCACATGCGGCGGCGTGCCGGTGAGACGTTTAATGATTAGCGCGGCAATGGCGTACAGAAACGCCGCGCCGCACGCCAGAGCGATCCCGAGCAGATAATTGGCGCCGCTTTCAGCGCCCGCGCCGTGGGCGCTGACGATGGCCAACATGCCGAGAAACGCCACGCTCAACCAGGTGATTTTCACGCGGGTAATTCGCTCGCCAAGAAAAAGCGCCGCCAGGCCCACCAACATAAACGGCTGCACGTTGTACACAGCCGTGGCGATGGCGATGGAGGCGCCTGAGTAGGCGGCGAACAGCAGCAGCCAGTTGCCGACAATGGCAACGCCGCTGAGTACAGCCAGGGTAAAGGTCGCGCGGGTTAACACCCCAGCGCGCAAAAAGCCCATGGCGGCGCAGATCACCAGCAGCGTGACGGCGCCGATCAGGCAGCGCCAGAACACCACGTCCAGTACCGGTCGCCCCGAGATCAGAACAAACCAACCGATGGTTCCAGAAATGAGCATGGCGGCGACCATTTCCAGCATTCCGCGTCGTTGTGGGTGCATAGCGGGCTCCTCGAATCAGTGGGCACCAGTATCGCTGGCTGCCACGTCGGTTCTCCAGACGAAACGAAAGGCGTATACAGGCATATGCCTTTTTAATCGTGGGTAGATTGCCCGCCTCGCCTTTCTTTCGAGTGAGCCACTATGACCGACAAGATTGATCAGCAACTGATTGAAGCGTTGATGGAAGATTCGCGCCGCTCGTTAAAGGCGCTCGCCCAGATTACCGGGCTGACTTCACCCAGCGTCGCCGAGCGGCTGCGTCGGCTGGAAGAACGCGGCGTGCTTCGCGGCTATACGGTGGATGTCGACGCGAAGGCCTTCGGCTATCAACTTCAGGCCATCGTGCGAATACGTCCGTTGCCCGGACGTTTGCAGGAAGTGGAGCGGCAGATTCAAGCGATCGGCGAATTCACCGAGTGCGACAAGGTGACGGGCGAGGATTGCTTCTATGCACGGATGCACGTGCGCTCGATGGAGCAGTTAGACGCCCTGCTCGATCGGCTCAATCACTACGCCGAAACCAACACCGCCATCGTCAAGAAAACCCCAGTGAAACGGCGGTTGCCGCCCATGCAGTTATCGGCGGACTAGGCCTTAGCCAAAGACGGTGACGGTCTGGCGACTCAAGGCGACGAGTTCACCGGCAGGCGTCCACAGCTGCGCGGCAATGTGGCCGTAGCCGTCGCGGGCGTGTTCGATTTGGGCGCGGTACAGGCACCAGTCTTCGGTGGTCAGCTTGGGCACCGGCTGCACGAACTCGATGGTCCAGGTCAGCGAGCTGCCAGGCGCTGGCGTGCGCAGATGCGGCAATACCGCCGGCGGCCAGGCGTCGACCAGGGCAAGCAGGTGCGATTCGTCAACCGCGCTGACCGTTTCCTCGCCACGCAGGCGCACATAGCCGCCCATTTCCCGGGACGGATTGTTGCTGAACGGCATGCCGCCAATGGCCCAGCGCATGGCCAGGTAGCGGGTGAACTCCGGCGTTACGCCTTTCACGTAGGGCAACTCAGGGCAGTCTTCGACCGGCTTCATGCTCGGTGCTGGTTCGGCCTGAACACTGATAGCCGATTCGCGCGAGGCGCCGAAACTGCCTTGCACGATGGTCACTACCTGACCGTTCTGCACTGCGCGGCCCAGTACCTGGCTGACGGCTTTACCTTCGCGCAGCACTTCGGCTTCCAGGCTGACCGGCGTATCCACCGCCAATGGCCCCACAAACGTGATGGCCAATGAGCGCACCGGGCGGCCTTCCGGCACGGCCGCGCGCATGGCTTCGTACACCAACATTGCCGCCAGCCCACCAAAGCCGGCACGGCCCTGGCCCCATTCAGCGGGCACCACGACGGCTTGAGGATTAGTGCGAACGGCCTGGATCAACTCGGAAAAAGTCATAGAAATCTCGGACAGAAAAATGCGTAACCGATGGTAGGGGATGTAGGCCGCAGGACGGAAGCCGCTGAATGTGCCGGTTTAGCCAATTGGCGTGGGGATTTGACCTTTGTTTTTGCCTGACCCGGTGACGCAGCGCCTAGCGCAGAAATTCGGCCACCTTGGCGGCGGCACTGTGCAAGTGCTGGTCGTGGGTGAAGCCGGACGCTTTTAACGGTTTAAGGTCATGGTCGGCTGCCGCGAGCCAGCACAGCTCAATTCGCGCGGACAGGCTGTACTGCTCAACGGTCGCCCGATTGCCCAGTGCGTCGCGCTCGCCCTGGACGATCAGTGTTGGCGTGCGCAACTCGGCCAAATGCGCGACGCGGGGCTTTTCCGGTTTACCGGCCCCGTAGAACGGATAACCCAGGCAGACCAGTGCATCCACCTGCAGCTCATCGGCCAGCAAGCTAGCCATACGGCCGCCCATGGATTTGCCGCCGATGGCTAACGGTCCTGCGACCTGTTGGCGCACGCCGGCATAAATCGCACGCCACGTTTCGAGCAAACGCGCCTGCGGATTGGGTGGCCGCTTGCCTCCGTCGAGACGTCGCTGGGCCATATAAGGAAACTCGAAACGCACCACCATCACGCCCTGCGCTGCAAGCAGTTCGGCCATGGACGTCATAAACGGGCTGTCCATCGGCGCACCCGCGCCGTGCGCAAGAATCAACGTCGCGAAAGACGCGCCCTCCGGTTTGTTCCACGTCAATGGGGTGGGTATTCCATCGACGGAAACCACTTGATACAGATCAATATCGCCGCTTATCCGTTTCGCCATGCTTGCGCCGCCTTCAACAACTAGAGAAATCCGCGGATGGGCCTGACATGAGCACAACAACCACGACCGCTTACGATTATAAAGTGGTTCGCCAGTTCGCCATCATGACGGTGGTATGGGGCATCGTCGGCATGGGCCTGGGCGTATTCATCGCCTCTCAACTGGTATGGCCACAGCTGAACTTCGACCTGCCCTGGCTGAGCTTTGGGCGCCTGCGCCCCCTGCATACCAACGCCGTTATTTTCGCCTTCGGCGGCTGCGCGTTATTCGCCACCTCCTACTACACCGTGCAGCGCACGTGCCAAACCGCTCTATTCGCGCCACGCCTCGCCGCGTTGACGTTCTGGGGTTGGCAATTGGTGATCGTGCTCGCCGCCGTCAGCCTGCCGCTGGGCTACACCAGCTCAAAAGAATACGCGGAACTGGAATGGCCTATCGACCTGCTGATTACTGCCGTGTGGGTTGGCTATGCAGTCGTGTTCTTCGGCACGCTGCTCAAACGTAAAACCAAGCACATCTATGTCGGCAACTGGTTTTACGGTGCATTTATTCTCACCGTCGCGGTGCTGCACATCGTCAACAACCTCGAAGTGCCGGTCACCCTGACCAAGTCGTACTCCCTGTATTCAGGCGCCACCGATGCGATGATTCAGTGGTGGTACGGACACAACGCCGTGGGCTTTTTCCTCACCGCAGGCTTCTTGGGCATGATGTATTACTTCGTGCCCAAGCAAGCCAACCGTCCCGTCTACTCGTATCGCCTTTCCATCGTGCACTTCTGGGCGTTGATCACCCTGTATATCTGGGCCGGTCCTCACCACTTGCACTACACGGCTTTGCCGGATTGGGCCCAGTCGCTGGGCATGGTGATGTCGCTGGTGCTGCTGGCACCGAGCTGGGGCGGCATGATCAACGGCATGATGACCCTATCGGGCGCCTGGCATAAGTTGCGCGACGACCCGATCCTGCGCTTCCTCGTGGTTTCGCTGGCCTTCTACGGCATGTCGACCTTTGAAGGTCCGATGATGGCGATAAAAACCGTCAACGCCCTCTCCCACTACACCGACTGGACCATCGGCCACGTACACGCCGGCGCACTCGGCTGGGTGGCAATGATCAGTTTTGGCGCGCTGTATCACATGATCCCAAAACTCTGGGGCCGCCCACAGATGCACAGCATGGGCCTGGTCAACGCCCACTTCTGGCTCGCCACCATCGGCACCGTTCTGTACATCGCCTCGATGTGGGTCAGCGGAATCACCCAGGGCCTGATGTGGCGCGCCATCAACACCGACGGCACGCTCACCTACTCCTTTGTGGAAGCGCTGGAAGCCAGCCACCCGGGCTTCGTCGTACGGATGGTCGGTGGTGCGATTTTCCTCATCGGCGTTCTGCTGATGGCCTACAACACCTGGCGCACCGTGCGCAGCGCGCAGCCGGCGGAAATCGCCAGCGCCGCGCAGATGGCTTGAGGAGAAACGGCCATGAGCAAACATGAAGTACTCGAAAAGAACGTATTCCTGCTGGTGCTGTGCATGGTGCTGGCGGTCAGCATCGGCGGCCTGACGCAAATCGTGCCGTTGTTCTTCCAGGACGTGACCAATAAACCGGTCGATGGCATGAAGCCGTACACAGCACTGCAGCTTGAAGGGCGCGACATTTATATCCGCGAAGGCTGCGTAGGCTGCCACTCCCAGATGATCCGCCCCTTCCGTGCTGAAACCGAACGCTACGGCCATTACTCCGTAGCCGGTGAAAGCGTCTGGGATCACCCGTTTCTCTGGGGTTCCAAACGCACCGGGCCAGACCTTGCGCGTGTCGGCGGCCGCTACTCGGATGACTGGCACCGCGCGCACTTGTACAACCCGCGCAACGTCGTGCCCGAATCGAAAATGCCGGCATACCCGTGGTTGGTGCAACACCAGCTCGACGGCAAAGACACGGCCGCGAAACTCAAGGTCATGCGCCTGATGGGCGTGCCTTATAGCGACGCAGATATTGAAGGCGCCAGCGCCTCGGTAAAGGGCAAAACCGAGATGGACGCGCTGGTCGCGTACCTGCAGATGCTTGGTACTGCCATCAAGAACAAGCGCTGAGCGAGGAGAATTCGGACATGACAGTTTTCTGGAGTTGGTACGTTTGTGTGCTCACGCTGGGCAGCCTACTGGCGCTGCTCTGGCTGGTGTTCTCCACCCGCAGCGGCGAAACGCCGAACGGCGGCGACAAAACCATGGGCCACGCATTTGACGGCATCGAGGAATACGACAACCCACTGCCCCGCTGGTGGTTTCTGTTGTTCGTCGGCACCATTCTGTTTGCTTTCCTTTATTTGCTCCTTTATCCGGGCCTCGGAAATTGGAAGGGCGTATTGCCGGGCTACAGCGACGGCTGGACCCAGGTAAATCAGTGGCAACGGGAAATCGACAAGGCCGACGCGCAATACGGTCCGCTATTCGCCCGCCTCGCTGCCACACCGTTGGATGCACTGAGCAAGGATCCCGAAGCGCTGAAAATCGGTGGTCGTCTGTTTGCTACCAACTGCTCGGTATGCCACGGCTCCGACGCGAAAGGCACCGTCGGCTTCCCTAACCTGACCGATAAGTTGTGGCGCTGGGGTGGGGATGCCGAGACCGTCAAAGCCACCATTCTTCATGGCCGCATGGCCGCTATGCCGGCCTGGGGTCCAGTCATTGGGGACGCAGGAGTTAAAAACGTCGCGGCCTATGTGCACACCACGCTGGCAGGTCTTCCTGCGCCGGCCGAAAGCGACGCCGATCTCGCTGCAGGGGCTACCGTTTACGCCAGCACCTGCCAAGCCTGCCACGGTCCAGAAGGCAAAGGCACGCCAGCGATGGGCGCTCCTGATCTCACACACCCAGCTGGCTGGATCTACGGCAGCAGCCTGACGCAGCTGCAGCAAACCATTCGCCATGGCCGCAACGGCCAGATGCCGGCGCAAGAGCAATACCTGGGCAACGACAAAGTTCATGTGCTGGCTGCCTATGTGTTGAGCCTGTCCCACCCGCAATAAAAGTGGCAAACGAACGAACACGGCGCGACGGACTGCGGGTCGTGTTCTTTTGATAACCCGTCATAAACGCGGTAAATCCCCGGATTCGCAGAGTTGACCGTACGGACAAACTCAGCTGCGTGCATCATGCGACTCAGTGTCGCACCCCGAAGATTGATAACCGTCAAGGTCAGTTTTGTTCAACTATGCTGGCGCATTAGCCGTCAGTGTTTGCTATGAGGCACGCAACACATAATTGGACGGTTAGGGATAAGGGCGAACACCTGAGAACCAACCTCATTTAGAGGGCGAAATACTTGGTTTCATGTGCTTGAAAGCCTTATCGCAGCGGCCTGTGACGTTGCAATGACTACGTCGTTTCTACATACTTGCCGCCGATTTTTACCCCCCTAAAAAACACCCTAAACCGTGGAACCTTAGAATGAGCACAGCAATCAGTCCGACTGCTTATAACTATAAGGTGGTCCGCCAGTTCGCCATCATGACGGTGGTCTGGGGGATCCTTGGCA
>Ga0157370_10003761_pt1 | contig 17713 bp, 14 predicted proteins | sample C35metaG_FD_113463 | JGI IMG/M metagenome (GOLD analysis project Ga0157370, IMG submission 113463) | Corn rhizosphere microbial communities from Kellogg Biological Station, Michigan, USA - C3-5 metaG | ecosystem: Host-associated > Plants > Roots > Rhizosphere > Soil | place: USA: Michigan...
CACTGTGTCAGGCGCGTACAACGCGGCGGGAGTTGCTTCGCGGCGCGTATACTCCCCGTAAACCCGTAAAAAAGACGAAGCGCCGCCCCTAAAAAGTAAACTTGAGCGCAAACTGGATCTGGCGCATCGGATTTATGGTCGATGTAATTCTTCCAAAATTGGCGGAAGGCGTCGGATTCGAGCCGTTGCCCCAGCTCAGCTGCCCTCCTGAGTTCAATTCGACGTGATTGGGCGCGTTGAACATTTCGGTCCGGAATTCCAAAGTTCTTTTCTCCATGATCCGGAAATACTTCACGATCGAAATGTCTTCATTTCCCAGCCAGGGTCCGCGCAGGTTGTTGCGCCCGCAGTTGCCGAATGTGCCGGCAACAGTGTTGGAAAAGGCCGCGGGATTGAACCAGCCATTCGGGCCGTTATTGGGCAGCACCGGGTTTACCCCCGCGTTACAGTTGAGCCGGGTGGCATTCGAAATGAAATTCGTTCCACCCGAATCCCAGGACGACGTATTCACGGGGCTGCCGCTTTGCAACGTGGTAATCGTACTGAGCTGCCAGCCACCAACCACCTGGTTTACAAAACCGCCGCGGTTCAGAAAACGCTGGCCCTTGCCAAAAGGCAGCATGTACAAAATCGAGGCGACGAAGCGATGCGGAATGTTGAAATCCGATGGCCCGTATTCGCATCTCGTCGGACAAAGCGCATTCTGAGGCGAAAAGTCGCTGCCCACGGTGCCGCGGATGTTACTGCTGTCGTCGAGGCTCTTCGACCACGTGTACGCAAATAACGCATTCAGGTTGTTCGACACGCGCGTAGTCCACTGGGCTCTCAGGCTGTTGTAATTTCCGTTGGCGTCGGCCATCAGATATTGAATTCCCGAAGCGCCCCACTCGGGATATGGCAGCCGCTGCACGACCGGCAGCGCTGCGTTGAGAATGCCCTGATTCTCGTTAAGCAGATAGGCGAGATGGCGGCTTACCGAGCCGGCGTAACCCAGCTCCAGGCTGCTCGATTTTCCAATAGTCCGCTGAACGTCGAAGATAAACTGCTGCGTGGAACTGTCCGGCAGGTGTTGCGCCGCTCCCCACGTGAGGCCGACAGGAATGGATACGGGAAGCGAGGCGACGTTCAGGAAATTCGTGTAGGTGAATGTGGGCGCTGCCCATGTGCTGGGCGCGAGCGTTGTAGCCCGGCCTCCCATCCCGCGCGACAGGTCAAAGATGGAGTTCTTGCTTTCCTGGGAATAAAAAATTCCGTATCCGACGCGGACCGACCATTTATCGGAGGGGCTCCACGCAATGCCGATGCGCGGAGCAAAATCGCGGTAATTGGTATTGATGAGGCGAGCGCCCATGCGCCCGTCGCGCACCGTTTGCAAAGGCGGCCCCGATGCTACGCCATTAGCGGCCCAGAAAGGCTCGTACCGAAAATTGATGCCGTCATAGAAGTTTCCTGTCCCTGTGCGGACGTACACCGGATGCAGGCTCTGGTCGGGCACATTGGCTTGATTGGGAAGGGGCTGTTGCAACTGAACGTTCGGTTCCAGTCCATCCTTGTCGAGCAGCGGCTGAGCAACCTCCCACCGGAATCCAAGGCTCACGTTCAGGTGCGGAGTTATGCGCCACGTGTCGTCAATGTAAGTCGCCCATTCGCTGTTGCGGAAGTCGGCCTTCGCCAGCGACACGGCGATAATCGCGTCATAAGTATCGCCGAGGACGAAGTCCGCGCCCGTATAACCGCCCGTTCCGCCGCCGGATGCCGTGACCTGGTTGGTGTACTGGCTGTCGAAATAGAATTGGCCGCGGGGAAATTCGTTTCCGATCTGCGGGAATTCGTTGTACCGATATTCGCCGCCAAATCGCACCGAGTGTTTGCCGCTGACCCAGGAAAAGTTATCCGCAAACTGGAAGTACTTGTCATTGATCTGGAAGGGGCTGCTGGTGGGATTGCCAAAAGTGGCGAGGTTCTGTGAGAGCGCGATATTCGGAATGCCGAACGAATTCGGATCGGTGGGTTGAACCGGCATATTGAGCTCGGCGTTTACGTTCTCCTTGCCCGCCAGCTGTTGAGTGATGTTGTTGAACAGCGAGTTGTATCCGAAACGAGCCTCGTTTACTTTCGTCGGCGAGAACGTCCGGATATTGGCCAGCACCCACTGGCTGGCCAGCGTATAGAGCGTTTCCCCATCAACCGTGATCTGGCCGGTATTCAGCAGCGTCGATTCTTCGTTTCTGCTGAAGCGACCAAACCATTGGGATTTGGCGCTCTCGTTGAAATCGATGCGATTGGTCAAAGTATTTCTGTCGACCGGAATCTTCAAGCCGTATTGATAATTTTGGAAAGGCAGTCCCTTCACCGTCTGTGGCAGGTTCGGCAGCGGATACCATTTGCTCATCAGAAGCTGTGATTGCGGGCTGATGCGGCTTGTGGGGATAATATTGCCCGGGAAAGGAGCCTGGGATGCGACCACCTGGGCCACAGTACTTCCTGTCCGCGTATTCGGGTCGTACAGATTGTAGCCGTACGGCAGGAGGGAGGAGAAGTCTCCATTCCGCATCGCTTGCGGAAGCGTGGCAATGATCGCCGGCGTGGTCAGGCGGGACTGGTACTCCTCGAAGTTCGCCATGAAGAACAGCCGGTTCTTCCCGTTGAATAGTTTCGGAATCCAGACTGGGCCACCCAGGGTGAATCCGTATTGGTTTTGCCGGTAAGGAGCCTTCACCGGCGCCGGATTGGTCGCGGCGCGGGTGGCTGCCGCGAAATCATACGGTTTCGCGTCGAAAACATCGTTACGGAGAAACTCCCATAACGCGCCGTGAAATTCATTGGTACCAGGTTTCGTGGCTGCATTGACCTGTCCCAGTTCGCGGCCGAACTCAGCCGGATAGATGCCCGACTGTACCTTGAATTCCTGAAGCGCATCAACCGAGGGCTGCAATATGTAGGTGTTGAAGTCGATATCGGTGTTCGTAATGCCGTCGAGAGTGAAGTTTTCCCACGTCGAGCGGCCACCGGTAACGGCGATGGTTAAAGATCCCCGTGTTCCTCCCAGCCGTCCGGCGGCCTGGGCCGCCGGCACAAACCCGGTGGTCACGTTCGGACTCAGTCCCACAAGGCTGAGATAACTGCGGCCATTCAGGGGAAGGTCGATGATGCGCTGTTCCTCAATAACGGTCCCAACCGTCGCATTCTCGGTGGATATCAACGCAGCGTTCGCGGCAACCTCGACAGTCTGGGTAGCCTGCCCCACCTCCAGCGTGAAATTGACTGTAGCGCTTTGCTGGACCTGCAAAACATTGTTCTGTTTCAGTACCGTATTGAATCCTGGCGCGGTTGCCTGCACGTTATAATTTCCGGGAACGAGGTCCGGAAAAGAATAGAGGCCACTCGCGTTCGTGGTCGCGCTGCGCGTACCGTTTGTGGCGGTATTCGTCGCCGTGACTGAAGCGCCCGGGATAATAGCGCCGCTGGGATCTGTGACAACGCCACTGATCTGTCCAAGGGTTTGTCCGCTCGCTTCATGTAAACCAAAGCTTAAAAGCGCAACTAGTATTAGCAGCTGTCGCATAGCACCCTCCCAGGCGCTCAGCGGCCGCTCTAAATCCGGGGCGACACGTAGCGCCAGAATACCCGTCGTTGTTGGTTGAAAGCCCTTCTACATCGCGCGCACGCATTCACAGCCGACGCGCGCAACAGCGGAGTAAATGATATACCGCGACGGATGTCGAAGCAACAGCCGCTCCGAAGAGTTTGTTATTCGACGCGCATCCACCGCTGCACGTTTTGCAGCCACTCAATACGGTACCCTGTTCAACGTGTTCCGGCTCGCGATCCTCCTCTGCCCGATAACGCTCCTCTTCGCCCAGGCGTCGAATTCACCATCACCCCAGACCTTCTTCCGAAACACATTCGAGACCATGCTGCGCCTCGACCCCGAATTCGCCACATCGACCGGCTTTCATCAGTACGATGATCGCTGGACCGACTGGTCCAAAGCTGCCCGCGAGCAGCGAAGCCGCTTTGTGCTCGATACGCTCGCGGCGGCCAACCGGTTCCCGAAAGCATCACTCTCGCCGGAAGATGCGCTCACCCTGCGCCTCATCCAGTACGACTTCCGGATTCGCGCCGATGCGGAAAACCTCGAAACACACCTCATCCGCGTTGGCCAGTTGTTCGGGTTGCACAATCGCGTGTACATTCTCGTGGACAGGATGCCGGCGCGTACGATTCACGATTACGAAAACATCATCGCGAGGCTCCGCGCCATTCCCGGCTATGTCGACCAGAACATCGCCATCATGAACGAGGCGATCGCCAGTAAAATAATGCAGCCGCGCGTCGTGGCGGATCTGGTCACAAAACAGATCGAAACGCAGATGCATCAGGATGCCGGCCACTCCGCGCTCCTCGAGCCATTCCGGAAATTCCCCTCGAACATTCCGCGGACCGAGCAGGAAAAGCTGCACTCCGCCGCAAACGAAGCCTACACGAATCAGTTTCTTCCGGCCTGGCGCAAGCTGCACGACTACATGGCGACGACATATGCCTCCAACGTTCGTCCCGTCGCGAGCCTTGCTTCCATTCCGAACGGCCACTCCGATTACGCGGTGCTCATTCGCGCGCTGACCACTACTGATCTCCCGGCGAGCGAAATTCATAGTCTCGGCGAGCGCGAGGTAGCGCGCATTGAAGGCGAAATGCAATCGGCCATGAAAGAAGCCGGGTTCAGCGGCACGATCCCGGAATTCCAGAAAAAGCTCGAATCGGATCCCGAACGGCACTTCAAATCGAAGGAAGAAATGCTCGAATATTGTCGGAATATCGCGAAAATCATCGAGCCCGAATTGCCGAATCAGTTCCGGCATCTGCCCATGCTGCTCTACGGAGTCCGCCCGATTCCACCGGATCGTGAAGCCGCCACTGCGACCAATGCACAGGCGCCTTCTCCGGATTTCACCACGCCCGGCTGGTTCAATCTGAATACCTGGCAACCCGAAAAGCAGGTGAAATACGATAAGCAGGCGCTCGTGCTCCATGAGGCCGTACCGGGCCACATCTTCCAGATCACCCTCGCTGAATCACAGCAGTCGCTGCCGGATATCCGGAAGTTCTATAGCAACAGCGCTTATATCGAAGGGTGGGCCCTATACGCGGAATCGCTCGGCTCGCAGCTTGGGCTTTACCGGGATCCGTATCACCGATTCGGCCAGCTCTCGAGCGAGCGCTTTCGAGGGGTCCGGCTCGTCGTGGACACGGGTATCCACGAAATGGGCTGGACCCGCGAGCAGGCCATCGGATACTTCCGCCAGCATGCCCCGGAAGAATCGCTGGCCGAAGTTGATCGCTACATTTCCTTGCCCGCGCAGGCGCTCTCCTACAAAATGGGACAGCTTCGCATCCGTCAGCTGCGTGACCAGGCGGAAAAGCAGCTCGGGCCCAGGTTCGATATTCGCGAATTTCACGACGCCGTCCTGCGCGAGGGAACGCTGCCGCTCGATCTGCTCAGCGAGCAGATGAACGGCTGGATCAACGGGGCCGCCCACCACTAGCCGTGGATAAACTGAGCCCCGCCGAACGCAGCGCCCACATGGCCCGCGTGCATGGTGTGGATACAGGCCCGGAAATGGCCGTACGGCGAATGGTCCACGCAATGGGCTTTCGCTACCGGCTGCACGCGGCGGATCTTCCGGGCAAGCCCGATCTGGTATTCCGGCGGCTTGGAAAGATTATTTTCGTTCACGGGTGTTTCTGGCACGGCCATTCCTGCAGAGCCGGACGCAACCGGCCATCCTCAGGTCGGAGTTACTGGATCGCCAAGCTCGAGCGAAACGTGGCGCGGGATCGAGCCACTGTCCGGAGATTACGCCGGGCCGGATGGGGCGTCACGATCGTTTGGGAATGCCAGCTGAAAAAGCCCCAGCGGGTGGCGCAGCGCTTAATGAAGTTTCTGGCGAAGTAGGTTCGTTGAATCATCGCGCCGTCCCTCAAAGTGTCCGTGTGTTCGGCGCGCATCGTCAGTAGACGATCGTGAAGCTGCCGTCACGTCGGGCAAAGGCGGCGACGAGGCTCCACGCGGGAACTCCAGTGGTCTGGCCGCGCACAGCCTCCGGGTGATTGCTTCGGTCGTATAGCTGCCAGACGACTGAGCCTCCTTTCGCCCATGCCATGTTTTCTGTCCAGACGAACAAAGTCTGGCCATTGTTATTCGTTGCAATCGCCGGATATTTGCGATTCGTACCTGAATCCGGAGCTGCTGTGACGCCGCCCAGTTGGTGCGTTGCGTGATCAACTCGCCCGAAATAAACCTGCTTTTCCGATTCCCAGGCCGCAAGCACGTCTTTTCCCGACTGAATCAGCGAAGCAGAACTCATGACGCAGGCGCCGACGTTCCACCGCGCAATGTCGACGCCGTGAAATATCATACCGCGATCCATGGAGGTGAGAAGGTACATGTCGCGATGAATCACCTGAGTGGCGGCGCGAAAGAGCGTATACACGGTGTCATCCGCGTCTGCGAACGCCCGGGTTCCGCAGCAGCCGCAGACCCCGGTCGGTTCGGAATAAGCAACCCGCTCACCAGCGAAGGACTTGCCGCCGTTGGTGGATCGTGCAATCCACAATCGCCGTTCGGCTTCGTTCCTGCCCCCGGGAGGCTGCGCGTGCCAGAAGACGAAAACATCATCTTTCGAGTCGGCCGCGATGCTCGCGCCGTCAGCCCCCCACGACGCGTCGTTCACATGGTGCGATGCTTCAAAATGATCTTTGGTATCGGCCATGCGCGCATATAGAACTGGCGCCGAATTCGATGCAGCCCGCGGTTGAGCCAGCGATGAACCGATCCACGCGACGTGAACTCTGCCATCCGCGCCAATCGCCATCTGGCCGCCACGGATATTGCCCGTCGCCATCGCAGTTCCGGACTCGCTGTTGACCCGGATCGGCTTTGAGAACGTCTTGCCATAATCACGCGACTCGACATAGTTCAGGTCGCCGCCTTTGGGGTCGCCTGTGAAATAGAGGAGGTGAACGATGCCATCTTTCTCGACGATCTGCGGTTGAATCCCGGAGTTCGGAACTCGCATGAGATTTATTGACGGCTTTGCAGGATTGGCCGCCCCAACTGCGGAAACCAGTGCAACTCCGCACATGACGAGTGACAGCCCGGTAACAATTCTTGCTGACATATCGGTCACACTCAGAATATCAATCTGACCCACGCGCGCTGTTGTGCTGGCGCAACCAGCCGTCGATTCGCGTTTCGCCTGCAGAAGCCGCTGGTCTCGTCGGTCGCTCTCGATCAACCGTATGTTGCGCCGCAAGATGAAGCACCTCATCGACGGACCACTGATCGAATGCATGTACTCCGATTTGCTTGCGACGATCCGTCCGTCCTGCGCGATCAGAAAATCCGCGGGCAGACCAGGGCTGCCGCCCTCCGGATTGAACGGCGGCATAGGTTGGCGTCGCCGCAGTGTACGCTGCAGACTTCTTGCCACTCCGTTGATAATCGGCAACCATGCGCCGGGGCTCAATAGCGAATGCGGCCCGGATTCGATACCGAACGCTGAGTACAACTCTTTATCCGGATCGGCGATGAAAACGCGGCCATCTGTCCCGTAATAGTCGAGCGAAGCGTGGCTGTTCGGAAATTCAGATTCGATGCCCACGAAACCAGACAGACGAGTGCAGCGGACTCATCAGTTCCTGGAAGCGGCGCTCTTGTCACTTACAAAAGCCTGCTCGAAACCGTGCGGGAACACCAGCGCGCCGCGCGAACGAGTGGAGTTGACGATGAAGTTGACAGAATTTTCCGGCGCCTCGCAATATCGGCGCTAAACGGTATCTGATTTCGCGAAATTCGGAGCGGGACGCGTATTATGAATCGCCACGCCGGCAGTCTATTCAGAGATCGGAGAGTTATCGCCGATTTTCCGGCAATATTCAGGATGACCGATTCGCGAGAAATTCGAGGCGCTCGCGTTGCCCAGTGAACGCAAGCGCCCCTCCTGTAACCTCTTCGTCACGATGCGGACATACTGTCTCGACCGCGCTCGGTAATGCCTTCCGGGTCGGACGGAAGCTGCACTTCCATACCTGCCGCCCCGTTCTATCCCGCCACCGGCTGCCGCACTTCCACTGGCGTCAACCAGCCATAACGGTCCGCCTTCGCGCCATTCACGATCGCGAAAAACTCCTGCTGCAGCTTCTCCGTAATCGGCCCGCGCCTTCCTTTCCCGATCGTAATGCGATCGATCGAGCGAATAGGCGTGATTTCCGCGGCCGTACCGGAAAAGAAGACTTCGTCCGCGATATACAGCAACTCCCGCGGAATCATCTGTTCGGATATTGGAATCCCGAGATCCGCCGCGAGCGTCAGCACAGTATCCCGGGTGATGCCCGGCAGCACGCTTGTGCCCAGCGGAGGCGTGATGATTTTTCCGTCCCGCACCACGAAAATGTTCTCGCCTGAGCCTTCACTTACATATCCGGAAACATCCAGCGCAATGCCTTCCGTGTACCCGTTCGCCACCGCTTCCATTTTGATGAGCTGCGAATTCATGTAATTCGCGCCCGCCTTCGAAAGCGCCGGAAGTGTATTCGGCGCCACTCGGTTCCAACTCGAAACGCAAACGTCCACGCCTTCGGCCAGTGCTTCCTCTCCCAGATACTTACCCCATTCCCAGCAGGCGAGATAGATGTCGATCGGGTTCTTCGTCCCGTTCACGCCCATTTCTCCGTAGCCGCGAAGGGCGATCGGCCGCACGTAGCAGCAACGAAGGTCGTTGACGCGTACCAGTTCGACAATGGCTTCCGCGAGTTGCTCGCGCGTGAAGCGGAAGTTGTCCATGCGGTAGATCTTTGCGGAATCCACCATGCGTCGAACGTGCTCTGGAAGACGAAAAATAGCCGGTCCGTTCACGGTTTCATAGCAGCGAATTCCTTCGAAAACAGAGCTGCCGTAGCTCACAACGTGTGAAAGGACGTGGATTTTCGCGTCGTCCCAGGCAATAAACTCTCCGTTGCGCCAGATTCTGGCTGTGGGCGTCAACATGCCGTTAGTATAACCGGGGCGCCAGGAAACCTTGCCGAACCCTGCATGGACCTTTTTTCATCTGATAATCTGACAAAGCCGATGCAGTGTACGTGTGTCCGCCAGACGGACCTCCCGAACACATCGAAGCTGTATTCCGATCTCGTTTACAACTTCGATCGGGTAAAGGACCTGTATCCGTGGCCTCCGAACAATCTCAACGCAATCTCGGCCGCCACGAAGTTCGATTTTCCCGATGAGCGCCGGGCGGCTCTCGTCAGAGCGCTTGCGCCCCTGAACTCTGGCAATCCTTCTCTTCATGAGATAGCCCGTCAGGGTACGGTCGCGATTGTAACCGGTCAGCAGGTCGGGCTCTTTTCGGGCCCCGCATATACGGTATACAAGGCGCTCACCGCCATTCGCCTTGCGCGGGATCTTACCGATTCCGGTACGCCCGCAGTACCTGTATTCTGGCTCGCAACCGAGGATCACGATTTCGCCGAAGTGAACCATACCTGGGTGTTCGGCGCGGATTACCAGCCCCGCCGTCTCTCCATCGCCCCGGAGGTGGAAAATGGGCATCGGCCGGTTGGCAATCTCTCGATTCCGGAGTGGCCAGTCGACCGGCTTCACGAAGCTCTGAAGGGTCTGCCTTTCGCGGACGATGCGATTCAGATCATCCGCAATGCATATCAGCCGGGCGCGACCATGGGAACCGCATTCGCGCAGTTCCTTCGTGAAATCTTCGAACCTTACGGCCTGCTGATTGTAGATCCGATGACTCAGGAATTCCGGGACCTGGCTGCGCCCATGCTCGTCGAAGCCGTCGATCGGATGCCGGAACTCATCCCTGCGCTAAAAGAGCGTGGGCGGGAATTGGTAGACCGGGGCTATCACGCGCAGGTCCTCGTCGATGACGAAACCTCACTGGTTTTTCTTCTTGAGAACGGGAAACGGATTTCACTGCGTCGCTCGAACGGCGATTACCTGGGGCAGACCCGGCGCATTTCGGCTTCGCAACTGGCGGCCGATGGCGCGCGCCTCTCTCCGAACGCGCTTCTGCGCCCTGTGGTGCAGGATTTCATGCTGCCGACCGCAGCTTACGTCGGCGGCGCGGCGGAACTCGCCTACCTTACGCAATCCCGCGTCCTTTATGAGCGCCTCCTCGGCCGTCAGCCGGTAGCCTTCCCGCGCGCCGGATTTACTCTGGTCGATGAGCGTAGTCACAAAAAAATGGGGCGGTATGGCCTGGCGCCGGCAAACCTTCTCGTCGCGGATCGGGCTCTTACGGAGTACATATCCAACCGCCTCATTCCATCGGCCTTGCGGAAACGTCTCGACGATACGGGCGCCGCCGTTTCGTCCGCGCTTGACGGGCTGAGCAGCGATCTCCATCGCTTCGATATCACTCTTGCGGCTGCGCTTGAAACCAGCCGCAGGAAAATCGAATACCAGATCGGCAAAATCGCCCGGAAAACCGCGTCCCAAATCATGAATAAAGACCAGCAGGCGCAGCGCGATGCGCTTGCTCTTCACGGTCTGGTATTTCCCGAAAAACACCTGCAGGAACGCCTCTACTCGATCGTGCCGTTCATAGCAAAGTTTGGTCCCGGCCTCATCCCGGAGATTTACGATGCGATTCGCATCGAGTGTCCCGATCACCAGTTCGCAGTCGTGTAAGTACGGCTGCGGGACACCTGGCGGCTTACATACTTATTGCCGCGGATCACGAAACGCAGCGGCCAGTCCGCGCATTTGGTGATGCCGATCCTCGGCGTTACCTCGATCTCAAATTCCCTCTCATGTCTCGCGCGCCGGATATTCAAATCTCCGTGCGTCACATCGGCTCCGTTATGAGCTCGTGTAATCGCCAGCGCCTTCGTCAGCCGTCCCGGCCCGGAAGTCAGATCACGATCCGTCCGGATACCCGGCCGCCGCGCCCGCATAGCCTCGATGCCTTCCACCGGCTCCAGCGCCCGAATCAGCACGCAACCGGGCTCGCCTTCTCGCTCCGCCACGATATTCAGACATTCATGCATGCCATAGGACAGATACACATATGCATGGCCCGGCGGTCCGAAGATCACCTGCGTCCGTGGCGTAATCCCAGCCGCGGAATGCGCGGCCAGATCGTCGCCCCCAAGATATGCTTCCGTTTCCACAATAATGCCGGCGGTTTCGCCGTGCGCGAGTACCTTGCCCAGAAGATCGCGCGCCACCTGAACCGCATCGCGGGCGTAAAAGCGCCGCGGTAGAATCGCGCCGGCCCTCAAGCTTTTTTGCGAGCAAACAACATCCCGCTCCAGTGCCCGTCTATCGCACAGATCTTGTAATCCACCAGACCGAATTCACGCGCGAATTCGCGCACGGAATTCTGCGTAATTCCGTTCTTCGCGCCTTTGCGCCACGCAATCCACAGTTTCGTGCGATCGGCAATGGCCCGCATCCGCCGCAGCGCGTCGAGATACGGATCAAGCTCATGCACGAACCAGACGGTCACCGGCTGTGGCGAGTCTGGATTTTCCACGATCTCGACGCCCTCGGGCATCTCTCCCAGCGCGGCCAGATAATCCCGAGGAGGATCCACTACGCCCAGCGACATACCGGATTGCACCCCCAGCTTCTGGAACGTGAAACGCGAGCGGTAAAGTTCCATCATCCCTGTCGCGGGCGCAGGAGGCTTCGACCCTGCCTCCCGAATCGCCTTCTTCAGCGTGCGCAGCAACTGTCCGCGCGAACAGAAATAACCATCCGGCACGCGCTCGCGCGTCTTCTCCACCTTCATCTCTTCTCCGTCCACGAACACGATCGGCGTTGCGCGTAGTCCCTTGTAATTTCGCAGCGCCACGCCAACTTCGCGTCCGTGACTCGCAAGCCGCGTCAAATCGATAACGATCGCATCCGGAACTGGCGCGTTTCGCGTCGCTTTCACTACTACGGGCCCCCCGCCCGAATCGTAATCGATATGGTAACCGGCGCGCCGGCAGAGCTCCACGAGTGTCCTGGCTTCCTCCGCATCCCAATGAATCACCCGTAATCGGCCCATCCCGCTCTCACTTCGCCTTCTTCGCTCTTTTCTTCGCTTTCGCTTTCGGCGGTTTCGCCTTCGGCCGTTGCTCCACAATCGCGAACTGCAGCTTCCGCTCGAGTGGATCCACGCGGTCCAGAATCACTCGCACGCGGTCGCCAATCGAAAACTCTCGCCGCGTCCGCTGCCCCACGATTTTTCGCACGTTCTCCTGAAACGTATAGCGATCACCCGGCAGAGTGTCAATGGGCACGAGGCCTTCCACGAACATCCCGGTCAATTCGACGAATAACCCATACTTCTGAGCGCTGATGATCAGTGCGTCGAATTCCTCTCCGATGCGGCTCTCCATGAACTTCGCCTTCTTCCACTCGACAAGTTCCCGCTCGGCATCGGCCGCGCGCCGCTCTGTCAGGGAGCACTCCGCCGCAATCGCCTTCAGCTCCGCTTCATTCGAATACGTCCGATGCTCGAGCGAAGCCACGAGCAGCCTGTGAACGATCAGATCCGGATATCGCCGGATCGGGGAAGTGAAATGCGTATAGTGCGAGGCGGCCAGCGCGAAATGCCCCGTATTCTCCTCGCTGTACCGCGCCTGCTTCAACGATCGCAGCATCAGGTAGCTCAGGATTCGCTCTTCCGGCTTGCCTTCGATCTTCGCCACCAGTTGTTGATAGGCCCTGGGCGAAACAGGAATGTCCTCGGGAAGCGTGACCTCCTTATACGCCTTTCGGCCCTGCGCCTTGCGTTCGCGGTACCGATGCCGCTGCACCGGAATCGCGCCCACGCCCAGCGAATATCCGAACTGCGCCGCAATTTCTTCGAACTCCAGCACGCGCTTCGGGTCGGGTTTATCGTGCGTGCGATAGATGGCCGCGTGGCCGGTCGCCGCCAAATGAGAGGCTACCGCTTCGTTGGCCGCCAGCATGAACTCTTCGATGACGCGATGCGCGATGTTTCGCGGGCTGCGCGCAATCCCCGTCATCATTCCGAATTCATCGAACTCGATCAGCGGCTCGGGAAGATCGAAATCGATCGATCCGCGCTTGTAGCGTTTCCGCATCAGGATCTCCGCCAGTTCGCGCATCAGTTCGAACCGTTCCACCAGCGGCCGGTATCGGTCGCGCAGACCCGGGTCGCCTTCGAGCAGCAGATGGACGTCGGTGTACGTCATGCGCTCCGCGCTGCGGATCACGCCGCGCACGAACCGGTATCGTACCGGTTCGCCGCGCCGGTCGATTTCGATCAGCGCCGAAACCACCAAACGCTCAACCTGCGGATTCAAAGAACAGATCCCGGTTGAAAGCTCGAAAGGCAGCATCGGAACCGCGCGGTCCGGAAAATACACGCTTGTTCCCCGCATCCGCGCCTCGATGTCGATCGGGCTTCCCGGCTGCACGTAATGGCTCACGTCCGCGATATGGACCTGCAACTCGAAATGGCCGTTCGCAAGCCGGTTCACCAGCACGGCATCGTCGAAATCCCTCGCAGTCTCACCGTCGATCGTCACAATCGGAAGCGGGCGGAAATCGCTCCGTCCTTCCGCTTCCCGGCCCGAAATAACGTTGGGAATCGCCTGCGCCTGCTCGATCGCTTCCGGCGGAAACCGGTATGGGATGTGGTGCTTGCGGATCACGATCTCCACGTCCACCCCGAAATCATCCGGCGCTCCCAGCACCTCGGCCACGCGACCGACTGGATGATCTCCGTCCTCGCCGTAATCCAGAATCTCGGCATTCACGATCATCCCCTCGAGATCGGATGGATCCGAGATGTCGACCGGCTTCGGGCCGATCCGGTTCACGGCCTCCGTCGCAGGCGGAATCGCCATATCCTGCGGGATTTCAACCCAGTCGCGCAGCCGCTCGTCGTGAGGCGCGACGAACATCCCGCGCCGCGTAATCCGGAACTCGCCCACTACCGCCGGGTGTGCGCGGCGGAGGATCCGAACGATTTCGCCCTCCGCCCGCCTGTCCTTCCCGACAAAAGTGATCTTCGCGATTGCCCGGTCGCCGTTCATCGCGCCTTTGGTCGCATCCCGGCCCAGGAAGACGTCGCCCGATATGCCATCGATGGGCTGGTCCGGAATCAGAAACCCGTAGCCTTCGCGGTGCATGTTCACTCGCCCCGCGGCGAATTCCCGGTTCCGTGATGCGGCCGCATAATGGCCGTTCCGGAGTTCGATCACCTCGCCTTTGCCGGTGAGGCGGTCCAGGGCGGATTCAAGTTCCGGCCGGTCCTCTCCCCGGGAGCCCAGTTCCCGGAACAGATGCTTGAGAGTGGTGCGGCCGTGGGGCTGCCGGGAGATAAATTCCAGCAGCGCGGCGTCGGTCATAGCTTCATAATATGAAGAGATGCGTCTATTGCTGTTTCTTCTCCCCGCTCTCCTGATTACAGGCGACGCTGTCGCAGGCGAAACCGGCCCGGTTCACAAGAAGGCCGCTGCCGAGCGCGGACCCGCTCTCATCCAGAACTACAAGGAGTTCGGATCTCCCAACGCGCCCGTTACGCTCGAGCTCTACACGGACTATTCCTGTCCTTCCTGCCGCAATTTCTATATACAGACCATGCCGGCGCTCATGGCGGAGTTCGTCAACACCAACCGGGTACGTATCGTGCACCGCGACTTTCCGCTCCCGCAGCATCCTTTCTCGCGCCTCGCGGCTCGGTATGCCAATGCAGCCGGCGAGATCGGCAAGTACGATGTGGTCGTCACCCAGATCTTCCGAACCCAGCCGGAATGGGACCAGAACGGCGCCATCGAGCCGCAGGTCGCGAAGGTGCTCTCCCCCTCCGAAATGGCGAAAGTGAAGGAACTGGTCAAAACGGACTCCCACCTCGACGACACCGTGACCAAAGATGTGGCTCTCGCCAATCAGGACGGCATCAATCAAACCCCCAGCATGGTTCTGGTTCGCAACGGTAAACGCGAAGTGATCGCCCCCATCCCGCCCTATACGGTTCTCAAAAGCTATCTCACTTCGGTTCTGGCCCGCCGATGACGCGCTGGCTGCTCGTCGCAGGCCGCGTCATCCTCGGCGCGATCCTGGTGTACGCGGCGTATGCGAAACTGCGTGTCTCCTGGCTGGTATTCGCTGGTTCTCTCAGCGGATATCAGTTGCTGCCCGACAGCCTGCTCGAACCCATTGCGAAAACCCTTCCGTGGTTTGAGCTGGCGCTGGGGATCCTGTTGATCTCCGGCGTACTCGCGCGTTGGTCCGCGCTGGTGTCCACGCTCCTGCTTGGCGCATTTTTCGCCGTGATGATTCGGTCGTATGCCGCCGGCTTGAAAATCGATTGCGGCTGCTTCGGACCCGGAGAAGCGCTCGGACCGAAAACTCTTATCCGGGATGGATCGCTGGTGGCTCTCTCGCTCGCCGTTACGATTGGGGCGTTCGTTTCCCGGAAACGGCAAAGGGACAGAGCGGACCGCTGGCGACCGGTTCGGGATAATCAGCGACTGGACGTCGCCTGACGCTCTGGCGGCGTGTGGTGTTTTCCCCGCTACTGCCGGCGAGAAGCGCATATTTCAGCTCCTCCTCGCGCTGGCTCAGGCGCGCCGCGGCTTCCGGATCCGGCGAAATCACCCGCATTTTCTCGATCTGCACAAGTGAAAGCTCGTTCTCGAGTGCGCCCGTATCGGAGTTCTGCGGGATTGGCGACTGGCGCCGGTGGGTTACCGCGATCGTCAAAACTACCCCGAGGGCAATAACCAGGGCAGACTTCATGGACACCCGAGGTGCAATCGGCGCGCCCGCCTTCGCGATTGAAAAGACAGGCTCGGGTCGCTGGGAACTGTCCGTTCCCGAAACTGCCCTGTCCGCAACAGGTACAGAAACCCGGCGCCCGGTCCGTTTCCTCTTTTCCAGGAATTCTGCAGGAGAATTATGCAGAACGGCTGGGCACAATTCCACCCTTTTTCTCCGTAGGCTCTCCCGCCTGCGCCGCTGGCCGGCAGCTATTCAGCAGCAGTAAACAACGCTGACTTAGTGCTCGAACAATGGCCCGGAAAGCGGCTGCGCCGGCCGTTTCGTTTCCGTTTTCGGCGCTGCCGGATTCATCGCATCGTGATAGAAATCGAGAAGATCCTCTTCGTCGAATTCAATCGCTCGCGCATACTGGCGGATATAATTCGTGTTATAAATGCCCCCGGGCAGGCGTTTGAAATCGCCCGCTTCGATGGCTTCGAGCTGCCGGGTGCTCAGCTTGGTCGACGCGGCGATCTGATCAAGGCTGATGCCTTTGCGGACTCGCCACGCCCGGACCCCCAGAATTCCTGTCTCGTTCATTCGCGTACCGTTCTAGTTGAAACCGAAATGGTACTCCAAGTACAGATTAACGGTATTTAAGGGTACCCGTCCAGCATTTTCTTACATTTGGTACACTCCGGACGGCATGTTTCTCAATTTTCGCCGCGGTTTTTTAATGAAATGGCGTTTCCATGGCTGATTCGGGGGATGCCACAAAAGTAAAAATACTGGGAATTGAGTTTCGAAATCCCGTACTCACCGCCTCCGGGACCTTCGGTTACGGCGTCGAGTTCGCCTCGCTGGTCGACCTGAATTCAATCGGCGGCATCGTCGTCAAGGGACTTTCCCGTCAGCCGATCGCCGGCAATCCCGCTCCCCGCCTCTGGGAAGCGACCTCCGGAATGATCAATTCCGTGGGGCTCCAGAACGTCGGAGTGCAGAAATTCATCGCCGAAAAGCTCCCCCGTCTCCGTGAATTTTCGACTCCCGTTGTGGCGAATATATTCGGCTATTCGACCGAAGATTATCTGGAAACGATTCGGATCCTGAACGATGCCGAGGGCGTAGCCGCCTACGAACTGAATGTATCCTGCCCCAATACGCAGCACGGCGGACTGGCGTTCGGGGTCGACGAGCCCGCGCTGGCAGATCTTGTCGGGCACGCGAAACACGCGAGCGCCAGACCCCTTATCGTGAAACTCTCGCCCAACGTGTCTTCAATTGAGCCCTTTGCCCGGATCGCGGAGGCCCAGGGCGCGGACGCTATTTCGCTGGTCAACACCTTCATCGGCCTGGCGCTCAAGGCTCGCAGCCGCAAGCCGCGGATCGGCGCCGGATACGGCGGACTCTCCGGTCCCGCCATTAAACCCATCGCTCTGCGCATGGTTCACCAGGCCGCTCGCGCCGTTCGTATCCCTGTAATCGGTATCGGGGGCATCGCCTCCGGAGAAGACGCCGCCGAATTCATGATCGCGGGAGCATCCCTCGTTCAGGTTGGAACGGCCACGTTCTGGGATCCCATGGCCCCAGCCCGCATCGCCGCCGAACTGGCGAATCTGCTGCCCGATCTCGGCGTGAAGCACGTCAGCGAATTGGTTGGAACGGTCCGCTGGCCCGGCTAACCTTCACTGCGCCTCGCCGTGGGCGGTCGGATACCCGTGGTCAACCCAATCTGTTTTCAGGTTGGTCGGTATCTGGAGAGCCCGCACCTTCGTGAATCCCATCTGCTTCAAAGCGGCGAACGCGGGCCGGATATTCGGGCAGTGGTCCCACGGGCAACAGCCGCAATAGAGAACGATCTGGCGGTCGCGCGGCTCGTTCGCGACTTTCCTCTTCAGCTCTTCGAGTCCCTGCTCTTTCGATCCGGGCCCGGCGTAAGAGGAACCCGTAATGTGAGCTCCGTGATAG
>Ga0157370_10003762_pt1 | contig 17709 bp, 10 predicted proteins | sample C35metaG_FD_113463 | JGI IMG/M metagenome (GOLD analysis project Ga0157370, IMG submission 113463) | Corn rhizosphere microbial communities from Kellogg Biological Station, Michigan, USA - C3-5 metaG | ecosystem: Host-associated > Plants > Roots > Rhizosphere > Soil | place: USA: Michigan...
CGGTCGTTACATTTCCGGGCATGTCCGCCCTTCCCATCACGAGCGTCTTCAACGATGGCTACATCGCGGAGACGTATGAAGCCTACCGCCGTGATCCCGCCTCGGTCGGCGAATCATGGCGTCAGTTTTTTCGCGTCGCGGAACAGCTCGCCGGCCCGTCAGCGGCTGGCCGCGGCGTCTATGACGCGACGCTCCTCAGAAAGGCCGCCGGCGCCGCCGCGCTCGTTGGCGCGATCCAGCGACATGGCCATCTCGCCGTCCAGATCGATCCGCTCGGTACGCCGCCCCCGGGCGCCGCGGAGCTGAAGCCGGAATTTCACGGCATCACGGAGGCGGATCTCGAACAAATTCCGGCCTCCGCGCTTGGCGACGAGTACGCCGGCACCGCTGCCGACGTTGTGCACCGCATGCGAGAGCTCTACTGCGGCGCCATTGCGTACGAGTTCGAGCACATCGGCGACGAGACGGAGCGTGAGTGGTTTCGCGCGATGATCGAATCGGGGCAGGCGACGACCCCGCTCTCTGCCGACGAGAAGAAGATCCTCTTGCAGCGGCTCACCGAGGTCGACGGGCTCGAGCGGTTCCTCGGTCTGGCGTACGTGAGCGTCAAGCGCTTTTCGATCGAAGGGCTCGACGCGCTGGTGCCGATGCTCGACGACGCGATCGAGCGTGGAGCGAGCGCCGGCGCGCGGCACGTCGTGATCGGCATGGCGCATCGCGGCCGCTTGAACGTGCTCACGCACGTCATGGGCAAGCCGTACCGCGCGCTGCTCGAGGAGTTCGAGGGGCACCATCCCGACACGAACGCCGAGAGCGACACGGGCGACGTGAAGTATCACCTCGGGTACAGCGGCGAGCAGGCCGTGCCCGGGATCGGGCCGATCTCGATCGAGCTGGTTCCCAACCCGAGCCACCTCGAGGTGGTGAACCCGGTCGTCGCCGGCATCGCGCGCGCGCGCCAGCGCGTCAAGGGGGCGGCGCCGGGCGCGCGCAACGAATCGAGCGTGCTGCCGATCGTGGTGCACGGCGACGCGTCGTTCCCGGGCGAGGGCGTGGTTCCGGAGACGCTCAACATGTCGCTGCTGCGCGGGTATCGCGTGGGCGGCACGTTGCACGTCATCGGCAACAACCAGGTCGGCTTCACCACCGATCCGACCGACGGGCGCTCGACGCATTACGCGAGCGACCTCGCCAAGGGGTTCGACATTCCGATCCTGCACGTCAGCGCCGACGACGCCGAAGCCTGCATCCACGCAGTGCGGCTCGGCATCGCGTATCGCCAGCGCTTCAATAAGGATTTCCTCATCGACGTCGTGGGCTACCGCCGGCACGGCCACAACGAGGCGGATCAGCCGGCGTTCACGCAGCCGGTGATGTACAAGGCGATCGCCGAGCATCCGACGCCGCGTCAGGTGCTCGGGGCACGCCTGGTCCGCGAGCGGGTCGTGAGCGAGGACGACGTGAAGGCCGCCGACAAGGCGGTGTCGGACACGCTCCAACAGCTTTACCAGCAGCTCAAGAAGGAGACACACGCCGAATCGGAGACGGCCGAGGAGAAGCGCGGCCCGGTTGCTCCGTCCGCTCCGGTCGCTACGGCCGTGCGTGCCGAACGCCTCGTCGCGCTCAACGAGCAGCTCCTGACGTGGCCGTCGACGTTCAAGCTCCACCCAACGATCCAGCGCACGCTGCCGCGGCGCCGTGACGCGATCAACGGCGGCGCGATCGACTGGGGGCACGCCGAGGCACTCGCCTTCGCGTCGCTGCTGGCCGAGGGCGTCGGGATCCGGATCTCGGGGCAGGACGCCGAGCGGGGGACCTTCTCGCACCGCCAGGCGGTGCTGCACGACGTGAACACCGGCGAGACCTACACCCCGCTGGCGAATCTGCCGCAGGCGACGGGGGCCTTCGAGATCTATAACAGCCCGCTCTCCGAGACCGCGGTGCTCGGCTTCGAGTACGGTTTCAGCGTCGCGGCGCCGGACGAGCTGGTGCTGTGGGAGGCGCAGTATGGCGATTTCGCCAACGTCGCGCAGCCCATCTTCGACCAGTTCATCTCGGCGGCGCGGGCGAAGTGGCGCCAGGAGTCGGGATTGGTGCTGTTGCTGCCGCACGGGTACGAAGGGCAGGGGCCGGAGCACTCGAGCGCGCGTCTCGAGCGGTTCCTCCAACTGTCTGCCGAAGACAACATGGTCGTCGCGAATCCGTCGACGCCCGGGCAGTACTTCCATGTGCTGCGCCGTCAGGCCGCGCGCCGCCCGCAACGGCCGCTCGTACTCATGCAGCCCAAGTCGCTGTTGCGCCTTCCGGCCGCGACGTCCACGCTCGAGGAGCTGACCTCCCAGGCATTCAAGCCGGTGATCGACGACCCGGTCGCGTCGCAGAACCGCGACGCCGTGCAGCGGTTGGTATTCTGCACGGGCAAGATCTACTACGAGCTCATCGCCGCCGGCGAGCATCCGGCGAACGTATCGCTCATCCGCGTCGAGGAGTTGGCGCCCTGGCCGCGCGAGATCGGCGATCTGGTCGACCAGTATCCGAACGTCGACGAAGTCGTGTGGGCACAGGAGGAGCCGAAGAACATGGGTGGGTGGACCTACGTCCAGCCGCGCCTCCGCGCCTCGATCGGCACGCTCACGACGCTGCGCTACATCGGCCGGCCGGAACGTGCGAGCCCGGCCGAAGGTTACAAGTCATCGCACGACGCCGAGCAGGCGCGCATCATTCGAGACGTACTCACCTACGCGCCGGTGTCGAAGAAGAAGGCGGGGGCCGCCCGATAGCACGATAGGCCCGTCCCGCCGCTCCTGCCAACGAGGAATTCGAGTGTCGAAGCGAGCATTCGTTGTTCTCATGTGTTGTCTGTCGGTCGTGGTTGGGCCGCGTCTCCCCGCCCAGGAAGGCAGCGCCGCCGCGCTGGGCGAAGCAATCCAGGGACTCGGGACCACGACCCGCGTGCTCATGATCGGCGCGCACCCGGACGACGAAGACACACAGCTCATCTCGTGGTTAGCCACCGGACGGCACGTCGAGACGGCGTATCTGTCGCTCACGCGCGGCGACGGCGGACAGAATCTCATCGGTAACCAGCTCGGCGAAGAGCTCGGAATGATTCGAACCGAGGAGCTGCTCGCCGCGCGACGCATCGATGGCGGGCGGCAGTACTTCAGCCGCGCGTTCGATTTCGGGTTCACGAAATCGCTCGACGAGACACTGCAGCATTGGCCCAAGGATTCGATTCTCCAGGACGCGGTGGCGATCGTGCGCGCGTTCAGGCCGCAGGTGATCATCGCCGTGTTCACCGGGACGCCGGCCGACGGCCACGGCCATCATCAATACTCGGGCGTCATCGCGCGCGAGGTGTTCGACGCCGCGGCGGACAGCGTGCGATTCCCCGCCGCGCGGCTCGGCGGTCTCCGGCCGTGGACACCCCTCAAGTTCTATCGTCTCGTGCGCGGCGGAGGCGGTACGCTCAGCTTCAACGTGGGCGAATACGATCCCTTGCTGGGCGAGACGTACTCGCAGATCGCGACGGTGAGCCGGTCGCAGCATCGGTCGCAAGGCCAGGGGGCGCTGCCGCAGCGCGGCCCGCGCTTCAGCGGCGTGCGTCTCGAGCTCTCTCGCGTCTCCGACCTCAAGACGCCAGAGCACGGATTGTTCGACGGCATCGACACGAGTTGGGCGCGGTTCAAGTCGCTGCCGCTGGCGGACTCCGTGCGCCTCGCGATCGATTCGCTGGTGCCCGCGCAGCAGGCAGTCGACCGTGTCGCCAACCCGATGGATCCGTCGACGCTCGTCGCACCGCTGGCCGCGTACGTTCGGTTGGCAACGCGCGCTGCCAGCGGAATCAGCTGTACGACGTTGCAGGCGACTGCCGGCTCCGTCACCTGCTCGAGCGCGATGGCCGATCTCGCGCTGGCACTCGGCACGACGCGTGAGCGGGCGACGTCGGCCCTGCTCGACGCGGCCGGCGTGCACATCGAAGCGACGGTGCCGCGCGAGCTCATCGCCGAGCGCGACACCGCGCCCGTGACAGTGTCGGTGTACAACGAGGGCAAGGCGCCCGTCGTGCTCGATCGCGCATCGATCTCGATGCAATCCGGGCAATCCGATGGCGGCGGCCGCTCGCCGAGGCCCATTCTTCCCGACAGTGTGGCACGAGAGAACTTGACGTATCGCGCCGGGGCGAATCCGACGATGGCGTGGTGGCTGACGCGGCCTCGCAATGGCGACATGTTCGTCGAGCCGGCGGCGAAAGGGTTCGTCGCCCCGCAGATGATCGTGGGCGAAGATCGACTGGAGCATTCCGGCGTCGACGCCGTGCTCGAGATCGCGGGCGTGCGCGTTCCGGTTCACAGCGGACCGATCGTTCATCGGTTCGCCGATCCGGCGCGCGGCGAGGTGCGCCGCCCGATCGCGGTGACCCCCGAGATCGCGGTGCTGCTGCAGCACGAGGTCGAGTACGCGCGCGCCAACGTGCCGTTCGATCGCACGATCGCCGTGCATGTGCAGTCGGCCGCCACCGCGCCGCGCGCCGTCGACGTGTCGTTGATTCTCCCTGCCGGGCTGCGTGCCGACACGGCTGTGCGACGGGTGACGCTGCCCGCATCCGGCGAAGCGAGCCTCTACTTTCGCGTGCAGGGCCGCCTGGCCGCCGGCCGGCACGAGATCAGAGCTACGGCCAGCGCGGACGAGCAGACCTTCGACCTCGGCTACGTGCCGATCGAGTACGAGCACATTCGCCCGCAGCGATACTATCGGCGCGCGGTGGTGCAGGTAGAGGCCGTGAACGCGACGTACGCCGGTCTGCGTGTGGGCTACGTCCGCGGCGTGGGAGACAACGTCATGCCGATGCTCGAGGAGCTCGGACTGCCGGTGACCGAGCTGGATCCGACGACGCTGCCGCAAACGGATCTCTCACGATTCACGACGATCGTGCTTGGCACGCGTGCCTACGAGGCGAGCCCGGCGCTCGTCGCGAACAATCCGGTGCTGATGCGCTTCGTGCGGAACGGCGGGACGATCGTGACACAGTACGGGCAGTACGAGTACACGCGTCCCGGCATTCTTCCGTTTCCGATTACGCTGAGCCGCCCGGCGGATCGCGTGACCGACGAGCATGCCACGGTCCGCGTAATCGATCCATCGTCGCCGCTGCTGTCGACGCCGAACCGGATTGGCGAGGGCGACTTCGCGAACTGGGTGCAGGAGCGGGCGTCGTACATGCCGCACACTTTCGACGGCCACTACCACGCGCTCTTTTCGATGAACGACCCGAACGAGCCGCCGAACGACGCCGCGGTGCTCGTGGCGCCGATCGGAAGGGGGACGTACGTCTACACGACGCTCTCGTTCTTCCGACAATTGCCGGCCGGCAACCCGGGCGCGGCACGCCTCTTCATCAATCTCTTATCGGCCGATCATCGCGCGGCGAACGGGCCGGCAGCGGCCTCGGCTCCGGTGCGCCCGTGAACGCGGATCCGCGTCTCTACGCCTTCGTCGGCGTTGCGGCGATCCTCACGATCCTGCCGGGCGCCGACATGGCGCTCGTCACGCGCAACGTGCTCGCCGTCGGACGCCGGCGGACGATGCTGACCATCGGCGGGATCAGCAGCGGCTGCGTCATCCACGCGACCGCGTCGGCGCTCGGGCTGTCGGCGATTCTCGCCACCTCGGCCACGGCGTTCGCCGCCGTGAAGACGATGGGCGCGGCGTACCTGGTCTGGCTCGGCGTGCAGTCCATTCGCGGCGCCGGCGGCCGCTCGCCGCTGCCGGAGGCCGAGCCGGCCGCGAACGCCTCGCGCGCCGAACCGTTCGTTCAGGGGTTTCTCACCAACATTCTGAATCCCAAAGTCGCGATCTTTTATTTGACCTTTCTGCCTCAATTCATCGGCCCCGGTGAGCCGGTGTTTCGCCGCAGTCTGTTCCTGGCCGGACTTCACATCGCGATGGGATTCGTCTGGCTCACGGCGTACGCGTGGTTCGTCGACCAGCTCGGATCGGTGTTGACGCGGCCCGCGGTCAAGGCGTGGCTCGAGCGAGCGACCGGTGGACTGCTGATCGCCCTGGGCGCGCGCCTGGCGTGGGCACGACGATGAGCGACGACCAGACCGGATCGCGCCGCTTTCGCCGCACGCTGGCGAGCGTGATGCTCGTGCAGATCGTGACGCTCGTCGTGTTGTGGCTCCTCCAGCGGCACTACACGTCGTAGCGTGCATGCACTGAACTGGGTGATCGTCGTCGGGTGGCTGGCCTACGTGGTCGTCCACGGCATTCGCCGGTCGACGGGCACGAAGGAGCTCTCCGGCTACCTCCAGGCGAATCGCAGCCTGCCGTGGTGGGCCGTGGGCCTGTCCGTGATGGCGACGCAGCTCTCGGCGGTGACGATGATCGGCACGACGGGGCAGGGCGCGACGGACGGGATGCGGTTCGTCCAGTTCTACTTCGGCTTGCCGCTGGCGATGGTGATCCTCGGCGTGACGCTCGTGCCGTTTCTGCACGGATCGGGCGTGTACACGGCCTACGAGTTCCTCGAGCGCCGCTTCGACGCGAAGACGCGGTCGCTCACCGCCTTTCTGTTCCTGGTGTCGCGCGGGATGTCGTGCGGCACCATCATCGCGGCGCCCGCCGTCGTCTTCTCGGCAATCTTCGGCTGGAGCATCGCCTGGTCGGTGGCGATCATCGGCGTGCCGGCGGTGCTGTACACGATGGTGGGGGGTGTGCAGGCGGTGACCTGGGTCGACGTGAAGCAAATGATCCTGATCGTGACGGCGATCGTCGCCGTGACGATCACGCTGCTGGTGCAGATTCCCGTGTCGCCGAGCGATGCATTGCACATCGCGGGCGCGACGGGTCGGTTGAGAGTCTTCGACTTCTCGTTCAGCCTCACGAACACGTACACGTTCTGGTCGGGGATGATTGGCGGGACGTTCCTGATGTTGTCGTACTTTGGGACGGACCAGAGCCAGGTGCAGCGCTACCTCGCGGCCAATTCCGTGGATGAGGCGCGCAGCTCGCTCCTGATCAGCGCCTATTGGAAAATTCCGCTCCAAGCGATGGTGCTGTTGATCGGCGTCCTCGTCTTCGTGTTCTATCAATTCGAGCGTCCGCCGCTGCTGTACAATCCGGCGCACGAGCGACTCGTGCGCCAGGCGCAGCCCGCGGCGTATGGGGCGCTGGAATCCCGCTATGCCGTCGATGTCGGCGCGCGTGACGCGGCGGCCCGCGCGGTGGCGGAGGCACGAGACCATGGGAGCGACGCCGGTGCGGCCTCGGCAATGCAGGTCTATCGCGCGCGGCAGGCGGGCGTCGACACGGTGCGGACGGAGGCGCTGGCGTTGGCGGAGCGCGTCACCGGCCAGCCGTCGCGGGACGTCAACTACATCATCCCGCGCTACGTGCTCGACCACCTGCCGATCGGCCTGGCGGGGCTGTTCATCGCCGCGGTGATCGCGGCGGCGATGAACGCGATCTCGGGCGAGCTCAACTCGCTGTCGACGGCGACGGTGATCGACTTCTATCGCCGTTGGGTGCGCCGCGAGGCACCCGATGAGCATTTTCTCATCGTATCGCGCGTGGCGACTGGCGTGTGGGGCGTTTTCGCCTGCGTGGTCGCGACGTACGCCGTGAATCTGGGCTCGTTGATCGAGGTCGTGAACCGGTTCGGCTCCTTCTTCTACGGATCGATTCTCGGCGTCTTCCTGTTGGCGATGATGCCGGGCTCGCGCGCGCTCGGCGCGTTTCTGGGATTGTTGGCCGGCATGGCGGCCGTCGGGGCGGTCAACTTCGGTGCGCCGTCGGTGTCGTTCCTTTGGCACAATGTGATCGGCGCGGTGACGGTGGTGATCGTGGGGACGCTCGTGAGCGCCGCGGGCCGGCTCGCCGCCGTGGCGAGCGAGCAACACGGCGCGCCTCGACGGCCGTAACGAAGGCGCGATGCGTCCTTCTCATTCACTTCCGCGGCAGCGTGTCGTGCAGCGGCGCGGCCGGTGTTGCCGTGGCGGGCTCGTTCGCGACCGTGATCGCCATGACCCGAATCGCGTCATCGTTCGGCAGCGTGATCGTCGTCGCGTCCGCAGGCAGGTCGATCGGATACGCGAACAGGTAGGAGTAGCTATAGAACTCGTTCGCCCCGGCGGCGGTGTGCTTGTGCGACGCGTACCAGCCGATCGATGCCGGTTTGATGAAGCCCGGCGTGAGACCGGCGAACTCCTCGCGGGCGCGCGGCCGGAAATTGCCGCTACCCATGCGCCGCAACTGCGCCGCGAGCGAAGCGGTGTCGCCACCGGCCTTGGTGACGGAATCGATTCGCGCGCGGAACTGGTCGCGCCGGCGGAGTTGATTTTTCTGAAACGCAGCGATCTCGTCGGCCGTCGGCTCGACGGTCTTCCAGATGCGGTTGTCCCACTGGCCGACGTAGCCGCCCCAATCCTGCACCGTGAGCTCGGCCGCCGCGCTGCCGGCGCGGAACGTGGCCGTGCGGTCGCCGGTCGCCGAGGCGGCGAGGATGTAGGCGCGCGTGAAGTGACCGGCCGGCAGCGGGATCATCTGACCACGCGCCACGACGGCGTCGGGCGTTCCGGTCTTCGACGGCGCGAGGGTGAACGTTATTCCGTCGTACGGAATGGTCGACGGCAGCATCTCGGCGGGAAGCGCTTCGCCCTGGGCGTCGAAGCCGCCAACGGACGTGGTGCTGTCGTCGCTCACCGCGGCGAGGTCGTAGGGCAACGGCACGGCTCGCGAAACCGGCGCGGCCGCGTGCGACGAGAGCGGCCCGAGAGTGATCGCCCAACTCCGAAGCTGAAACGGCGAGAGCGACGTGACGATCGCTCCGTTGGCGACCGTGACCGCGTTCGGCAGCGGCTGTTCCTGGCCGTTCACCTCGCGCGCCTTCGCCACCGGCGCGGCGAACGAGATCCGCACGTTCCGCTCGGGCTTCCCATCGAGCTCGACCACCCGCACGACGTATTCGTTCGATTCCTCCGCACGCTTCACGGCGAGCACGCGCACACGCGGGTTCGACACGCGCACGAGCGAGAACGAGGTGCCGAGCGAGCCGGCGTGCTTGGCCGCGACGAAGCTCATCATCGGATCGTCGAGCCGCCACGCCTGCCAATCGGTGCCGGCCGCGTGGTAGTCGCCCGTGTGACCGGAGATCCCGTACACGAGCTCGTGGTGTCCCCAGTCCTGCGACGATTGGTCGGCATAGCCGCCGCCGCCCTGGCTGATGCCCGGCGTGCGCAGCAGCGTGAGGCCGATCGTATGGTCATCGGGCTTGTCGGAGCCGTTCTTCTTCTCGGTGAGAATGGTGACGCCGTACGCGCCGCTCGTGTCGGTGAGATCGATGAACTGGTGCGACGGCACCTCGAACTTGCGGTCGTACGCCGTCCCGCGCCTGATCGTGCCGACGTCCCAATTGTACGTGGCGCTGTCGTTGTGCACGTTGAGCGGAAACACGGCCTTGAGCGTGGCGTTGGGCTCGTGCCAGTCGATGGCGCTCGCGATCTCGACGCGATCGCGCGCGCCTTGGGCGGCGAGACGGACGGTCTGCACGAACGCGGAGCTGTCGAGCTGGCGCGTGATCGTCACCGCGATGCGCGCGGGCCCGTTCTCCGTCACCTCGATCTTCGGCGTGCCGCCCACGTACGCACGCGGCGGCCTGACTTCGTTCGACCAGTCCATATTCCACGCCGGCCACTGCTGCGGCGTGTCGTCCTTGATCGCCAGCCGCGCCGGCGCGGCGAGCAGCTCCCGTTTCGCCTGCTTGTCGTAGATGCTCGAGATATCGCCGTTCGCGTCGATCTTCACGATGTAGCGATTGTTCTCGAGCTGGTGCCCGCTCACGTGAAGCTCGTTCTGTGCCCACGTCGTTTGCGGTGCCGCCTGCACCGAGTAGACGGCGTATCCCATCGACGGCGCGTTCGCCACGAACACGACCGTGGCCGAATCGTTCGCAGTGCGCTCGATCTGCGCCGGGACGGCCGCGCCGTCCGGGCCGGCGACCCGGACCGCCGGGGTCACGGACGCCAGCGGCACCGTCGCCTGCACGACGTCCTGCCGCGGGACGTTGAGCGCGTTGTACACGACCACCGGAGTGCCCGCGGTGTTCGTGTTCATCGCCGAGATGATCGCGCTGCTCGCGTCGGCGGCGATGTGCGACATCTGATTCATCGCGATCACGTCGTCGTTCCATGCGAACTCGTACGCCTTCGGGGTCGCCGTGCCGGCGGCAATGTCATGGAAGTGGCCGCCCATCATGAGCGTCCACGCGTCGTTCAACCGCTGCATCGGGTACGGCCGTGCGCCGAGCAACTCCGCACCAACCGACGAGGCTTCTGCCGCGGTGGCAAGCAGCTCGTCCTCGTGAATCCAGCGCTTTTGATACGCTTGCGACGTGAGCGAGCCCGCCGAGTGGTTCTGGAGCTCCATCTCGCCGGCGTAGGCCGGCAGCGCGTTGCGTTCAGCCGGCGTGATGTCCAGGAAAAACTGATCGGCCTTGGCCGAGATCACCTTGATCGGGCCGGTGGTGTCGTGGACCGCCTGCTCGATGTACGCCACTGAGCCGTCAGTCGGCGAGCCGCCGGTGTCGCCGGTGCCGTAGTACTTGTAGTCGGCCACGAGCCCGAGTTGGTTCTTGTTCTCCTCCAACCGCTCGAGCCAGGTCTGCGGCGGCCGCGCCGACGAATCACGCGCGTCGGCCCGCGCGAGGTCGTAGCCAACGCGACTCGAGTAGCTGCCGGGATTGACGGCGGCGATCACGCCCTTGCCGTCGGGTCCGACCCAGACGCCGAAGTTGAACGGCACGCCCTTACCGTTCATGCCGTAGGGCGTGGTCGGCTGATCGGGCACCGACGAGCCCCACACCAGCTTTTGCGTGGAGAACCCTTTTATACCGCTGTACGAGAGAATGCTCGGCAGCGACCACGGGAACCCGAAGCAGTCGGGCAGCATGTACTCGGCGCTGGCGACGCCGAAATCGTGGCGGAAGTACTCGTTGCCGTAGAGGATTTGCCGGATGATGCCTTCGGCCGACGGAGCGTTGACGTCACCTTCTTCCATTGACGAGCCCGCGGGGAACCAGCGGCCCGCCTTCACGTACTGCGTGAGCGTCTTGTAATCGGCCGGATAGTACTCCTTCATCAGACGGTAGCGGTTCGCCCCGCTGAAGTTGAACACGTAGTCCGGATACTTCTCGAACAGCGCGAAGTTGGCGTGCAGCGTCTTGGCGAGGTAGTCGCGAATGACCTGCGGATACTCCCATCGCCATTCGGTGTCGAGGTGGGCGTAGCCGACGGCGTAGATGGTCGGCGTTTTCGTGAGATCGGGGGACGCGGCGGGAACCGGGGGAACGATCGTCGCCGCGGTGAGCTGCGATCGCCGCGCGGCGGCACCAGCTTGGCCGGATGCCGTGGCGGCCGCGCCCGCTAGCATGATGGCACTCAGGGGGGCAAAGGCTCGCGTTCGCATCTTGTGTGTCTCCACGCGTCGAGGGGGGGTGATCCAGCGAACGCTAGAACGTGGTGCGCGAGCCCACAAGCCAGGCGCGGTCAAGCGCGGTCGAGATGGCCCTCGAGCGCTTGCAGATCAGCCGGGCTCCAACAAGGTTGCAGTCGGTACGATCCTCTCCACTTCAGACCCTCCCACTGTGACTGGACGCCGTTTTCTCTCTCGCGCCTTCGTGGGCGCGCCGGCGATCGCCGCATCGATCGCGCTCGCCATCACCGCCGGCGCATGCGGCACACACTCCACCGGATCACGCGACAGCGGGGAATCCGGTTCGACCGCCGGCGCCGCCTCCAAGACCGTCGGCGTTACGCTGCTCACGCGCGAGGACGAGTTCTATCGCTCGCTCGAGGACGGGTTGCGCAAGGCCGCCGCGGCGCACGGCTACAAGCTCATCGTGCAATCGGGCGATCGCGACCTCGCCAAGCAGCAATCGCAGATCGACAACTTCATCGTGCAGAAGGTCGACGCGATCGTCCTCTGCCCCGTCGACACCAAAGGCATTGGGCCGGCGATCGAGCGCGCCAACGCGGCGAAGATTCCGGTGTTCACGGCGGACATCGCGGCGCAGGGCGGCAGGGTGGTGTCGCACGTGGCGTCGGACAACGTGGCCGGGGGCAAGCTCGCCGCCGACTACATCGCGAAGGCGATCGGCGACTCCGGACAGGTCGGCCTCGTTGGCGAGAACGACGTGCAGACGACGATCGACCGGCAGCGGGGCTTCAAGGACGCGCTCGCGGTGCATCCGAAGATCTCGCTCGTCGCGCAGCTCGACGGTCAGGGCGTGCGCGATCGCGCGCTCAAGGCGGCGGACGACCTGCTGCAGGCTCACCCGCAGGTGGCCGCGATCTTCGCGATCAACGACGAGTCGGCGTTCGGCACGCTGTCGGCGGCGCAGGCTCGGAAGAAGAACATCGTGATCATCGGCTACGACGCCGGCCCGGAGGCGCGGCGCGACATTGCCGCCGGCACGCAGCTCAAAGCCGACGTGGGGCAGCAACCGGGCCTGATCGGGCAGAAGACGATCGACGCGATCGCGTCGCTGTTCGCCGGGCAGACGCCGCCGGCGACGATCGCGGTGCCGGTGACGATCGTGGATGCCGATTCCGTGAAGGCCCAGGCCGCCGCGAAGCCGTGAGACCGCGGCGCCGGGGTGCGTGCCGCGGCTCGGTATGAGAGCACCATCGATCGTCCACGTTTCCGCGACCGCGCTCGTCAAGCGCTACCCTGGTGTGACCGCCCTCGACGGCGTGAGCATCGACGTCCGTGGCGGCGAGGTGCATGCGGTCGCCGGCGAGAACGGCGCCGGCAAGTCGACGCTCATGCACGTGCTCGCCGGCGCCACGATGCCGAACGAGGGGGTGCTTCGCATCGACGGCGAGGAGGTTCACTTTCGCTCGCCCCGCGACGCACAGGCGCGTGGCATCCGCATGATCCACCAAGAGCTCAATCTCGCGCTCGACATGACCGTGGCCGAGAACATCCTACTCGGTGCCGAGCCGTCGCGGGCCGGCGTGGTCGATCGGCGAGCAATGCACGCGCGCGCGCGCGCCGTGCTCGACCGGCTCGGCGAACAGCGGCTGTCGACGGCCGCCCGCGTCGGCGACCTCTCGCTCGCCGCGCGCCAGATGACGGAGATCGCGAAGGCCGTGGCCGCCGCGGCGCGGGTCGTGATCATGGACGAACCAACCGCCATTCTCGCGCAGGGCGAGACGGACGCCCTGTTTCGCGTGATCGAGCAGCTCCGCGCGGGCGGCGTGGCGGTCGTGTACGTCTCGCACCGGTTCGACGACATCTTCCGCATCGCCGACCGCGTGACCGTGCTGCGCGACGGAGGTCTCGTCGACAGCCGGCCGCTCGCCGCGCTGACCCGCGACGAGCTGGTGCGACTCATGATCGGCCGCGGGCTGGCGGCAGGGTACCCGCGTCCGACCGAGGCACCCGGTGAGGATATGCTCATTCTCGATCGCGTATCGTCCGGACCGGTGCGCGACGCGAGCCTCAGCGTGCGCGGCGGCGAGATCGTGAGCGTCGTCGGACTGGTCGGCGCGGGGCGCACCGAGCTGGCGCGCGCCGTGTTCGGCGCCGCGCCGCTCACCGCGGGCCGCATGACGCTTGGCGGCGCACCGTACGAGCCGCGTTCGCCCGGCGACGCGATTCGCCGCGGGCTCGCGCTGTTGCCCGAAGACCGCAAGCGACAGGGGCTCGTGCTCGTCGCGGCGATTCGCGAGAACGTGTCCCTCCCGTCGCTCCCGTCGCTGTCGCGCAGCGGCGTGGTCGATCGACGGCGCGAGCGCGATGCCGTGGCGCGCTGGACCGATGCGCTCTCGGTGCGGACCCCGTCCGTCGAAACGGAGGTGCGGCAGCTCTCGGGTGGCAATCAGCAGAAAGTCGTGCTCGCGCGCTGGATGCTCGCCAACGCGCGCGTGCTCTTGTTCGACGAGCCGACGCGCGGGATCGACGTCGGCGCGAAAGCGGAGATCTACGCGCTGATGCGCCGGCTGGCCGACGACGGCGCCGCGCTGCTCGTCGTCTCGTCCGATTTACCCGAAGCGCTCGGCATGGCCGACCGCGTGGCGGTGATGCGCGAGGGGTGGATCGTCGCCGTACTCGCGCGCGGCGAGGCCACACCGGAACGCGTCGCTGCGCTCATGCTCGGAGAATCGGCCGTGCCGAGGAGCGCGTGAGCATTCGCGAACGAGTGAGTTGGCAGCGCGCCGCCGATTTCGTGCTCGTCGTGGCCACGATCGCCGAGGCGATCGTGTTCTCGGTCATCGCGCCCGGGTTCGGGACGCTGGCGAACGTCGTCAACATCGCGCTCAGCATCGCCGTCACGGGAATTCTCGCCGTCGGCATGACGGCGGTGATCCTCACGGGAGGGATCGACCTCTCCGTGGGCTCGCTCGTCGCGCTCACGGGGACGTCGGCGGCAATGGCCGCGGCCGCGGTGCCGGGCGGCGCCGGCCTCGTGGCGCTGTTCGTGGCGCTCGCCGTCGGCGCGATGGCGGGAATTCTCAACGGGACCTTCATTGCCTATCTGCGCGTACAGCCCTTCGTCGCGACGCTCGCCATGCTCACGATTGCGCGCGGCGTGACGTTCATCATTTCGGGTGGGCGCAGCGTCGGCAACCTGCCCGATTCGTTCGGTGTATTTGGGCGCGCGGTACCACTCGGCATTCCGGCGCCGGTGTACGTGTTCGCCGCCGTGGCGGCGATCGGCGCGTTCGTGCTCGAGCGCACGGTGTTCGGCCGCCGCGTGTACGCCACGGGCGGCAACCCCGAAGCGTCGTGGCTCGCCGGGGTGGACACGCAGCGCGTGATCTGGCTCGTCTACGCGCTCAACGGCGGGCTGGCCGGGCTCGCCGGGCTCACACTCGCGTCGCGACTCGGGGCCGGTGTGCCGAATTCAGGATTGCAATATGAGCTCGACGTGATCGCCGCCGTGGTCGTGGGTGGCACGTCCCTCGCCGGTGGACGCGGAACGATCGTCGGCACGCTCTGGGGCACCGTGTTCATCGGCGTGCTGACGAACGGGCTGAACCTCGCGAACATCGATCCCTACGTGCAGAAGATCGCGCTCGGCGTGGTGATTCTCTTGGCGGCGATCGGCGATCGCATCACGGGACGGACGAGCGGGGGGCCCGGGACGGGACACGGGCCGTAGGTTTGCCATCGCGCGCGACACGGGCGCGAGAGTTGAGCCTTGGCGCTGTCTCTGAACTCTTGTCGGCGTCAGCATCCGCAATTCCTACTACGTTCTAACCATGTATCTTGCCGTTGAAACGGAGCTCGAGGACGATGGCTGCTGGGTTGCCGAGGTCTCGGACTCGGGGGCGTCGCAGCGTACGGCCAGACTTGAGACGAAGGACCGAACGGATGGGAGAATACCCTCCTACCCCCGTTCCGATTGGGTCGCTCGCGGGTGAACTCGAGCATTCGATCGCGAGTTTCGCCGCTGAGGCCGGACCCACGTCGAGGAGGGAGGTCGAATGAGCGTCGGCAACGACAGGGCAATGGACGAATCCGCGATCCGTGAGCTGGTTGAGAGCTGGGCGAGAGCCGTGCGCGCCAAGGATCTCGACGGAATTCTCGCCCATCACTCGGCGGACATCTTGATGTTCGACGTTCCGCCGCCACTGGCGTTGAAGGGCATCGACGCGTACCGGAAGAGCTGGGACCAGTTCTTTGTCTGGTCCGAGGAGCCGGTGGTCTTCGACATCGACGACATGAACATCACGGCGGGCAGTGATGTGGCGTTTGTTGCCGCGCTGATGCGATGTGCAGGGACGGAGAAGAGCGGCGAGCGGATCAGGCTCGAGTTTCGTTTGACAGTCGGCCTACGCAAGCTGGACGGCCAGTGGACGATCGTGCACGAACATCATTCGATCCCTGCTGCGTGAAGGATTTTGTTGTTACCTGGCGCTCACCACGAACCGTCTCCGAGACACTGAGCTCCAGACAAGGTCCGGACACCGCGCTTGTCGGAATCACCCCTCGGTGGTACCTTGACGCCGGGCGCGCAGGGCGCCTCCCGTCCGCGGACAGGACCGAGTCCACCTGAGCAGGTCGCCAGACGTTCGACGTGATCGCCGAACCTCCTTTGCCCGACGCCAGCGGACCACGGGCTCGATCAAGGAGGCTCGTCATGCCCGTCCGCCGCCTGCCCGTGCGGCCTGACCTCGAGCAGCTTCAGCGTCAGGCGAAGGAACTGCTCCGCGCCATCCGCGCCGGCGATGCGACCGCGATCGCCGAACTGCGCGAGCGACATCCCGACCCGATCGATCCCTCGGCCGCCAAGTTGGCCGACGCGCAGCTCGTGCTCGCGCGGAGCTACGACGCGTCGAGTTGGACGAGGCTCGTCCACGCGGTGCGCCTCGTCGACGCCATCTGGCGCGACGACGCCGACGCGGTCCGCGCGCTCGTCACTGGCGATTCAGCGCTGCTTCATGAGCACGTGCTGATTCGCAGGGACAGCAACTGGGGCCCGCCCATGACCTACGCGGCGAACCTCGGCCGCGACAACATCATCCGGATGCTCCACGCGCTTGGCGCGACGGACCTCCAGTCGGCCGGTGGACGCGCCGCGCTCCAGGGCAAGGTCGACACGGTGCGCATGATCTACGATCTCGCTGGTCGACCGTCGTTCGACAAACCGGCGCTTGCCGGGAGGCGACGATCGCGACCGTCTCCCTGCGCCAAGACCTCGACGCCGCCGAATAAACGGAGGCGGACTTCGGACGCGCCCGGCGGCTGACGCCGCGCCTATCGCACGTCGCCGAGCATCGCGCGCCACTCGGTGGCGTACGCTGGCGTGCCGTCCGGATCACGCGGCGTCGATCCGTTTGCGACGCCGCTCGGATGATACGGGTTCTCCGACGTGCGCCGCGCCGGCTCGAGCGTGAACACGTGCACGTGCGACGCGGGAATTCTGAGCCCTGCGTAGGCGTGCGGAATGATATCCGCCGTGAGCTCCTTCCGGTGGTACGCCGCATACCACCGCTCGCTCGGCGTCGCGCCGTTGCCGCGCGTCACCCACGGCGCGAGTGTGTGGAAGCGGCCGTAGTTGTCCCACGGGCTGGAGAAGAGGACTACACGCGCGACGAGCGTGCGCTGCGCGATGTACGCCGCCATTCCAGCGCCCTGCGAGAGGCCGGACACCGCGATCCGGGTCCAATCGGGCTGCCCGTCCTTGAGGTAGCGGGACCAGCCGTCCTGTGGATGCTCGTGGTCGAGCGCGACGAGCAGCTTCGTCAACCTCGCGACGATCGACTGGTCCGCCGGATCGTGAATGAGCGATGTCATATCTTCGCCGAAGATGCGCTTGCGGCGGACCTTCTCGGCGCAGCTCGGGTCCGGCTCGCGCGGGCAAATCTGCTGCACCGCCGGCTCGTCGACGTACTCGAGGCCGATCACGCGGTAGCCTTGTTCGGCCGCAACGTTCGCGAACGCGCTCGTGTTGAGCGGCCGTCCGCCCGTGCCCGGCAGAAAGAGCAGCAGCGGCGCATCGGCCTTCACGCCTCGCTCGAAGACGACGTAATGGGGGAAGTCGAACTCGTGCACCGATGGGTCGATCGCCGACGGTCGGATGCGATAACTGACGAAGTTGTCGGTGGAGGCGCTATCCTGAGCGGCGAGCACGGCGGGTGCCGCGAGCGAGCACACGAGCAGCGCCGCGATCGTCGCGCGCGCGCCACTCCGGGCGCGTTCCGA
>Ga0157370_10003766_pt1 | contig 17703 bp, 15 predicted proteins | sample C35metaG_FD_113463 | JGI IMG/M metagenome (GOLD analysis project Ga0157370, IMG submission 113463) | Corn rhizosphere microbial communities from Kellogg Biological Station, Michigan, USA - C3-5 metaG | ecosystem: Host-associated > Plants > Roots > Rhizosphere > Soil | place: USA: Michigan...
CAGCTGCGCGAAGAGGCCGTGGCCCAGGGCCTTTCCGTCTCCGAGCACGGGATCGTCGAGACCGAGAGCGGCGAGACGACGCTCTGCGAGAGCGAGGGGGCGGTCTACGAGCGGCTCGGATACGCCTACATCGAGCCGGAGCTGCGCGAGGGGCGCGGCGAGCTGAAGGCGGCGCGCGAGGGCAAGCTGCCGGACCTGGTGTCGGTCGAGGACATCCGCGGCGACCTGCACTCGCACACGACTCTCTCCGACGGGCGCAACACGCTGGAGGAGATGGCGGAGGCCGGGCGCGGGCGCGGCTACGCCTACATGGCGATCACCGACCACTCGGCCAGCCACGGATTCGGAGATCACGTCACCGCCGAGCGACTGTGGGAGCGAGTCGAGGAGGTGCGCGAGTGGAACAAAGGAAAGCGCGGCTTCCGCCTCCTCGCCGGCTCGGAGGTCAACATCGGCCTCGACGGCGCACTCGACTATCCCGACGACCTGCTCGCTGCGCTCGACTGGGTCGTCGCCAGCGTCCACACCTCGTTCTCGATATCCGCGACGGCGATGACCGAGCGCGTCCTGACAGCGATCGAGAACCCCAACGTCAACTGCATCGGCCACCTCACCGGCCGCCTGATCGGCCGCCGCGAGCCCTACGGCATCGACGTCGAGAGGGTGGTCGAGGCGGCGGCGCGCGCCCGCACGATGCTGGAGATCAACGGCAACCCCAACCGCCGCGACCTCTCCGAGCACCACGCCCGCCTCGCCAACGAAGCCGGCGCCACGATCGTCCTCAACACCGACGCCCACGGCGTCGACACGCTGGGGAACATGGCCTATGCAGTGGCGACGGCACGGCGAGCCTGGCTGACTGCGGCGGATGTGGCAAATACCCGCAATTGGGCTGGCTTCAAGAAACTAATTAAGTAGCGAGAAGCTCTACAGACAAAAACCTACGCTAGAATGCCCAACGGTCCACCGGCGGGAGGCGTAACATGCTGTCTGCGAAACCTGGGACCGGCCCGCTATCATTGGCAATGCGATATCGGGGCATGGATTCACCGGTCCCCCAAGATTTGCGAACGGCCCGCTTCGGCGGGTCGTTTGCTTTTAGAGCGCGTGCAGCCGATCGCTGCGCAACCCGGGCGTCCGCACCAGCTCGACCGGTTGCAGGGCGGAGTTGGGGACGACGTAGAACTTGACGCCGTCGCGGTGCTCGATGCCAAGGACGGCTGCCTCGCGGGTGCGCATCATCAGGGCGACGAGCAGGGCGTAGCCCGCGCCGATCGCCGCCACCCCGGGGAAGAGGACGCCGAGGACGCCGGCGGCAATCGCCGTCAAGCCGATCGGCCAGAGGCGCCGGGCGACGATCCGGCCGGGAGAGTCCTCGGGCAGCGAGGTGGCGGTGCGGGCTCGGGCCAGGGCGTCGTGGACGCCGTCGGTGGCGCGCGCTGGCCGCCCCAGGTACAGGCCAAGGACCAGGGCGATCAGCCACCATGCGGCGGCGACGAGGACCGTCGTGGTGTCGTTGTCGCTGCCGGCGGCGAGGGCGGTGATCGCGCCCAGCGCGGTCGCCTCGGCGCCGGTGAGGAAAACGGTGGTTCGCAGCAGGTCGGTGTAGGGCATCTCCGCTCCTACTCTGCCAGCCCCTCGAGAAGTGCCAGCCAGCCGGCGGGGCCATCGACCGTCAGATCCGCCTCCTCGGCGATCTCCCGCGGGCCCTCGTCGGAGACGACACCGACGCAGACGGCGGTCTCCAGCTCGTCGCTCTCAGCCAGCTCGCGCAAACGCCGGAAGGCGTCGAGATCGGTCCGGTCGTCCCCGGCGTACGTGGCCGCGGTCACGCCATCTGTCGCCAGCAGCGCGGCAACCGCAGCGTCCTTGCCGCCACCGCCCGCCGGACGCAGCTCGAGGACCTTGCGCCCCCAGCGCAGCTCGAGTCCCGCCCGTCCCGCCTCCGCGGCGATCTCGTGCGCCCGTGCTTCGGCGGCCCGGTCGTCATCGGCGCCGCGCCAGTGCAGCGCCTGGATCGGGCCCTTGTCCTCGAGGCGCAGGCCGACCTCGTCCAGCGCCGCGGGCTGCAGCCCGGAGACGAAGCCGGCCGCGTCGCGCTCACGCCCCTGCAGCGAGGGATCCAGGCGGGGCGCCTCCTCGCCGGGCAGCAGCAGCTCGAGCCCATGGTTCCCCGCGTAGGCGATGCTGTCGACGCCGACCAGCTGCCGTGCCTCCTCGGCCCGCCGGCCCGAAACGCAGGCGACCAGGCCGTAGCGCTCGCTCAGCTGCGCGAGCAGCTCGGAGGCTCTGGGCGGTACGGCGGCCTGCTCCGGCCGGGGGGCGATCGGCGCCAGCGTTCCGTCGACGTCGGTGAGGATCGCGGCGTGGGCGGGGTCGTCGCGCAGCCGCGCGAGCGGACCGAGGCCCGGCCCGCGCTCCCCTCTGCCGGATTCGGGAGACACGGCGCTTAGTATCGCGCGATGCCATCGGAGCGGACCCTGAAGCTGGCCGCGATCGGCACCCTGGCCGGGATCTTCAGCGGGATCTTCGGGGTCGGCGGCGGCACCGTGATCGTGCCGCTGCTGATCTTCTGGTTCGGCTATGGGGAGCGGTTGGCGACCGGCACCAGCCTCGCCGCGATCGTCCTGATCGGCCTGCTCGGCGCCATCGCCCAGGGCGGCTTCTACGGCAATGTCCACCTCGGCACGGGGTTGCTGCTCTCGATCCCCGCGGTCTTCGGCGTCGTCCTCGGCACCGCGATCCAGCAGCGGATTCCGCAGCGGGCCGTTTCCCTGCTCTTCGCCGCCCTCCTCGTCGGCGTCGCGATCGAGTTGATCGTCCGATGAGCACCGACGTGCTCTTCGCCGCGCTGATCGCGGTCGCCGGCGGCCTCGCGGGCGGTCTGGTCGGGGTCGGTGGCGGCGTTCTCTTCGTCCCTGCGCTGACGATCTTCGTCGGCCTCTCCCAGGTCGAGGGCGAGTCGACCTCGCTGCTGATGATCGTCATCGTCGCCCTGGTCGGCGCCGCGCGCCAGAACGCCTACGGCAATCTCAACCTGCGCGACGCCCTGGTGATCGGGATCCTCTCCCCGCTCGGTGTTCTGATCGGGGTCGTCGTCGCCAATGAGGTCCCGCAGCGGGCGCTCGAACTCAGCTTCGCGGCGCTGGTCCTCTTCGTTGCCTACGGCCTCGTTCGCCGTGCCTTGCGGCCGCAGACCGGCGCGGCGCGGCGTCCTCGGTCGACCAAATAGCGCTGCTATTCGGCTCCCTGCGTCCTTTGCGGCGCTTGGTCTGCGGCCGCAAGGCATGCTCTACGCTCAGTGGGTGGACTCACTCACCTGGCATGGGGATGTTCCCCAGCTTCGCTCCCCGGTCCTCGTCTGCGCCTTTCGTGGTTGGAACGACGCCGCCGGCGCAGCCTCGGCGGCCCTCGGTGCCGTGGCCGGCTCCTTCGACGCCGATCCGATCGCCGAGATCGACCCTGAGGACTACTTCGACTTCCAGGCGACGCGGCCGACGATCGTGCTCTCAGAAGGGCAGACGCGCAGCATCGAGTGGCCGCAGAACGATCTGATCGCAATCCGCATCCCCGGCGCCGATCGCGATCTCGTCCTCTTCGACGGCACCGAGCCCAATCTGCGCTGGCGTACCTTCTCGGAGACGATCGCGACCGCCGCCGACACGCTCGGGGTCGAGATGGTGATCACCCTTGGGGCGCTGGTGGCCGAGGTCTCCCATACCCTGCCGGTGCCGATCACCGGTCTCGCCTCCGACGAGCAGCTGATCGAAGAGCTCGACCTGCAGCGCTCCAGCTACGAGGGCCCGCCCGGGATCGTCGGAGACGTCCACGATTGCTGCCGGCAGATCGACATGGCCTCCGCATCGCTGTGGGCGGCAGTGCCCCATTACGTCGCCGCGGTGCCCAACCCGAAGGCGGCGCTGGCCCTGCTGCGCCGGCTCGAGGGCCTGACGGGGATCGCGGTCGACGCGACCGACCTGGAGGAGGAAACGGCGAGCTACGAGGAGCAGATCGGCCGTGCTGTCGCCGCCAACCCGGAAATCGCCGAACTGGTCGAGCGGATCGAGGCGGAGCAGGCCGAGCAGCTCGGCGAGGAGGGCGAGGACCTGCCGTCTGCCGACACGATCGCCCGCGAGTTCCAGCAGTTCCTGCAGCAACGTCGCGGCGAGTCGAACTAGCTCAACTCTCGGCTGCCGGGCAGATGAGCTTGTAGTCGCACCAGCTGCAGACCGTTGGCGAGGGGCGCGGCTCGAAGTCCTGTCCGAGAACGCCCTCGCCGACCTCGAAGACGGTCCGCTCGACCCGCTCGGCGTCGTCGGGCCGGACCGGCGCGGCGACCTTGTCGGCGTCGAGCACGTAGTAGTAGCTGCCGGTGTTGGCGTCCAGCTCCCATGCCTCGCGGGCGGCGAGCCGGTAGAGGGAGAGCTGCAGGTCGCTCTCCAGGGCGGTTTCGCTCTTGCGCTCGCCGGTCTTGTAGTCGATCCGTTCGTGGCCGCCGTCGGGCAGGCGGTCGACCCGGTCGACCCGGCCGCGCACGTGATGCTCGCCGATGCGGCAGTCGAACTTGCGCTCCAGCCAGACCGGCTCGCCCTCGGACTCCCTCTCCCGCTCCCAGTAGAGGCGCATCGCCTCCCGCGCCCGGTCGCGGAACTGCAGCTCGTCGTCGCTCGAGCCGAAGCCGGTCCGCCGCCAGCCCGCCTCGAACAGGCTCATCAGCCGGCGCAGCCCCTCCTCGTCGCTCTGGTCATCGCCTTCCTTGTGGAAGCGCTCGAGGACGTTGTGGATGAGGATGCCGAAGCGCTGGTTGATCGTCGGCTCCTGGGGGATGCCGAAGACCCGCCGGAACTTGTACTTCAGCGGGCAGGTGAGGTAGAGGTCGAGGTCGGAGGCGGAGAGGCTGAGCGCCCCGTCTCCCCGGCGTGGCAAGAAAGCCTCCAGCGAGGGCTCTTGACGGGCGGCGATCAGCTTGCGTCGCCCCTCCCGCTCCTTCTCGGAGCCGAGCAGGTAGGCGTCGAGCGAGGAGGCGTCGAGCTCGGCCTGCTGCTCGGGGGTCGCGACCTGACGCAGCAACCCATTGACCGCCTCGATCGCCTCCTCCGTAGCGTCGTCTCCCGGCCGCTGGGCGAGCGCCGCCAGCTTCAGCAGCTCGAGGTAGCGGGCGATCGCGCGGTTGACGTCGACAGCGGTGTCGAGCCGCGGCTCCGAGAGCTCGCGGCCGGCTTTCCAGGAGGCGTCCAGCATCTCCTCACGCAGCATGCGGTAGGTCGCGTGCAGGCCCTCGGCGGGACCGAACAGCTCCTCGGCATGGGGCTCCTCCTCAACATCCGCTTTCAACAGCGCTGTGGCATAGAGCTCCGAGGGGCGGCTCTCGCCGTCGTCGCCGCGCTCGACCCGGGCGAGGACGAGGCCGAAGCGTGCCGGACGGCCGATCCGCTCGGCTCCCGCCGCGCGCTCGAGTCCGAGGACGAAGACATGCTCGAACTCCATCCCCTTGACCCCGTTGCGGGTCAGACCTTGCACGGCTCCTGGTGCCGGCGGCTCGACTACGCCGGCCGGCTCGACCCCGGCGTCGGCGACAGCGCTGAGGTGGCGGACGAAATCTCGCGTCGAACCATTCGGTTCGCGTCGCGCCCACGCTGCGGCGAGCTCGGCCAGGCGCGAGAGGCCGAGCAGCCTCTCGGCGACCTCGGGCTGGGCGGCGAACAGGCGCTGCCGCCGCAACCCCACCGCCTCGATCAGGCGCCGCACGAAGACGTCGGCCCGCCGCTCCTCCAGGGCCGCCGATGCGACCCCGTAGAGCTTGAGGAAGGACTGGATCCGCTCCCGCGCCTCGGGCGAGATCTGCGGGCTCTCCAGCGCCGCCTCGCAGCCGGAGACGAGATCGAGCTTGCGCCGCCGGGCGATCGTCGTCAGCCGCGCCAGATCGGCTGAACGCAGCTCAACCGGCGGCCGGGTGAGTGCCCGCGCCGCCGCCGCCGAGTCGTCCGGATCGGCCAGGACCCGCAGCCAGGCGATCGCATCGCGCACCTCGGGCCGCTGGAACAGCGCCGCCGGTCCGGACAGATGGAACGGGATGCCGCGCTCTTCCATCGCCGCCGCCACCGGCCCGCCCCGGGCAGGGTGGTCGACGAGCACGCAGATCTCTTCCGGCTTGGTCCCCCCCGCCAGCAGGTGCTCCGCCTCTCGCGCCACGGCCTGAGCCTGTGCTCGCTCGTTAGTGCAGCGCCAGAAGCGCATCGGCGGATCGCGAAACTGCTCGTTGAGTTCGACTTCGGGACAAGGCTGGGATGAGGAGGGGGGAGTGTCCGGGCGGGCGCTGGGTTTTTCGCCGGACGGTGGTGCGGCTCTCGTTGAGCTATCGGGGCGAAAAACAGGACGCCGCGCCCAACCGGACACCCCCCCCTCCTCGTTTCCTGGCTCCAAGGCGTAGAGATGGTTGGGGTTGTCCTCGACCAGCGCCGCGAGGGTTGCTCTTTGAGCTGGAGTCGTGTCCTCCAGCTCGTCGACCATCAGGTGCTCGAAGCGATGGGCGATCGCCGCACGCACGTCAGGGCGGTCCTCCAGGACCCTGTTTAGGGTCAGGTGGACATCGCCGCGATCGAGGCTGCAGGTGTCGGCGAGGATCCGGTCGTGTGCCGCGATCAGCTCCGCCAGCTCCGGGTCAGGCGGATCCGAGCCGGCCTTGACCTCGTCCATCTCCTTCAGCAACCTGGCGAGCAGGCCCGCCGGGTTGCCGCGGATCTCGTGGCCCCGCAGGGGGAGCTCGTCGAGGCGGTCGAGCAGCATCGCCAACCGCTCGGCCGGACCGAGGACGTCGAAGAAGGGGTCGAGGCCGGCCGCGGTCGAGTGCTCGCGCAGCAGTCGCTCGCCGAGCTGTGCCCAGGTGCCGACCCAAAGCTCTTCGAGCGGGCGGTCGAGCAACTCCTCGACCCGTTCGCGGAGCCGCTGCGCGGTAGCCCGGGTCGAGGCCAGAAGGAGGACCCTCTCCGGCGCAATTCCCTCCGCGACGAGGCTCTCGAAGCGACGGGCCAGAACCTCGGTCTTGCCCGTGCCGGCCTCGCCGATCAGCAGGAGCGGTCCGGAGCGGTGGCGGATCGCGCGCTCCTGAGGCTCGGCGAGGGCCAGTGCCGCGTCAGTCAACGTTCATCCCGTTCTGGCGGCGCAAGCCTTCGCCGGCCTTTGTCCTCGGTCGGCTCGGGCTTCGCTCGCCCGAAGCGGGCCGACGTCGACTGAAGCGGCACGGCATGGTCCAACGCTACCGGGACGGCTCGGCCGGGTGGCCTCCATAGGATGCGGACGATGGACGTCTTCACCGCAGATTGGACAGAGATCTGCCGCCGCATCGTCGCCGCTCAGCAGCGCCTGTTCGAGGAGACCCCCGGGCGTGAGGCCCGCACCGAGTACGAGGGCGTGGGCGAGGGCGGCGATCGAAGCCTCGTCATCGACCGTCGCTGCGAGGACGTGGTCTTTGCCGAGCTGGAGCAGCTGGCCGACGCCGGAGCGTCGTTCGTCGCGGTTTCCGAGGAGCGGGGCGAGGTCGCCTTTGGCGAGGGAGGGCCCGCCCGCGTCGTGATCGACCCGATCGACGGTTCGCTCAACGCCCGCCGCACGCTTCCGTCGCACAGCCTCAGCATCGCCGTCGCCTCGGGTCCCTCGATGGCCGATGTCGAGTTCGGCTACGTCTATGACTTTGGCGCCGGCGAGGCCTTTGCCGCGGTCATGGGCGAGGGAGCGACCCTCGACGAGGATCGGATCGAGGCCGCCGCCGACTCCGAGAAGCTGGAGCTGCTCGGAGTCGAGTCGGCCGAGCCGGGACGCCTGCAGCCCGTGGCGGCGGCGCTCGAGGGAGGGGTCTACCGACTACGAGTGATCGGCTCGATCGCGATCACGGTTGCCTACGTCGCCGCTGGGCGCCTGGACGGAATGCTCAGCCTGCGGCCCTGCCGTTCGGTCGACGCCGCCGCCGCGCAGTTGATCCTCCGCGAGGCAGGCGGTCACGTCGCCTTTGGCGAGCTGGCGCTGAGCGATGCGGAGCTCGGTCTCGACGCCCGCTACGCGATCGCCGGGGCGGCGGGGGAGAGGGGTCTGGAGGTCATCCGTAACGCATCTGGGGAGCTGGTTTAGAACAGGTGTTCGGAAGAACGTATGTTCGCTACACTCGCGAGCTCCCCCCGCCCCATCAACCACCCGAAGGGATGATCTTCATGGCAGCCAAAGCCACCAAAGCAAGCAGCAAGAGCTCCAAACCGAAATCGCAGGCCAAAAGCACCCCCACCCCCGCTCCTTCCCGCGTCGAGCAGGCCCGGGCCGCGGCCCAGAGCGCGGTCGACGTGCCGGTGGGCGCTGTGCTCGAGGTCGGCGATCGCGTAGCCGAGCTGGTCGAGCCTTTCAGCGGTCGCACGGCGGCCCAAAAACAGCTCAAGTCCTACGGCACGCAGCTGCGCCGCACCGTCAAGCGCAGCGAGCGGCGCGGTGCCACCGCCCGTCGGAAGGCGGCCACCGAAGCGCGCAAGACCCGCAACAAAGTCGAGCGCGAGGCACGCAAGCGGCAGCGCCGGGTCGAGACGACCCTGAAGCGCAACCGCACCGAGGTCGAGCAGCGCGTTCGCAAAGCGATCGACGTCCCGACGTCCCGCGCCCAGGATCTCTTCGACCAGGTCGGCGACCAGCTCGCCGCGCTGCGCTGAGGGCGTAGGACGCTGCACAGGGAACCCGCGCGGCTTCGCGCCGTACGGAGCTGTCGCTTCGCCGCGCGCGGTTCCCTGCTTGGTCCTCCGCCCTCAGATCCCCCTTACCAGGATTGGCAGGGAGCCTCCGGGTTCATACGGCCAGTCCTCCTGCGCGGGGACGAAGGCACGGAACTGGAAGCGGGCGCCGCGGCTATCGTCGTCGCTGAAGCGGTAGGCGTAGCGGAAGCGACCGCGGCCGTCGGTCTGGACCGTGCGGAACTCGGCCCAGCCCAACCCCGGCAGCCTGAATTGCAACTCGATTGTTCTACCGCCTGCCGGGATCTCGCCCGGCGCGGCTGCCAACCGCCCACGAAAGATCAGCGGCGCCCCGCCGACCGTGGCGACGCTCGCCGAGGTGCGCAGGCGCACACGGCTACGCACCGCGAGGTCGAGCGTGCGTGCGGCCGAGCGAGCCAGCGTTGGGCTGCCGTCGAAGCCGATCGCGATCGTCCGACTCGGGCCTGGATCGGTGTGAATCGAGAAGGCGCCGTCGGGGGCCGTCGTCACCGTCGACGTCTGGACCGTCGGATGCGCGCCCGGCGCGAAGCGCTCGACCACTCGAACGGGCACTCCCCCCAGGGGCGAGCTCCTACCGGTGATCAGTCGCCCGCTGAGAAGAGCTCGACGGCCATAAGGGACGGTTCGCCGTGGGCCGTGCCGGCCGAAGCCGGCGCGCAAGGTCGTCGTCGCCTTGAGCGGATTCGAGAGCACCATCGACCCGCCGTTCTGGCGACGGGTCGTGGTGGCGACATTGCCCGCGGCGTCGTATCCAATCGCCCGGAATTCGTAGTCGCCGGCGGGGAACGCGTCGGAGTCCCAGCGGGCACGCAGTTCGCCGCCGCCCCCGGGCACGCCGGGGAGCTGCTCGAAGCGGTCGCCTGAGCCGGCCGGCCGCACGCCAATCGAACCCCGCGACGGATCGGGTCCCGCGAGGCGGTCGGCGATTCGCACGCGCAGCAGCTCGGGATCGCGCGGGTCCTCGGCGTTGGGGAAGGCGACGCTGGGCGGCGTGCGGTCGATTCTCACCCAAGCGGTCCGCGGTGGCCGATCGGCGATGCCGTTTGTCTTGGCGCCGTCGTTGACGTTGCCGGCCAGGTCGCCGGCGTAGTACGCGATTCGGTGTACCCCCTCTTCGATCACGTTGGCGCCGGCGGTTCCACCCGACTCGATCGAGGGCGCGCCTCCGTCCACCTGGATCGCTGTAAAGGGGGTCGGTCCCTGTCCGGCGGGCTCCATCCCGGAGCCGGTATCGGCGGCGCTCGCCGTGAGCCGCACCGTCCGGTTCGTCCAACCGGACGGTAGACCGGCCATCTGGGTGACCGGGTCGGTGGTGTCCGCCCGAAGCACGGTCCACCCAGCGGTCGTCGACTTCATCCCCGAGCCCGACACGGCGACCGCATGGAGATAGCTGGTCCCCTCGGGCAGCGCGCCGATCTCCAGTTCGTCGTCCTCGATGCCACCCCTCAGCGCCGTCTCCGCGTCGCTGCAGCGATCGGGCTCGGCGCAGGCGCTTCCCCCGGGCGCGGCGTCGATCGCGACCGCGTAGCCACGGATTCCCGAGATTGGCAGCGGACCGGATGGGTGGCCGAGGCGGACGCGGAGTGGGAAGGCGGTACGGCCGACCCAGCCGACGACCGGTCGGGGCTCGATCGGCGCCGGCCTGACGTCGTCGAAGCGCAACGGCACGGTTGCCGCCGGGCCCTGCTCGCCGTCTGTGTCTTCGAACCAGACTTCGGCGCTGTAGGCACCGGGGATCGCGGGCACGGTCAGCGGCCCGATCCCGTCGCCGACCCAGCCGAGGCGGCTTTCGCCGATCGTCGTTCCGTGCGGATCGCGGATCCGGTAGCGGGTCGCGGTCAGCGTCGGGCTGGCAGGGGCCGGGCTGTTCCAACTGAGCGAGAAGCGGTTTTCCGCGTGCCAGGCTTCAGCCCCGCCGCTGACCCGAAGATCGGCCGGGCGCGGAGGGCTCGCAAACGCGGGGCTTGCCATGGTCGCCAACAGGGCAAGCCCCGCGGCGGCGCTCGGCACCCAGCGGGTCACGGCCCGAACTCCCCGGCTGCACCGCCACTCGATCCTTCCGCGGGCGCGGTTGCCGGCGACGAGGTGGTTTCCGGCGGGGGTGCGTATTCGACCGCGCCCGCCTCGCTCGTTTCCGGCGTCGGCGAAGGCGATTCGGGTTCGGGCTCCGGAGCCGGTTTCGGCCGTGGCGCGGGTTGCTGCTGCGGTTCAGGTGCCGGTGCTGGTTCGTAGACAGTGGGAGGCGCGGCCACCTCATCGACCGCCCGCCGCGATACTCGCTCGACTTTTGCTGCGGTGGCGTGCTGCGGCTCCATGCCGAGCGGCACGGGCGCTACGCCGGTTGCGACACAGGCGGCAGCACCGCCCACCGTGCCGGCGCAGATCGCCAGTGCTTTCGCGAGAGCGGCCATCCCGGCGCCCCGGGTTCCCCCGGCGGCGGCAATCTGGGTGACGCCGGTCTCGTCGGCGCCCGCGTTTCCCGGAAGGCGCGAGTGCAAGCCGACGAGGAACTCCTGCGCTCGTTCCAGCAGCGAGCGGGAGGCGGGCAGGACAGGGGCCAGGGCGGCGACCGCCGCCGGGGTTGCCCGGTACGCGCGCATGGTCGTGCGACAGGCCGCGCAGGCCCGCAGGTGCTCGCGTACGGCGGCCGCACCCTCATCGCTCGCCTCGCCGTCGCAGTAGGCAGACAGCAGCGGTGCCAGCTCGGCGCAGCGGCTGCCGTCCTCGCTGCGGGTCAGCAGGCGGCGAAAGCGCTGCCGACCCTCGGCCAGGCAGCGGTTGACCTTGGTGTGACTGAAGCCGGTGATCTCGCCGATCTCGGCGTAGGAGTAGCCCGCCGCCAGCAGGGTCAGCGACCGCAGCTCGGCCGGCTTCAAGGCCTGCAGTGCCTCGCGGCTGCGGGCTACCTGCTCGCCTCGCTCGAGGCACTCACCCGGCCCGGCGCCGCTTGACGCGATCCGCGCGATCGGGTCGCCGGCTCCGTCGTCGCCCACTCCCAGCATCCGCTCGCGGTAGCGGCGGATCGCCAGGGCCTCGTGCTTGACCACCGTCTTCATCCAGCGAATCAGCTCCCGCGGCCGCTCGCTCGGTGCTTTGACGAGGAGGATCTCCAGCGCCCGCTGATAGGCGTCCTCGGCGTCGTCCTCGCAGAGCGAGAAGCGGCGAGCGGTCTGCCTCAACTCGGCGTCATCGCGGGCGACGAGTTCGATTGCGGCGCGCTTGCGCCCTGGTGTCGCGATTCCTCCCTGCACCGGTTCAGTTCCCTTGTCCGAACATTCCACGTAGAGCGTGGGACGGGGCCAGGTTCTCCCCCCTCCTGGACGGGTGGACGGGTCAAAAAGCCGGAAATTGCGTACCGCCATGTTTACGGGCGGTCGCAACGCACCCACCTGTAGCATCCGCCGCGATGAGCACCTGCGTAATCACCGGCGGTGCCGGCTTCCTCGGCTCCCACCTCTGCGAGCACCTGCTCGGCAAGGGGCATCGCGTGATCTGCGTCGACAACCTCGAGACCGGGTCGCTGCAGAACATCGAGCACATTCGCGACGACGCCTTCGACTTCCGCAACATCGACATCACCGAGCGGGTCGACATCCCCGAGGACGTCGACTTCGTCTACCACCTGGCCTCGCCGGCGAGCCCGATCGACTACCTGCGCCTGCCGCTGCACACGCTCAAGGTCGGCTCGCACGGGACCCATCACATGCTCGGCCTGGCCAAGTTCAAGCGCGCCCGCTTCCTGATCGCCTCGACCAGCGAGGTCTACGGCGACCCCCAGGTCCATCCGCAGAAGGAGGACTACTGGGGTCACGTCAACCCGATCGGGCCGCGCGGCGTCTACGACGAGGCGAAGCGCTACGCCGAGGCGCTGACGATGGCGTATCACCGCCAACAGGGCGTCGACACCTCGATCGTGCGCATCTTCAACACCTACGGCCCGCGCATGCGCGCCCATGACGGACGGGCGATCCCGACCTTCCTGCGCCAGGCGCTGAAGGACCAGAACATCACCGTCTTCGGCGACGGCAGTCAGCCTCGCAGCTTCTGTTACGTCGACGACCTGATCCGCGGCATCGTCGGCCTTGCCGAGTCCGACGTGCACACGCCGGTCAACGTCGGCAACCCCAACGAGTTCACCTTGCTCGAACTCGCCAAGACCGTGATCGAGGTGACCGAGTCGCGCTCGGAGATCGTCCACGAGCCGCTCCCCGTCGACGACCCGCAGCAGCGCCAGCCCGACATCACCCGCGCCCGCGACCTGCTCGGCTGGGAGCCGAAGATCGAGCTGCGCGAGGGCCTGCGCAAGACGATCGAGCAGGCCGGCATCGAGCAGCTCGCCGGCGCCTCGGACTGAATCGCCCCGCCGCGCCCGCCGCGCGGGTCCCAATATCCTCCGTTTGATGGCCAGCAACAACGACAAAGCCGGCGTCGAAGAAGCAACCCGCACGATCGCGCCCCTGGTCGGGCCCGACGACGAGCGGATCTTCACCGACTCCGGGATCGAGATCGACCGCCTCTACGACGAGGGCGACGTCGCGCCCGGCCTCGAGGAGCGGCTCGGCGAGCCGGGCGAGCCCCCGTTCACCCGCGGCATCCATGAGGGGATGTACCGCGACCGGCTCTGGACGATGCGCCAGTACGCCGGCTTTGCCTCGCCGGAGGACACCAACGAGCGCTACCGCTACCTGATCGAGAACGGCTCGACCGGGCTCTCGATGGCCTTCGACCTGCCCACCCAGCTCGGCCGCGACTCCGACGACCCGCTCTGCCAGGGCGAGGTCGGCCGCACCGGGGTGCCGATCGACACGATCGAGGACATGCGGATCTGCTTCGACCAGATCCCCCTGGACGGGGTCTCGACCTCGATGACGATCAACGCCCCTGCGGGCATCCTTCTGCTGCTCTACGAGCTGGTCGGCGAGGAGCAGGGGGTTCCCAGCGAGAAGCTGCGCGGCACGGTCCAAAACGACGTGCTGAAGGAGTACATGGCGCGCGGCAACTACATCTACCCGCCCGAGCCGACCATGCGCCTGACTACTGACATCTTCGAGTACTGCCGCGAGAACGTGCCGAAATGGAACACGATCTCGATCTCCGGCTACCACATCCGCGAGAAGGGCTGCTCAGCCGTTCAGGAGGTCGCCTTCACGCTCTCAAACGCGATCGCCTACGTCGAAGCGGCGCTCGAGCGGGGCCTCAAGATCGACGAGTTCGCGACCCGGCTCGCCTTCTTCTTCAACTGCCACAACAACGTCTTCCAGGAGGTCGCCAAGTTCCGTGCCGCGCGGCGGATGTGGGCGAAGATCGTCGAGGAGCGGTTCGGTGCCAAGGACCCGAACTCGATGAAGATCCGCTTCCACACCCAGACCGGCGGGGTGACGCTGCAGGCCCAGCAACCCGAGGTCAACATCATCCGCGTCGCCCTGCAGGGCTTCGCCGCGGTCAGCGGCGGCACCCAGTCGCTGCACACCAACGGCTTCGACGAGGCGCTGGCGCTGCCGACCGAGCGCTCCGCGCGGATCGCCCTGCGCACCCAGCAGGTGCTTGCCCACGAGTCCGGCGTCGCCGACACGGTCGACCCCTTCGCCGGCTCCTACTTCGTCGAGTCGCTGACCGACGAGATCGAGGAGCGTGCCTGGGAGCTGATCGGCAAGGTCGAGGAGATGGGCGGGTCGGTCGAGGCACTCGACTTCATGCAGAAGGAGATCGAGGAGTCCGCGCACTCCTACCACGAGCGTTACAAGAGCGGCCAGGACATCATCGTGGGCGTCAACAAATACGTCACCGACCAGGTCGACGACGTCGACATCCTCCGCGTCGACCCCGAGTCCGAGCAGCGCCAACTGGCGCGCTTGGCGGCCTTCAAGGAGAGTCGCGACCAGGCCGCGGTCGTCGAGAAACTGGACGAGCTGCGTGCTGTCGCCCGCGGCGAGGGCAACCTGATGCACCCGATCCGCGCCGCGCTCGCCGCCGACGCTTCGATCGGCGAGGTCTGCGGCGCGATGCGCGACGTCTTCGGCGAATACAAGGGCGGCGCCTTCTTTTAGGAGGGATGGGGTGCCCTCCCGCTTGCTGGATTTTTCGCCTCTGACCTTTACGGCCGTCCGAGGTTGTGGTTTGGGGCGAAAAACAGGACGCCGCTGCGCGAGAGGGGCACCCCATCCCTCCTCAAGCGCGGAGCTTGCGCAGGAGCACGGCGGCACGGCTTAGCTCGGCCCGGACCGCGGCGGGTTCGTGCTTGATCTCGTAGTGAGTGAAGCGGAGCGGTGTCATTCCCGCAAGCGCGTGGGCGCGGTCGCGGCGGGCGTCTCGCGCCTGGGTCGACGCCGTGCGGTGGTAGCGGAGACCGTCCGTCTCGACGACCAGCCCGAGGTCTGGCCAGTAGAAGTCGACTTCCCAGCCATTGACGAGCTGTTTGCTGAGCGGGAACGGAAGCCCCGCTTCTGCCGCGATCGGGCGAAAGAGGATCTCGAGGTCGGAGTCGGAGAAACGGAAGGTTTGCTCGTCGAGGAGCCTGCGTAAGAGCGGCGCTCCAGGCTCGCCTTGGTACCGGTCAAGAGCCGCCCGCAGGGCCTCGGGATCGATGAAATCGCGCTTGTCTGCCTCGTTGATGGCACGCTCGACGCCAAGTGGGCTGAGTTCGGTGGCCAATCGACCAGCGTGCGGGCGGGGCTGGTGACCGGGATGCCTTTTCGGGCTGACGATGTCCTCGGCCCGAAGCTTCGGACGCCTGCGAACCTCTAGTCCTCGCCGCCGCACCTTTGTCGGGCGCCTCACGCTCACATCTATGCGCTGCGGTGTCGCAGGGGCGATGTTCCACAGCTCGGCAGCGCTGCGGTGGCTCAACGCCGCTTCCTCGCCGCAGGAGAGCACCGCAGCCATCCATCGGCGCTCACGGGTCAGCTGCCCCCAACCGACGGCGTAGACACCGCGTGCAATCGGGTGCAGACGTCCGCGCGCCACACGATGCTCGATTGCCCTCGCGCCGAACCCAAGCGCCAAGAGCTGTCGCCGCGCCACGATCCCATGTTGCCGCGCCGCCAACTCCCACGCTTCCCTGCTGCGCGCCGCATTCGCGGACGCCGACGCTTGGCACTTTGACCCCACCTCAGAGGGGTAAAGAGACCGAACGCGCGAGCTTGCCCCTGGAAGGTCCTGCCCAGGCCGCGATGTGGGGGAGGAACCTGCGGTGCCGAGTTGAAGCGAGGGCAATGATCGAGGTCGCCAGGACCCTGATGAAGTCCGAGCCGGAGTTGGTAGAGCTGCTTGCCGAGGTCGATGGTGTTGAGGTGAGGATGGCCGAGAAGGGCTTTGGCACGCGGGTTGCGCTGCGGGCTGAGGAGGGAACGGGGCTCGAAGAGGCCGATCTGGAGCGCTTTCTCGATCGCCTCGCCGAACCGCAGAAGAAGCCGTTCGCATAACCGACAAGGCGCATAACGACAAGGAGATGACCGACTTGAAGCAGCTGAGCAAGCACCTGACCTTCGCCAACGCGATCTCCTGCATCGCCCTCTTCGTGGCGCTCAGTGGCGCGGCCTACGCGGCGACGACGACGCTGGGTAAGAAGTCGGTCAAGACTCAGAACCTCGCCAACGGCGCGGTGACGACGCTCAAGCTGAAGGGCGGCTCGGTGACCACGCTGAAGCTGCGCAACGGTGCGGTGACCGGTCCGAAGATCGGGCCGGGGGCGGTCGGTTCCGGCGCGATCGCCAAAGGCGCTATTCGCTCCGAACAGCTCGGCGGCGGCGTTGTCACGAGCGGCAAGCTGAAGAACGGAGCCGTTACGGGCGAAAAGCTGGCCGGCAGCGCGGTGGGCACCACCCAGCTGGCGGCCAACGCGGTTTCCAACGGCAAGCTCCAGGACGGCGCGGTCACGGGACCTAAGCTCGCATCGAGCTTCCTCACGCAGCTGGTCAAGAGCGTGTCCTATGTGAGCAAAACGAGTCTCAGCAATACGAGCGAAGAATCCAAGTCCGTCACCGCTGAATGCCCTGCCGGTAAGCAGGTCACCGGTGGAGGAGCACGCATCGTCGGCGCGACGACCAAAGTCGCGATCACCGAATCGGCAACGACCGTGACCGGCGAAAGGCGGACCGGGTGGGCTGCGGCCGCCAGGGACATTCTCGAAGCCGAGGCCACGAACTGGGCCGTCGAAGCCGTCGCCATCTGCGCCGAATACTGACCCCGCTTCAGGGCCTGTCCCGGTAGGGCTGGAACGTCTTGTACTTTTTCGGTGTAGGCCTTGGGCGTCAGCCCACCCGCAACCCACCGAAAAGTCAAGTGGGAGTCCTGCCGGGACAGGCCCTTTGCCAGGCTCTTAAATAGACTGCCGCGCTCGATGCGCGAGAGGAATCCGGTCACCCACGACGAGAAGCTGGCCTACCTGCGCGAGCTGCGCGAGGCGGCGGTCAACTCCGCCTCCGAGGAGGCGGTGGAGAAGCAGCATGCGAAGGGCAAGATGACTGCCCGCGAGCGGATCGAGAAGCTGCTCGACCCGGGTTCCTTCGAGGAGCTCGACACCTTCGTCCGCCACCGCACCTACGACTTCGAGATGCAGAAACGGCGTCCCTGGGGGGACGCCGTCGTCACCGGCCACGGCACCATAGAAGGAAGAACTGTTTTTGTCTTCTCTCAAGACTTCACGGTGTTCGGGGGCAGTCTCGGCGAGGTGATGGCAGAGAAGATGTGCAAGGTGATGGACCTCGCCGCCCAGGTCGGCGCGCCGGTGGTCGGGATCAACGACTCCGGCGGCGCCCGCATCCAGGAGGGCGTCGTCTCGCTCGGCGCCTACGGCGACGTCTTCGTCCGCAACGTCCAGTGCTCGGGGGTGATCCCGCAGATCAGCGTGATCATGGGCCCCTGCGCCGGCGGCGCCGTCTACTCGCCGGCGATGACCGACTTCATCTTCATGGTCAAAGAGACCTCGCACATGTTCATCACCGGCCCGGAAGTGATC
>Ga0157370_10003767_pt1 | contig 17702 bp, 19 predicted proteins | sample C35metaG_FD_113463 | JGI IMG/M metagenome (GOLD analysis project Ga0157370, IMG submission 113463) | Corn rhizosphere microbial communities from Kellogg Biological Station, Michigan, USA - C3-5 metaG | ecosystem: Host-associated > Plants > Roots > Rhizosphere > Soil | place: USA: Michigan...
GAATGTCCCAAAGCGCAAAAGGATATTCACCGGTCCTAAAGCAGCTATTGAAGAAATCATTCATGGGGTTGTAGCCAAAGGCTGGGTCAACTATGGTGACTATCCTGCCCAGCAGTTATTTCAGGACTTTGCAATGTTTCTCAATGTCAAATTGAGTGATCCTGCACGAAGCCTTATAGGTATGGCCATTCGAAAGAAAGGATACACACCGCATATTGACGGAATGAAGGATGCCCTGGTCAGCAAAATTGAAGAGAAGCACCAGTAAAAAATTCTACCGAAGAAGAGCTGTCCATTGGGCAGCTCTTTTTGTTTCTGCTCATCGTTTTTTGCCGGATCTGTCCACATCGAATAAGCTATTTGTTGCAAATACCGAAGGCATATTTATAAATTTATTCACACAAATATATTTCTTCACCCTTGTAGGTACCTTGTAACTTTTGCCTCATTTTATTTCGTAGTCCAGCGCTTTGCTTTTTCCCAGCTTCGGCTATAATCCACTGATAATAAAGCCTGCCTGCAACTTTGGCTTTTCTGTCAGGTTTATTTATCCTTTTTATTTCCTCAAAAAAAATATTCGCAAGGGTCCTATACCTTGTAAAACAGGCGGTCGATTCCACTGCAATTTTGCTTTCAACAAACGGGGAATACAATTACCCAATGGTTGAACTTAAAAACTATGCATCATGCTGGAATCAATTACCTGGAAAACTTACTTGACTGTGATCATCATCACGGCTTGCATTTACTACGCATTTGTCGGATTGCTTTATTTCCGTCCAAAAATGAAATCTATTATCACCGGACAGCAGCCGGAGGCTGAAGAAGACTTTGTAGATGTAGGCGGCATTGATGAACTGGAAAAGATCATGGATGATATACGAATTAGCATTCTGGAGCAAGCGGGCGAAGAGGCCAATAAGGGAGCACTGTTGCAGCAGTTCTCACAAAAACTGGCAAACTATGGCGGGTTGCGCCAGCCCGCTTACCAGCTTGCAGTCAATAACTACCTCATACAGCATGCCCAGATGATCTGCGGTATTGAATTTACCGATGAGGAGTTAACTGCGACTTGGCAGAAGCTTATCAAGTAAGAATAAAAGTACACCGGGGCGGTTTGGGGATAAGGATATAGGTGTGGAATGGAAGGCCGTCCCGGTTTTTTAAAATGTCAGGAGATGATACGAACCTGGATAAAAAAGAGTGCCTGATAATTCAATTAAATAATGATTATGAAAAGAAAAAATTATTCAACATTGTTTGGCGTATTGGCCGTCGTGCTCGGTTTGTTGTATGCCTGTAAACGAACAGAGGCCGCAGATCCTGACCTGGCGCGCGGCTCTGTAGGCCCCTCGGCAAAAGCACTTACTAAAGAGGTACCCACTGTAGCAAACGGCTGGTTAAGATTTGCAGACATGAAAGCATTTAACAACATCATGGGCATTTTGCATGAAAAGTACCAGAACCCTGGCGAACTTCAGTTGTGGGAAAGGCAGTTTAAAGGAAATGGTTACACATCACTTCGGGAACGCTATAGGCAGATTGATGCCGATACAACGGAGAACAGGAGGGAACCAACTGTTGATTCCTTAATAAACAGTAATAAATTGCTGGATTGCCCGGATTCCTGGTTTGCGACCGTGCTTAGTAAAGATGGATTTATCCAGATCGCAGATACCGTTTATTGCTTCAAACCTGGCAATGAGAAAGGCGAAGCCTACGCTATACCTGCCCGTTATGGCAAAGACATAAAAGCAAATACAGTTCCGGCAATGCTTCCGGGAACCAAGGTTCACCATACTTCCTTTATTAAGATTCCGGGCATCCGTTGGCCTGAGCAAGGGAATGTCCAGACCGGGCCACCGAAGTTGCCCATCTGTACCTATACCGGCCCATCAATGCCGAACTTTTGGGGACAGTCCGGCGGTGATATTTATGGCGGCGATAATGGGGACACTTTTCCAGAACACAACGGCAGGACGGTTAAACTGAATTATCACAGGTGGCGTGTTGGATATATCTTTTATGCCTCTACCGGCATCAGGGTTAAGATGTGGAAGAAGACCCGGTTTGCCGGCTGGCAAAGTGTGACCTATGCCGATCAAATGATCATGGAAGCGTGCTGCAAAGGTTATGCTGCTACAGCAGGCACGGCGCCTTATCCCTTCAACTCCACTACTTCGCCTGCATGGCCTGGATTTACGAAGTATGCTGAAAATAATTTCGAAAAAACCATGCTGTGGGTAGGCTCTCCGATCTTTTCAGAAATCCTGCTGGAGCATTTCAATTTTCATTTCCTGGTTAATTACAGGGGAAGAGTTGCTGAGCGTAGTATACGCCAATAAAAAAATTGCGGGGCAGCCAGGACCTGAGGGAGGGAGATGAGCAGTAGAGATGAAAGGTTGCCCCGCTTGATATTGCCACCAGATGGGATTGGGTTTTTGGTTTTTGGGATTCCTTATGGTGGCTGTTTTTCCGCTCCCTGTCCTGACCGGCAGGGAGCCAGGAAAACAAAAGTGTAACACCGGTGCTGCGTATGTGCAGAATGGATTTGATGAAGGTGGATGCAGTGCCGGTGTTTTTTACTGCTTGAATTAGTGAGAGAACGAGTGTGAAGAAGATAAAAATTCGGGTAGATGGGAAAAGTGAAGAGAGGATGGAAAAAGTTCCATCAAGAGAAAGGGGTTGTGCTTACCCTGCTTATGATAGCAATAAGCACTTATGTATTGGCCCAGGATGGCAACGCCGGTATTGAATCGGCAAACCAGCAGGTTCGCGGATATTTTGCAAACGGCGTTAAGCTGATGTATGCCGTGGGTGCGCTGGTCGGATTGATCGGTGCGATCAAAGTTTATCAGAAATGGAATTCGGGTGATCCTGATACCTCAAAGGTTGCCTCAGCCTGGTTTGGAAGCTGCATCTTCCTCGTGGTCGTGGCAACAATTATCAAAGCGTTTTTTGGAGTTTAAGAAAAATTTATGCAAAGCAATCTGAAAGAAAAGCTATGGGCTTTTATCATCCATAACAATCCGGAACTGATGTTCAACCTGCAAGCGGAATATTCAGTGACCCGTCACCTGGAAGATAAAGTAGCGAAGGTTATGCCATTCGTCCTAAAACTTCTGGAGCAAGGCAAATCAGGACCTGCTATTGAAGAGCTTGCATTGGAAGCTATGACCGAAGAATTAAGGCCTTCAAGGTTCCTGTACCTCAAAGGCATTCTTAAAAATGAGTTCCCGGCAGAATATGAAAGCTACAAAGAAGCGGGCGTACTGACCTATGAAACGGTAAACCTTATCGATCATTGCCAGGAAGTATTTGATGTTTTTGCATTTTCTGTTGAAAACGAACAAGACCAGAAACTAAGGCATGCAATCATAGCGAAGGTTCATGACTATTTACCATAGGGCTGAGGTTTTAGTTATTTATTAAATACAAAGGAAATGGCAAACAGTGTATATCCGGTAAATAAGGGAATCAATAAAAGTGTAGAATTCAAAGGCCTGCGTGCACAATATATCTGGTACCTGGGTGCAGGCATTCTGGCCCTGATGGTATTGTACGGTACTATGTATATCCTAGGAATACCCTCCCTCATATGTGTGCCGGTTATCATTGCTGCCGGTACCGGTGTGGTCATGAAGGTTTATGGCTTGAATGGCAAATATGGTGAACATGGCATGATGAAAGAAATGGCCAAACGAAAAATACCCAGGGTTATCAAGTGTAACAGCAGGAAGGTCTTTACTAGAATAGGTAAGATCGGAAGGGCAGCTGAAGGTAGTAGTGACAAAGGGCGGTAAAAAATAACATTATTGGAATACATCGAAAGATAGGTGAGTTATGGAAAAGTGGATAGATGATGTATTGCCTATTATGGGCATTGAGCACGACTGTATATTGAGCAAGCAGGGTGATATTACCGTTTGCTTTACGATACAGCTGCCGGAGATATTTACACTCTCCGATGAAGAGTATGAAACATTTCATCAGTCCTGGATAAAAGCGATAAAGGTTTTGCCAAAGCATACAACGCTACATAAACAGGATTGGTTTATTGAAAGGGTTTATGACAACAGGGAAAATGCAAAAAGGAAGAAAAGCTTTCTGGAAAAATCCGCAGATAAACATTTTAAGGGTAGAAGGTTTCAGGACCATACCGCTTATATTTTTATTACGAAAAAGCCGGCTGGAAGGAAACTCAGCAGTTCCCTTTTTTCAAATCTTTTACGGAGCAGTATTGTTCCGGAGCAAACATTGAGCCAGTCAAAGCTACATGAGTTTGTTGAAACCTGTAACCAGTTCAAGCAGATTCTTGAAGATTCAGGAGTAGCAAAGCTACAGCGCCTGGTTAATAGTGATCTGCTCAGTAGCTCGTCACATACTGGTATCATTGAGCGGTATTGTTTTCTTGCAGAGCATGGAGATGCCCTTCTGATCAAGGATATGCAGTTCGGCCGTGACGGGATGCGCATTGGTGGCCAGCATTGCCAGGTCTATTCCTTAGCTGATGCTGCCGATTTACCGGCCCTTTGTGGCAGCAGGATCAATTACGATAAGTATTCAACAGATAAAACGAAGTTCAGTGTTGGTTTTGCGGCGTCGCTCGGAATGCTGCTTCCATGCAATCATGTTTATAACCAGTTTATCGTTGTGGACGATGCCCAGAAGACTATCCAGAAGCTGGAAAAGAAAAGACTCAGGTTACAATCTTTGTCTGCCTATTCCAGGGAAAACACGATCAGCAGGGATGCTACAAATGATTTTTTGAATGAAGCGATTGCTGAACAGCGCCTTCCGGTAAAAGGGCATTTTCATTTGATCACCTGGTCTGAAGACAGGGAGAAGTTGAAATCAATCCGTAACCTGGTTACTACTGCAATGTCCCGTATAGATGCCGTGGCCAAAATGGAGACTGCCGGAGCACCACAATTGTTTTGGGCAGGAATTCCAGGCAATGCCTCTGATCTTCCCTATAATGAGTGCTTCGACACCTTTGCAGAACAGGCCAGTTGTTTTATTAGCTTGGAAAGCAATTACCGGAGCGATCCACCAGAGACCGGCATCCGATTTTGTGACCGGTTAAGCGGTAAACCTGTATACATTGACCTGTTTGATTCGCCCAGACTTCAAAAAGGCATCACGTCAAATATGGGTACGCTGGTAGTGGGCAGTAGTGGTGGGGGTAAAAGCATGACAATCAATAGTATGCTTCGTCAGCTATACGATCAGGGTGCCCATTGTGTAATTATAGATATTGGCGGTAGCTATCGTGCTTTATGCGAAATGGTCGGTGGCTATTATTTTACCTATACTGAGCAAGACCCGATACGATTTAATCCATTCTATATTCCAAAGGGGCAACTTTTAGATACCGAAAAGAAAGAAAGTTTGAAAGCTTTGCTCGTTTCCCTGTGGAAACAGGAAAATGAAAGTTTTAATCGGTCGGAATATGTTGCGCTTTCTAATGCACTCGCTGGATATTATCATTTCCTTGGGGAAACGCCCTCTGTATTTCCATGCTTTAATACTTTTTATGAATACCTGTCTACAGATTATAAGCAAGTATTGCTGGAGCACAAAGTTAAAGAACATCACTTCGATGTCGACAACTTTTTATACGTATTGCGACCGTACTATAAGGGCAACGAATTTGACTATTTGCTAAATGCTACGGAAAATCTGGACTTACTGGAACAGCCTTTTATCGTAATAGAACTGGACAATATAAAGGATAATGTCATCATTTTTCCTGTCGTATCACTCCTGGTTTGTGAACTTTTTATTTCCAAGATGAGAAAGCTGCAAGGCGTACGGAAGGTGCTGACCATTGACGAGGCATGGAAAGCAATAGCGCGAGCAGGTATGGCAGAATTTTTAAAATATGCTTTTAAGACCATCCGCAAGTTTAACGGTATACCTATTGTCATTACCCAGGAACTTGATGACTTGATATCATCACCGATCATTAAGGACGCCATCATCAACAACGCCGATATCAAAATCCTGATGGATATGAAAAAGTTCATGCACAAGTTTGATAAACTGCAGGATGTCCTCGGCATGTCGGCCAAAGGGAAAACCCAGTCACTTTCTGTTAACAGGGATGATCGGGAGATTTTCATTGACCTTGGCGGGCAGGTAAGTAAGGTATTCCGTAATGAACTGAGTCCGGAGGAATACTACGCATATACCACCGAAGGCAAAGAACGGGTGAAAGTACTTCAGTATGCAGAGCAATATAATGGAATGGAAGCCGGGATCGAAGCGTTGGTGAGGGAACTGAGCAATAATTTTAAAGGATAGATCATGAAAAAAGTAACATTAATATGCCTGTTGATTTTGGGGACGATGGTTCCGGTGCAGAGAGCTAGTGCACAGCTTATCATTATTGATATTATCAAAGCAGGAGTGAAAAAAGTAATCAAAGCGGTGGACTTGCAGATCCAACGGCAACAGAATAAGGTGATCTGGTTGCAGAATGCTCAGAAGGTACTGGAAAATGCTATGTCCAAACTGAAGCTGGACCAGATTACCGAGTGGACGGATAAGCAGAAAGAGCTTTATCAAAACTATTTCGACGAACTCAAGAAAGTTAAATCCCTTATCGCATATTACCAGCGGATCAGGGATATCACAATCAGCCAGGAGCGCCTGGTCTCAGAATACAGGCGTGCGTGGAGCGCCGTTAAAAATGACCGGCATTTCAGTGCAGAAGAAATTAGCTATATCGGCAAGGTTTACAGCGGCATCCTTGATGAGAGCGTCAAGAATCTGGACCAGATCTTTTTGGTTATTAATTCCTTTAAAACGGAGATGACAGATGCAAAGCGACTGGAGATAATCAATCTAGCTGCTGAGCGTATCGGACAGAACTATACAGACCTGCGAGCCTTCAATGGTCAGAATGCCATGCTAAGCATGCAGAGGTCCCGGACCCAAAGCGAAATAGAATTATCAAGGGCATTATATGGTATAACCGGCAAGTAAAACTAAAGCAAATGAGAAATATACTGATCACTCTATTTTTCTGCTTTTCCGGATGTGCGGTCTTCGGGCAGACTTTCGGTGAATGGTTCCGGCAGAAAGCAACACAGAAAAAATACCTGATCGAACAGATTGCCGCGCTCAAGGTTTATTCTGGTTTTTTGAAAGAAGGTTACAATATAGGCAGGAAAGGACTTTCAACAATCAGCAGTATTAAAGACGGCGATTTTAATCTTCATCGTGATTTCTTTGGTGGTCTGTCGCTCGTAAGCCCGGCGATAAAAAATTACAAGCGTGTTGCTGACATCACGGTATTGCAGACCAGGATTTTAAAACTAAGTAGTCAATCCAGCACAGCTATCCAGCGAAGTGACCGCCTGAGCAACCAGCAAAAGGCCTATCATTCCCAGGTAATGGAACGCCTAATTGCAGATTGTAGTCGAGCAATTGACGATCTGGTCGAGGTTACGCTCAATGGCGAGCTGACTATGACCGACGGTGATAGGTTGCAGCGGGTAGATGCCCTGTATGCTGAAATGCTGGACCGATACGAATTTGTAAAAGTATTTGCTGCAGAGAGTGGCGCGCTGATCCGTGCGAAAGAGCAAGGATTGAAAGAGGCTTACCAGATTAAAAAATTATATGGCATACCTAATTAAATTAAGAAACTATGAAAACTATACTCATTATTCTATCTGTACTCCTGTTTGGTTTGGCACCGGTAAATAGTCAGGCACAAACCACTGAAGTGGTACAGCTGCTATTAAATGTCGAAAAGCTCGCTCAGCTAAAGTCAATACTGGGTGACCTGAAAAAAGGCTATGATATTTTTGATAAAGGATATTCAGCAATTAAGGATTTATCCCAGGGTAATTTCAGTTTGCATAAAACCTTTCTTGATGCCTTGATGGAAGCAAGTCCTTCGGTAAAAAAATATTATAAGGTCGGAAAAATCGTGGAATACGAGGTTCAGCTCGTTCGTGAATATAAGTCCGCTTATAATAGGTTCAGGGAGAGTAATATGCTTAACCCCTCTGAACTCAATTACGTATCATCGGTATATGCAAACCTTTTGAACCTGAGCCTTAGAAACCTGGATGAACTAGCCAATGTTGTCACTTCGGGTAGACTACGGATGAGTGATGATGAACGGTTGAAGGCTATTGATGGAATTTATTTAGAAATGGAGGATAAACTTGCCTTCCTTAAAAACTTCAATGGAAGCACGGCAATGCTTACCCGGCAGAGGCTCAATGAAAAGAATGAGACCAACAGGTTAAAGGATTTACACGGAATAAAATAAGAACAGATGAACAGGAAATATAAAATCGCGGCAATATTTACCGCGACGGGGATAGTATTGCCCGCAATCTGCATGGCCCAGGGTGTTGCCGAACGGATAAAGGATTTACAGAGCGTACTCTCCACGCTGTATGATGAAATGATCCCGCTTTGCAGCCAGCTTATCGGCGTTGGCCGTGGAATAGCCGGATTTGCCGCCTTATGGTATATCGCGAGCAGGATCTGGCGGCACATTGCAAATGCGGAACCCGTGGATTTTTACCCTTTATTCAGGCCTTTCGTACTCGGCTTTTGCATTCTGATCTTCCCTGCAGTTATCGGCTTGATCAATGGGGTTATGCAGCCAACAGTAACCGGAACGGAAAAAATGGTCAATAATTCCGATCAGGCAATTCAAAAACTACTAGAAGAAAAAGAAAAGGTACTTCAAGGTACGGAGGCCTGGAAAATGTATGTCGGTATGGATAACAAAGGCGACCGTGACCGCTGGTATAAATATACACATGACAATGAAGACCCGGCTTCAGAGACTTGGTATAATGCAATCGGCAATGATTTGAAGTTCGCCATGGAGAAAGGGTATTATAACTTCCGCAACACAGTTAAGGAATGGATGAGCGAAATCCTCAAAGTCCTTTTTGAAGCGGCAGCCTTATGCATTAATACCTTACGGACCTTCCAGCTGATCGTACTTGCTATACTCGGGCCATTCGTATTTGGGATCGCAGTATTTGATGGTTTCCAGCATACCCTTACGGCTTGGATAGCAAGATACCTTAACGTATTTCTTTGGCTGCCTGTTGCCAATATCTTCGGCGCTATTATAGGGAAAATACAGGAGAACATGCTAAAAATCGATATCAGCCAGGCACAGCAAACTGGGGATACCTTTTTCAGTAGTTCTGATGTTGGTTACCTGATTTTTATGATTATCGGTATTGTAGGATATTTTACAGTTCCATCAGTAGCAGGCTTTATTGTTAATGCAGGCGGTGGCGGCATGCTCGGGCAAAAGGTAAACAATATGATGTCAGCCGGAACCTCCATGACAACTGGCAGGTTTGGGCAAGGGGTAAACAATATTGCAGGCCTCCCCGGAAATTTTCAGGATGGGCTCTCAGGTAGCAACCCAAGTGGAATCAGCGGCACCGTTGGACGAATGGCGGGTAGGTCTGGCGCTTATATGGCCGATAAATTATCAGGAAAAAAGAAGGAAGAAGAATAGAATAAGTTAGAACGGTGTAGCAAGTAAAAAGTGAAAATGATGTTCAAAAAAACAAAAGATATCGATTCCTCATTCCGGCATATCAGGCTATTCAGCTTGTTGTTCCTCATCGCCAATGTCATTACGGTTTGTGTATACGCCTACTTCTGTGAATCAAGGGTCAGGCGGGCAGAAAACAGGGTGTTGGTGCTGCTTAACGGCAAAATCGTAGATGCAACAAATTCCAGCCGGAGCGAAAACCTACTCGTCGAAGTCAAAGATCACATCAGGACCTTCCACGAATATTTCTTTACCCTTTCTCCCGATGAAAAGCTTATACAAGGCAATATCACAAAAGCCCTTTACCTGGCTGATGGTTCAGCCAAGGCAGCTTACGATAACCTCAAGGAAGGTAATTATTACAGCAATATCATTGCGGGAAATGTAAACCAGGTTATAACAGTAGACAGCATTGTGGTCAATACCAATATTAACCCGATGTATTTCCGCTTTTATGGAAAGCAGGAAATTACCAGACCCACGACCGTAACGACGAGAAGCCTTGTAACCGAAGGCTATCTGCGGCCGGTAACCAGAAGCGAAAGAAACTCACACGGTTTACTTATTGAGAAATGGGCAACGCTATCTAATGAAGATTTAACGATAAAGAACAGGTGATATGTTTTTCAAAAGAAAAAAGAAACAAACGAACAAAGGACAGGAACTGGAAAACCGGGCTGTTCAATGGGTGGCCAGATTGATTATTGTCGTTCAGGTACGCTGGTCTGACTTCATGAACAGGCAGTTCAGTAAACTATCTCCTAAAGCGCAATTGACAATGCTTGTATTACTCGTAGTAATCGTAGCTCCCTATTGTACCGTACTGGTTGCAGGATTGGGAGGGCAAATGAATTTAAACAATAAAAAGCAGATGGCTATTCATCTGCCCAAGGTTATCACCAAAGAAAAGGGCATAAGTGCGCCCTCGGTCAATGATCCAGCCTTTCAAAGAATAATGGCATTCAGGCACTACCTCGATAGCCTGAGGCAAACAGAAAAAGGCAGACTAAAATTTGACAGTATCAATCGGGCCAGGCCGGGCCTTGTTGACAGTATCGCTCAGGTCGAGGCATTTTATAACTCAAAATAAATTTCACATTATGGAAACACAACAAAACTCTCAAACAGCACGTAAACGTCGCTTCCTGCTTATTCTTCCTGTACTAATTATCCCTTTTGCGACAGTTATTTTCTGGGCATTGGGCGGAGGTGCAGCTGAACCAAATTCACAGGTTAATAATACCAAAACCGGCTTCAATAAAATCCTTCCTGGTGCAAATCTCAAAGATGAGAGCAATCTTGATAAGTTGAGCTACTACAATCAGGCAATGCAGGATTCGGCTAAACGCGCCGAGCTTATAAAGCATGATCCTAGTTACCAGCAAATAACTTCGCCTGGTATTTTGCCTTCATCTTTTGGTTCAGCCGGCGATAATGGGCAAACGCAGCCTTCGGTTTCACCATACGCGGGGGCTGCTTACAATGATCCTAATGAGGCAAGGATTTATCAACGTCTCAATCAGCTCAACCAGGCTATCAACCAAAGTCCAAAGCAACTGGAAGACCAACAGAGCCCGACTTATCCGTCTACAACGCCACTAGCCGAAAAGGATGTGAACAGGCTTGAGCAGTTAATGCGGCAGATGCCAAACAACAATGGCGGTAGTGATCCCGAGATCGATCAGCTTAATGGTATGCTCGAAAAGATTTTGGATATACAGAATCCGGAACGCGCCCAGGAAAAGCTCAGGCAGAATTCAGAGGCAAGCAGGGGTAAGGTTTTCAGTGTAACAGCTGCCAAGAAAAAAGAGATTTACTCCTTATTGGAGCCAGCAAAAGCAAATGTGGCGGGCACTCCGCAGAAATTACAGGATGCCGGAAACGGTTTTTATTCTTCGGATGAACTGGATAGCGATAATACAGATCAGAATGCTGTTGAGGCCGTTGTTCATGAAACACAAACACTTGTAAACGGCTCGACGGTGAAGCTTAGATTGCTCAATGATATCTATATCAATGGTATTCTTATACCTAAAGAGAATTTTGTATTTGGTACTGCAACGCTTGATGGTGAGCGCCTTGTTATACAAATAGCCGGCATCCGGTATAAAAAATCTGTGTATCCGGTTAAACTCGCTGTTGTTGATATTGACGGCATAGATGGAATTTACATTCCTGGTGCCATATCAAGGGATGTGGCCAAACAATCAGCGGATAGGGCTATCCAGGATCTCAGCTTCGGGACCATGAGTAACTCTATTGGCATTCAGGCAGCAGGTACAGGTTTAGAGGCCGCAAAATCCCTTTTTAGCAAAAAAGTAAAATTGGTCAAGGTGACTGTGAAGGCAGGTTACCGGATTTTGCTTAGGGACGAAAAGCAGAAACAAGATAATTAAATAATAAGCAAATTAAAAAAACAATGATGATGAGAAAGAACAGTGTAGTAAGGATATCGTTGATCCTCCTATTATTTATTTGCGCGAAAGCACAAGCCCAATTCCACATAAACAAAATTGAACCGGTAACTATACCACCTTTATCCCTGCCAATTACTTATTGGAAAACCACTAATCTGATTTTTCCTTACGCTATAAAGAGCGTTGATAAAGGAAGCAAGGATGTACTGGTACAGATTGCAAAGGGGGTTGAAAATATTCTACAGGTTAAGGCCGCAAAACAGGGCTTTACCGAAACAAACCTTTCCGTAGTAACAGCCGAAGGAAAGTTCTACAGTTATATCTTAAATTATTTAGAAAATCCTCCTGCATTGAACATTAAAGTTGGGAGCAATATCAATTATCCCAAAACAGATGCGTTGTTTTCCTACAAGACGGATAACGAGGCCAGGACCTATGATATAACGGAACAAATAGCGGCCAAAAAGCCAGTAATTTCAGGGCTTTCAGACAAGCAGTTTGACGTGAAATTCAGCATGGATGGCCTTTATATCAAAAACGATAAATTATATTTCCAATTAAGTGTCGAAAATAATTCAGGTGTTGATTACGGCATTCAGGCTTTACGTTTTTACATAAAAGATAAAACGAAAAGTAAGCGCACGGCATCCCAGGAAATTGAGCAGCTGCCGGTAGAATATACAGGTAATGTCGAAATCGTACGTGGCAAATCAAAACAGGTAATCGTAATGGCTATGGATAGGTTCACTATACCTGACAGTAAAATCCTTTACGTCGAACTTATGGAAGCTAATGGGGGCAGGAACTTGGGATTTAAGGTGAAGAATAAAAATATTGTAGCAGCAAAAAACATCGATTAATGAGGCTTCGCAATACGGATATCACAAAATTGCTGTGGGCTTTGTACGCCGAGCTAGAGACCGGAGCTGATGTTGTATTGTATAAAAGTGATGCACAGTTCCTGACAGTAGATGAGATCTTCACGATTAACAGGAATAATTTAGGGCTAGATAGAGATGTTGCAGATATCGAGCCGCTAGCAAACGCGCTTCTAACAGTTGGACAAAATATGTCCGTATTCGATGGAAAAGAGGGAAGTTGGTCTATTCCTTTTGACATCCCACTTATTGAACAGAATTATTATTTAGGAAACAAAGTAAAAGACATGATTATGGAATTAGAAAATGTGAAAGCCGAAAATTTATCGGCATTGGAAAAAACATTCCTTTATACCGGGATGGAAGGTATATCGAGAGATGAGCTGGTCCGCAATATGGCAGAAGGAAATGAAAAATTTACACTTGCCCTGAAGGAAGTTTACGGTGACGGAAGTGCTGAAGTAAGGGTCAACTGTGGGCTTTCTCAAAAGGGCAACTATTTTGCGGACAGTTATGATATCACAGTGAAACAGGCTGACCAACCTGACTATACAAGAAACTATAAGTTCAAAGGACCGGTAAAGATAATGGGCAAAGCGGAAAATGGCTCCAATAAAGAGACTTTCATTAATAGCACCATTACGCTAAAAGAGGCTTACAATCAAATGTGTGGCAGGGCGGTCAATAAAAACTTTGTTTACGTGAACAAGGAAGATCCAGCTAAAAACCGGGTGTACAATGCCTGGGAGTATATTGACTTTACAAAGGTCGACAACAACGGGCAGCATCCTATTGAAAAAATTTATAATTATCCGGTTGAAAAACTGGAAAAAGAGCTTCGGGCACATCCGTTGTATGAAAACAAAACGGAGGAAGATTTTAGCCGTCTGGTGAGTTCACTTAGGAGGGGAAATGTTCAATCCGTAAGTTATATTGAAAAAGACGATTCAACTACCAAATTGAATTTCCAGGCCAATCCTCAGAATCAAACGATCAATAAATATGATCAGAACATGCAGCCTCTAATCCTTTCGCTGAAAAGGGAGCAGGATCAAACAGAATCACAAAAACAAGGGAACTCGAAAAAAGCAAACCAGAAAGAAGATACCCAAGATGGGGAGCCGGAGCAGAAACAAACCAGAAAAAGAGGGATGAGGGCCAGTTAAGTAGCTCGTAAGTTTTAATGGGTTGTATTAAATAGGTACATAATGGCAACGATAAGGTTTGAAACAGAGCAGGAGCAATGGGCAGAACGGGAAGCACGCATTTCCAGGAAATTCGGAGCTGAGTGGGTAAAAGAAGGTCCTTTCCTGAAGGAAAAATTGGCTTATTTGGAAGGAATGGAAATCCGTTATGGTAAAGGGGCTAATGTGGATGAACGTATTGAGCTTGCCATATTGAAGCAGAAGCGACGGGATATCGAGAAGGCACTTTATCCAGGATTATTCCCCCGCATTTTGTATAGGCTAATGCAGTCTTTCATAATTTACCGGGAAAGAGCGTCTACCCGGATCGCTATTGAACGCAACTATGATGCTGTAAAATCGGCACTTAATCTAAAAGGCCTTGGTGCTGCGGTTAAGGAATTTGAACAGCAGGCCAGGCTTGGGAAACAGGAATTTATTATTCCTGTTTCCTATAATGTTTCAGAGAAGGAAATGATGTCCTTTAAGATCAATATGCAAAAAGATTTCAATGGAGATTACCAGATTAAAGAAGCGATAGCTGTTCTAAAAATTGAAGGCAGGCCTAAGGAAGGCGGTACGCTTAAATTGGACCATGCTGTTCAGAATCTTTCAGCTGATCATGCTTACCGATTGCTTGCAGGTAAGTCCGTCAAATCCGGAGATAATTGGCACAGTCTCGATTTTAACGACCGGGATGCCATGGGCAATTGTAAATTAATGTCGTTTCCAAAAGAATATGGTTTTGATCTGGATAAGCTGTTAAGAGAGATCGAGGCAAAGGAAGCCCAAGATCCTGCAGAGCGGTTAAAGGTTACGGCAGCACTTGAAAATGGGAAAACGGTACGTTTAACTTCAGTTGGTAATAATGGAGGGTTAGAGATTGAGGCCAATCCAAGGCAGCTAAGCGTTTTTAGCGCTCAGTACCTTAACGAAAAGAATAAAGAGCGCGAAAGTAAGGTGTCATCAAAAGTGGAGATTAAGCAACAACAGGCTGCCAGAAGTAAAATGAAAATCGTTTGATAAATTGGTGATGGAGAATTGTGGAGCATCGGGAGATCAAGTTATGCAGGCGTTTCTTTCTTTTTTTGAAAAAATACATAGCGATCCTAAAATCGGTCCATTTCATATTGCGGTTTTCTCAGCATTATATTCGGCATGGCTAAAAAATGGAAAAAATAATTTTTTGTTGGTTTTTTCACATGACGTAATGCCTATCGCAAAAATCGGTGGTCGTTATACCTACCAACGAACCATAAAGGAGTTGGCGCAATATGGTTATATAAAATATAAACCATCATTCAATAAGTACAAAGGTAGCAAGGTCGAGTTTTGTGAAGTCGAAAATGAGAAGCAAGATTCGTAAAAATCAATGGGGTGGGCACAAGAATTTTGCAGACGAAATAAGGATCGATATTAATACCATATCCTGAATTTATCGTGGATTAAAATAAACATAATTTTTTGTCATGAACAGCCTGAACCATCAGGCTGTTTTTATTAAAGGGTAATCATATGAAGAGGGGAACGAATAAGGTGAAAGAGAAAAAAGATTACGAAAATTTTAGGGATAAAGACAAAGAAAACTTTGGGGAAAGTGGTGTAAAATTGCTAAATTTAATAGCAGAAATATTGGCTGAAACTGCCTTACAGGAGGGCGTTTCGGATAATTCTGATACTGATAATTCTAAAATAAAATTAAGATCATAATGGATGCATTCGGATACATAAGATTATCAAATAGAGATCAATCAAAAGAATCATTGGATTACCAAGACCGTAATATCAAATATTACTGTGAGCGGTATCATCTCAACCTTGTTGGCGTTTATATTGATAACGGACAAAGCAGTATGAGTTTTGATAGGCCGAATTATAGGGCGCTGGAGGCTCAGATTAAAAAGTATAAAGGAAAGGTACGTTACTTAATTGTAATGGATCATGACAGATTTAGCCGAAATCTTGTCGAAGCACTTACAAAAATCGATGAGCTTGAGAATAGATTTGATCTAAAGGTACTTGCGTGTAAGGAGGCAATCGACATCGACACAAAAGATCCAAATGTATTTTTGCAGAGGGCGATGGATTACCTCATGGCAAACCAGGAATTACTGCGCATTAGAAAGCGTACAATGGATGGCGTACGGGAAGCTCATGCCAGTGGTCGTTATGTACAAAGCTCGCCGTATGGGTATAGAAAGGAAGTTGTTGCAGAGATTGGAAAAAAAGCAATGTTGGTTCCTGATGATCAAAAAGCACTGTTGGTCCAGCGGGCCTTTGCCTTGTATCTCCAAGGTACTCCATTGTTTGTGATAAAGACAATTTTGCACAGTGAAGGATTTAAGAATAATGGGAACAGTGCGATAACTAGAATACTTTCAAATTGTTTATATGCAGGCTTGATATACATTCCGGCGGACAAATTCGGACCGGCTCAATACAAAAAAGGTATCCATCAGCCACTTGTTACGGAAATTGATTTCTGGAATGCTCAACATCTCCTTGGCAATATTAAGCCAACCAAGGTACAACCCAAAAAGTTGTTTCCTTTACGCGGACTAGTCAAATGTTGGTGCGGACAGCATATGACCGCAGGCTACAGCAAGGGTAAATCTAAATATTATCTCTACTATAGATGCATCCATCATACGGAAAAGAATTATCGTGGAGAAATCATGCACGATCAGTTTAACGACTTATTGGACACCATAAGCTTTGACCCCGCCCATTTGGAGTTTATTGCAAGAAAAGCCAAAGCAATTATCAGATCAAAGGATGGCGATTCAGAGGCGGTAATCTCAGCACGAACAAGATCAATTGCGGAAGTGCAAAAAAAACTAGATGGCTTAACTGAGAAGTTTATAAATGATGCTATAGATCAGGATACCTATAAAAAATGGCAAGAAAAATTTAGAAAGGATATTGCGTTAATGAATGCAGATGTTGACCGCGCAAATCTTGGTCGAGGACGTGATCCAATGGCATTGCTAGAGAAGTCTATTAATGTACTTTCTAACATGAGACAGGTGTATGAAAATGCAACTTTGGAAAAGCAACAATCTTTAATAAAACTGGTGTTCAAAGAAAAATTGGTGTATTGTGAAGGGGAGTTTAGAACACCTGCCATTGATCCAATTTTTTTAAGTAATACACTGGGTATCAATGAAAAAGGGCTTCTCAAATTTGAGAAGCCCACTAACCTTGGGACGTTAGTCCCGTCCAGTACTCGGGGCGGGAATCGAACCCGCACGCCTTTGAAAGCATCCCGACTTATGTCGGGACGTGTCTATCGGTTCCACCATCCGGGCATTAGTCTTTCGATCTATAAAGAAAAATGACCATAAACAACAAAACCCTTCATTTCTGAAAGGTTTTCATTCGATTTTTTTTAAGTGTACTCGGGGCGGGAATCGAACCCGCACGCCTTTGAAAGCATCCCGACTTATGTCGGGACGTGTCTATCGGTTCCACCATCCGGGCATTAGCCTTTCGATCTATAAAGAAAAATGACCATAAACAACAAAACCCTTCATTTCTGAAAGGTTTTCATTCGATTTTTTTTTGAATGTACTCGGGGCGGGAATCGAACCCGCACGCCTTTGAAAGCATCCCGACTTATGTCGGGACGTGTCTATCGGTTCCACCATCCGGGCATTAGTCTTTCGATCTA
>Ga0157370_10003771_pt1 | contig 17695 bp, 17 predicted proteins | sample C35metaG_FD_113463 | JGI IMG/M metagenome (GOLD analysis project Ga0157370, IMG submission 113463) | Corn rhizosphere microbial communities from Kellogg Biological Station, Michigan, USA - C3-5 metaG | ecosystem: Host-associated > Plants > Roots > Rhizosphere > Soil | place: USA: Michigan...
CCGCATCTGCCGTGCGATGGAAAATGAACACGTGACCATGCTGGGCCACCTCACCGGCAGGCTCCTCCTCAAGCGGGAATCCTATGCGGTAAATCACGCCATGATCATCGATTGCGCGGCTGAAACACGCACCATCATCGAGTTGAACTGCAGCCCGATGCGGCTGGATATGGACTGGCGCTGGTGGAAGCGTGCGCGGGACAAGGGGGTTCTTTGCTCCATTAATCCGGACGCCCATTCCCCTGCAGGCCTCCATCACCTGGGACTCGGCGTGAAACTCGCCCGCAAGGGCTGGCTTTCACGCCACGATGTCTTCAATACACGCTCAGTGAAGGATGTGGAAATCTTCCTGAATACACCTAAGTCCCAGCGCCAATGACGGCTCAGTAATCGCGGCGATAGCCGAAGCCCACGCAATTGATGCCGCCACGATCAAAAATGTGGCCACCCGATTGATGGACGATGAAAAGCCGTGCGCAATCCTTCGGGTACTGCGGTAGGGCAAAGGTGAGCTCCAATGGCCAATAGATCTTCGTATTGGAGCGCTCCTCATCCTCATGCAGCTTGATATCTTCCAGCAGGAGCTTGCTGGAATAGGAAAGTCCCACCCCCATGGAGAAAGTGGTCTTCAACTTGTCATTCCATGGGAAATCCACCCACCGCATCGTGTAGGCGAAGTTGTAGTTCAGGAAAGGACTGCGGCTGTGCTCATCCACCACGATCAAGGTGAGGGGCAATTCCATCTGAGGGTGGAAAATGGAACTACCTGTATCCCACTTGAGTTCACCCAGTGTGCGGGCAGCCGTTAGGATATACAGTTCTCCGCCATCCGGTCCATTATCAACATCCACCTTTCCGCCGAAAAGCAGTTCCTCGATCTTGTTTGAGGTAATGTAGGCATATCCTGCTTCATAAGCCCATTTGCTCCGGCCTTCCAACTCGGAAGGTGGCACATAGGAGAGAGTTGCGGATGCAATACCCACGGAACTGAGCAGCGCGAACCCTGCAAGGAGAAGGGAGAAAAAGCCGTTACATTTCATGGTGGCAGAGAGTGATTTTAGAATGGGGAGCGAGTGGCGAATGCGCAACCACCATAAATGCCGAACATGAGAAAATGATGAGAAATGCAATCCTTCGGAAATTGTCACGGATTGCTCACATTTTTCCATTCCTGCCGTGACCCACGCAAAAGATCTGTTATACAGCCATTCCGTGGTACGAAAAATCACTCGGAAGCAGTTCATGAAAGGCTTGGGTGCCACCCTGCTCCTGGGCAGCGGCACCGTTCTATACACACTTTTCGTCGAGCCTCACTGGCTGGAAGTGATTGAGCACGAAATGCCGGTGAAAAATCTGCCGGACGCTCTGATCGGGAAAAAAGTCGTCCAGCTCAGCGACATTCACATCGGCCCACAGGTGAGCGATGCTTATCTGAAAAAAGCCTTCGATTTGGTCCGCTCCTTCTCACCGGACGTGGTGGTCTACACGGGAGATTTCACCAGCCGGGAGCCGGAAACCCTCGCCCATGCAGACCGGATCTTTCCCCACCTGCCTCTCGGAAAGCTCGGAACGTTCGGAATTCTGGGTAATCACGACTACGGCCACAATTGGCAGGAGTTCCAATTGGCAGACCAACTGGCCGCCCGGGCGGAATCTCATGGAATCCGGATATTGAGAAACGAAATTGGCGAGACAGGCGGTCTTCAGATCATCGGATTGGACGATCTTTGGGCTAAGCAGTTCAAACCGGAAAAAGCATTTGCCCAATGGACCGCCGGATCGCCCGCCATCGCGCTGACCCACAACCCGGATACCGTCGATCTGACGGATTGGAGAAATTACCAAGGCTGGATCCTGGCGGGTCACACTCATGGTGGCCAGTGCAAGCCGCCATTCCTCCCGCCTCCCCTGCTGCCAGTGCAAAACCGCCGTTACTGCGCGGGAACCTATGATCTGGAGAGTGGGCGCAAGCTGTATATCAACAAGGGGCTGAGCCACCTCATCCAAGCGAGATTCAACGTCAGACCGGAAATCACGGTTTTCAAACTCAGCCGCGCCTGATGGTGCCGGATATGGGATAGGCGGATGCTCTCAACCGCATTTATTTTCTCCTTCTAAACCTTGCAAGAGGCAAGGCGGTGCGCTACTTCCACGCGCCTATGGCCACCTATCGCGTGCTCGTTTCGGACCCTATTTCGGAAAAAGGTGTGGATGCCTTGCGCTCCTCTCCTGATATTTCCGTGGATGTGAATACCGGCCTCAAGCCGGAAGAACTTCTCAAAATCATCGGTGATTACCATGGTTTGGTCGTTCGCTCCCAGACGAAGGTCACCGCAGAAGTTTTCGCCGCTGCCACCAACCTCAAGGCCATCGGCCGTGCAGGTGTGGGTGTGGATAACATTGATCGTGCCGCCGCCACTGAACATGGCGTGGTCGTGATGAACACCCCTAGCGGCAACACCATCTCCACCGCAGAGCACGCCTTCGCGCTGCTGCTCTCGCTGGCCCGCAATGTGGGTGCCGCCCATACCTCCATGATCTCCGGCAAGTGGGATCGCAAGAGCTTCGAAGGTGTGGAACTTTTCGGCAAGCGCCTGGCCATCCTCGGCATGGGCCGCATCGGCACCGAGTTCGCCAAGCGCGCCCAGGCATTCGGCATCACCGTCGTCGCCTACGATCCATTCCTCACCGCCGCCCGCGCCCAGTCCCTTAAGGTCGAGCTCGCAGAGACTCCGGAAATCGCCCTCACCGGTGCGGATCTCGTCACCCTTCACGTGCCACTTACTCCGGAAACCAAGCACATCATTGATGCAGAACGCATCAAGCTGCTCAATCCTGGGGCACTCGTCGTCAACTGCGCCCGTGGCGGTCTGGTGGATGAAGCAGCAGCCAAGGAATCCATGGACAATGGCCACCTCGGCGGTCTGGCTCTGGACGTTTATGAAGTCGAGCCACCACCGGCTGACTTTCCTCTGTTCTCCTCCAAGAAGGTCGTCTTCACTCCGCACCTCGGCGCCTCCACTGCGGAAGCCCAGGAAAACGTGGGCATCGAAGTGGCCCATCAGGTGAAAAATTTCCTCACCACTGGCGAAATCGTCAATGCGGTGAACATGCCGAATCTCGATAGCCGCACCCTTGAGAGCGTAGGCCCTTACCTCGACCTGGCCCGCTCCCTTGGCAAGCTGCTCTCCAAGATCGGCCCGGCCCAGTCCGACACCATCAAGGTTTCCTACATCGGCCCGGTTTCCGAGATCGATACCGAGTTGGTCACCCGCTCCGTGCTCAGCGGCTACCTGGCTGCTGCCCACAATGAAGCCCAGGTGAACCTGATCAATGCCCCTGCCATCGCCAAGGCACACGGCATCCAGATCAGTGAATCCACCTCCGCTCTTGCCACCACCTTCACCGATCTCATCGAGGTCTCCGTTACGAAAGGCAGCGAAAGCGCCATCGTGGCAGGCACTCTGGTCGGCAAATCCGCCCGTATCGTCCACATCGGTGGCCATTACGTGGAAACCAATCCCAACGGCCGCTTCCTTTTCGTGGAAAACGATGACCGCCCAGGCATCGTCGGCGTGATCGGTTCCGCTCTTGGCAGCGCTTCGGTAAACATCGCCAACATGTCCCTGAGCCGCAACGTGCAAAACAAGACCGCCGTCACCGTCATCGAGGTGGATACCGAGCCATCCGCCGAGTTGCTGGCCTCCCTGCGCGGCACACCGGGCATCACCCGCGTGCTCAGCTTCGAGCTGTAATTCCATTCCAGATCGTGAATCAGAGCCAAAAGCCCTGATTCACGATCTTTCTTAAAAATCCCGTTGCCAATACGGGCTGCGCTTACTTAACTACCTTTCAGCATGAAAAAACTCATCCTCATTGCTACGACGCTTGCCGCATTCAGTGGCATTGCGGTCGCAGACATCCAGGCTTCCCCAGGCTCTACTTACACTTCCTCCCGTAAGCTCGGTCGCGCTTTGGGCAACATTCTCTACGGCTTCACCGAAATTCCTGAGCAGATCGTTCGTAAGAATGACACCTACGGCCGCGAAGGTGGCTGGTCCTACGGTGTAGTGGATGGCACCAGCCGTGGCTTCCGCCGTCTTGGCTATGGTTTCTACGAACTTTTCACCTTCACCTGCCCTACCTATCGTGGCACTTTCAAGCCACCTTATGAGCGTTGCGGTGAAGACAATCGCATCGAGATGAATCCTCATGACGGCCTCTCCGAATTCCCACCGGAGCTCGGCGCAGAGAGCTATTTCTCTCACTCCCGCAGCCAAACCTACTAAGGTTTCCGGCGGTCAGTCAGACCTTTTTCAAAATCCCGGCACGGTTATCCGATGCCGGGATTTTTTATGAGATGCCTTTCTCAGGCCTTCTCCAGAAATAATGTCAGCTCATGACGGTTGTAAGTCAGATGCGTCTTAGCCACCAACTTCAAGCCACCTGCCTCCATCAGCACTTTCACCTGATGATAGAGTCCCAGGATTTCACTGAAACTTTCCACCCCGGTGGACTTGAGCGTATAAATCACCAGTCCACCCTTGTTTAAGGAAGCAGACAGACGGATCACCTGGCGGCTGGCCTCCAAAGGATCCCCATTCATGTCCGAAAGCAGCGCCTCATAATGCTCCCCGGCGGCGGGGCGGAACTCCCGGACATCCCGCATGAAAAACTGCAGGCCAGGCGCCTTGTTCAGCCTTTGATCCAAAGCCGCCCGATCCACCGCAGCCACCCGGTAGCCACGATCAAGCAGTTCAGACGTGATCCCCCCTGGGCTGGCCCCCAGTTCCAGCCAATGCCCTTGGGCCGCTGGAAGCTCCCGGTAGAGACGGACATAATGAAGAGCCTCCGCCACCTTCGCTCCCGCGCGGCTGATAGCCTCCGTGGAACTTTGGCGGATGTATTTGGTTCCACCCGGATAAAAGCCATTCGCCTCCCGCGGACTGCACAGGCCACAAAACAAGCCCTCCTTCCCCACAAGGCAGAACAAGGTGGCGGCATCCGGCGCCTGGTCCTCCACGGCCCTGTGGGATTCACCTTCCGTGACAAAAAGCTGCAAGGTCCGGCCCCGGAAGTTCGAGGCCAGTGTTTTATAATAACGGTTCGTCGCAGAAGCATCCAGCGCTCCCATGAGGATCGTCTGGGGTTTCGCCGGACCAAATTTCCGAACCAAGGCCTGCGCTGCTTTTTCAATGAAGCCTTCCATTTTCTGCGGACAGCATGGCCAGCTATGAGTGACAGGCATCCCCCAGCGAATGAAAACAGCAGCATCGGCCTTCATTCCGGCATTGCCTTCCATAAACTCGATCAGGAAATACCCTCCACTCAGTTTCGCCACCAGCCTGGCACCGATGCTTTCCAGAATGGCATCAGCTACCGGGGCAAAAACTTCGGAAATACGGACCAGCCATTTCGGCTGCAAAGAGGAGTTGGGTAGAAGGGACAAGGCAGGAAATTTCCCGTGCCTACCCGATCTTGAGAAGAGGCGCAACAGCAGGCTTGGGAGACCACTTGGGAAAACGCGCCTGGATGGAGAGCGGTGGATTCGCAAAACCATGATTTTCCAGCCAATTTTCCGCCTCCCAACGTGATAAAAAAATCCTGCTCTGCTCGGTAGTCCGGGACCATTTACCCAACATCCGGATCACCCCGTAGTCCGCACTGCTGGAAACTACATAAACCAGCCAGCCATTCGTATAGAAAGCATCTTGCCGCTGCATCAGTGCCAGCCGGAGAATTTCATTGGCCGTCAGAAGAAGATTTGCGGTCCTCAAATCAATCAACCCATTTGGAGCATTCGACCACATCGGATCGGAAGCCATGGTTCGAAACATCGCTCTCCAATCCTGCAATTCCACATCCCCCTCATACACTTCGATTCTCAAGCCCCGCTCAGCATCAATCTGATAATGGCAGAAGGCATTCGATACCGGAGCGTCAAAGAATGGAAATTTCATAAGAGTCCGGAATATCGGACCCCCAAGGCGCAGGATTGTTCAAAAACAGTTTAACCTTTTTAAAAATCAACACCCACACCGTAATCACAGCCCGCCATTTTTAAAATTATGCGATTTTCAATTTCCACTGGTCATCCCTGACCATACGGATCTTTTCCTTCCTCGTCTCTGCGTTCTTTGGAGATCCATGCTCGACCACCACGTTCACATCCCTGCCTGCAATTTCGACTTCCAGTAATCGAAACACCGGCGTCCTCCGCATTCTGAGAAAACAATAAAGTGGCAGATCGGGATGGTTCGCATTCCATAAATAACTGGCGGGAGGGAAGTTCGGCTTACCTGACAGACAAAACAGGATCTCCCGCACGCACTTTTCTCCATGCCTTTTGATCAGTTTGGAAGCGGCCCGCCTTGCAAGAAGGTTTTCAATCAGTGCCGTCGCAGGATTTTGGTAATCCTCCTCCATTTCCTGAATGAGTTCACGCGCATGCAATGCCATGAGGGACTGCAATTCCTCCCGCTCAATCTCTCCTTTCTCAAAACTGGCGAATATTTCGTGGGGATTAGGTAACATGGGCTTTATCCGATCAATCCAGATGGATGCTTCAAGTTGGAGGGTTTGGCAAATGTGCAATTTGGTGGGAGTCAATTAACATTCAACAAAGCCTTAATATCAATCTTCAAAAACCAATTAAAACCCACAAACCACTCACCCTAAACGTCTTAATCTTCCATCAAACGGAAAACCATCGGGTAAAAGAAGAATAATTGCCTTCTCAGGGAGATTCCACTCTCATCATCACGTTCCCCCCAAAGTTATGAGAAAGCCTGTGTCCCCCCACACGGCGGTTTTTCTTTTTCTCTGCACGATAGCCCCCCTATCTGCTCAGAATCTGGCAAATACTGACCGCGCATCCGATTCCCGCAACTTCAGGATTAATGATCCGGATGGTAGCGATGGCAGCCGCTTTTCAGAAAAGGATCCTCTGCCTGACAAGTATTCTGTTCCGAGCATCCGCAAGGCCTCCGCACAACTCAAAGATGGCGGCTCCATTTACGTTTCTCAGGATGCGAAAACCTTGGAAACCAAGAACAACACACCGAAAAGTGTCGAATCCACGATTGATCTGGATGTTCTACGCCAACCCTCAGCCTATCGGAAGATTTTTGTAAGCACGAGCTCCTCCAAAGGCCAACCTTATCAAGTGTCCGATACGGCGCTGGAGGACGGACTCAATCAAATATCAGCAGCTTATCGCCAAGCGGGAAAATCATCCCAAGCAGCTACGGATTGTCCGGTCATCGGCCTCTCCATTGAAAAAAGGATCACCACAGATGCTTCGAAGGTATTGGAGCTGGTGGAATCCGAAGTTGGAGCCAATCCCGGCTGCGCGTGTGAAGTGGTGAAAGCCGCGATTCGCACGACCAATGCCGATACCACGCAAGTGGTTGCCATCGTGGAGACCGCCATCAATGCGGCCCCTGAATCCATGCGGATGGTTTCCCAGTGCGCCATTGCTGAAATGCCGGATTCACTCACCGCAGTCCAAGCCCTCTTGGCCAAACTGGATCCCAATACGGGAGATGCCGGCACAAGTGCCAAGAGCGCAAAGAGCTCGAAAGATTCCAAGGACTCGAAAGTAGCCACCGTAGAGACACCCGTGCCGCCGAATCCTCTGGATCGTCCGCCACCATTTCCTCCAGTCATTCCTCCTCCAGTTTATCCACCACCCGTTACGGATGTGGATCCAGGGAATTGCTATCCGAAGCCAGATCACTGCTACACGCAGTATTGATCTACAGTAAGCTTTCCTTAAAAACGGAACCGCATCAGGTGCGGTTCCGTTTTTTTTATGCCTCACCTCTTGGTATTTCAAAAAGCCGGATTCCATTTTTAAAAAAGGAAATACTTGGAAAAACTGGTGAAAAAACTCATTTTCCTGTCACTGGCGCATTGACAAGGGATTACTGATCCGTAGAGTTCGCGCCCCGAGCCGCGAGTCGGTCCCCACCACAGAACATTTACTTAGGCCCCTGTCATGAGCAAACGCACCTTTCAGCCATCCAAGCGCACGCGCAAAAACCAATTCGGTTTCCGCACCCGCATGGCCACCAAATCCGGCCGCGATATCATTCGCCGCCGCCGTCAAAAGGGCCGCAAGCGCCTCATCCCCAAGGGTGCCGAGCTGCAATACGCCCGTCACACGAACCAGCACAATTCCTGAGTTCCAGCTTCTTGCTGCTACGGGAGCCATTAGCCCCCTATTATGCGATTTCCTCGCAAATGCAGCATGACAGAGCGTGCGGATTTCGCACGAGTCAAGAAAACCGGTCACGCGAAAGCTGGCCGGTTTGTCATTTTAAGCACTCTGGCTGATCCTGACCTCCCTTCCCTGCGAACAGGCTTCATCACAACAAAACGCTGCGGTAAAGCCCATGACCGGGTCTTGCTCCGCCGCCGTTTTCGGGCACTGGTGAGGGATCATGCCGGGACCTTTGCAGATTCCCGCCGCTACCTGGTCACCATTGCACGGCCTGGTGCCGCGACTGCGACCTTTGAAGAGCTGCAGGCAGACTGGCTGAGACAAGCGAAGCGCTTGGGCCTCTACACACGCCCGGACCCACAATCGTGATCTCCCGCGCCCTCAGCCTCCTCATCATCGGCCTGATCCGTTTTTATCAGCGGATCCTGAATCCGATGTTGAAAGCCGTGACCGGTCCCGCCTTTGGCTGCCGCTACACGCCCTCCTGCTCGCATTATTTTGTCGAGGCGGTGCGAACCCATGGTCCCCTTTTGGGCTCATGGTACGGAATTTGCCGGATTTTCCGCTGTCATCCATGGGGGTCCTACGGTTATGACCCCGTGCCGTCAGCGAGACCACGGAGCCAGCACGCAAAAGGCTGCTCCTGTCAGACCGGCCCACCTCACTCCTGAATCTTTCCCCTACACACATGTACGATCGTAAAACTTGGGTCATCGTTGCCCTCTGCGGCGGGCTGATAGCCACCAACCTTTACTTCCAGACCAAGGCAAAGCAAGAAGCAGCCGAGCGCCAGAAATGGGAAGAAACAGCGACCAAGGCAGCCACTCCCGCTTCTGCCGATCCTGTGGCCAACAGCGGGCCTCCCGCATTGGCCGTGGACACGCCGCCTCCCTCCACGGAGGAGCAATTGGTAAAACTGGAAAATGACAAAATTTCCTTCACCTTCACCAATGTAGGTGGCGGGGTGAAATTCGCAGAGCTGAAGGATCAGTTCGATGTGGGCAGTACTACATCACTGGTAAAAATGAATCGTTTTGGCTCCGGAGCCATCGGGGCCATCGCTGGAGCAGACCACAGCCTGGATCAGTCCATCTACTCCTACCGGGAAGAGGATTCCATTCCAGGTAAGAAAGTCGTTTACATCAAACAACTGGCCTCCGGTCTGGTGGCCAAGAAAACTTTCAGTCTGGTGGAAGATCACAAGCCGGGGGCCCCCTATCTTCTGAACTTTGAGCTGACACTTGAAAACACGACCACTGCTCCTCTCAATCTCAGCCAGTGGAGCTTGTTCCTGGGTGAAGCCACTCCGCTCTATCAATCGGAAGCAGCCCCACAAACCGGATTTTTCTGGCGGACGAATGACAGCATGCACTTCAAGGATGGCACCAAATTCAAAGGTGGCATGTTTTCTTCCGCAAAGGAAATCATCACAAGTGACGCGGGTGACACGCTCGACTATGCGGGTGTGACCAACCAGTTTTTCACTACCGTCATCCGCCCATCCACCCCTACGGTCAGCACGGTGTGGGGCATGCACAGCGATGAAAAACTAACAGCCACGGCCACTGCCGTATCTTCCGTCCGCGCCGGGCTTACGCTGCCTGCCGTAACGCTTTCCCCCAAGGAACAAAAGACCTTCGGTTACCGCATCTTCATGGGTCCCAAGCACAATGACATGCTCCGCAAAATGGACTCGGCATGGGGAAAGGGCTGGGGTGATCTGATGCAATACGGCGACTGGCTGCAAGTGGCGGCCCGCCCACTCAACTATCTGCTCAATCTCTATCACGGCTGGTTGGACGGAGTGGCTAAAAAGTGGTCATGGGGCCTCGCCATCATTCTTCTCACCATCACTGTCCGGGGAGCCATCTGGCCGCTGCACGCCAAGTCCACCCACACGATGAAGAAGATGAGCAAGCTCCAGCCGGAGATTGCCAAGCTGAAGGAAAAGTATCCTGACGATCCTAACAAGATGAACCAGGAGATGATGGGCCTGTACAAAAAATATGGGATCAACCCATTGGGAGGCTGCCTTCCCATGCTCATCCAGATCCCGATCTTCTTCGGCTTCTTCAAGATGCTCCAGTACGCCGTGGAACTCCGCCATCAGGGCTTCCTCTGGATTCCGGACCTTTCCCAACCGCATACGATCTATACGATCCATCTGCCATTCGCCCTGCCTCTCATCGGTGCGGCTCTCCCGATCAACATTCTGCCGATCCTGATGGCCATCACCAACTATGCCCAGATGGCGATGATGCCAAAGACGGGAGACAAGACCCAGCAGCAGATCATGAAGTTCATGCCGCTGATGTTCTTCTTCTTCTGCTATAACTACGCATCCGCCCTGGCTCTCTACTGGACGACCCAGAACATCTTCTCCATCGGCCAGACTTGGCTCATGAGCAAGATCCCAGAGCCTGAACTGAAGGCCCGCGCCGACAATGGCAAGAAGTCCTGGGTCCAGCGCATGGCAGAGCGCCAGGCTGAAATCCAAAAAAACGGCCGCCCGACTCCCGGCATGAAGGACGTAACTCCGGATGCGAAAAAGAAGCGCACTCCACGCACCGGAGGCTGATCTACCCTCTCTCGCAAGCGGCGGTTCCTTTGGGAATCGCCGCTTTTTTTGAGACAAATTTATCCCGCCTGCGCAAGGAGAGGCATCTCCTTATTTTATCCCACCGTCTCAAACACACCGCCGCCCAACAATCTGCCGCCATCGTACAGCGCACAGATCTGGCCGGGTGAAAGCGCGCGCTGCGGAACGCTGAATTTCAGGCGGATCTTTCCATCACCGAGGGGTTCCAGCATCGCAGGCTCTGCCTTTGCCCGATAGCGTGGCTGAGCTTCGGCAAAACGTTTCACATTGAAGGATTCATTCAACGCAGACAGGCTGCCCACCGTACACTCGGTGGCATACAGGCCGGAGGTCTCCGGAACATCCCAGCCCACAATGAGGCGGTTTTTTTCCACATCCTTCCCCACCACCACGTAGGCCATGCCGTTGCGCGGAGAGGCCACCCCATGGCCCTTGCGCTGACCCAGAGTGTAAAGATGCAGTCCGCAGTGCTCGCCCAGCACCTTGCCGGAGGGATCTGTGATTTCGCCGGGAGTGTCTTCCACATAGTGGCGGAGAAAATCGCTCATCTTCACCTGCCCCAGGAAGCAGATGCCCTGGCTGTCCTTCTTTTCCGCCACCGGCAGGTTGAAACGCCGGGCTACCTCACGGACCTGCGGCTTCAGCATTTCACCAGTCGGGAAGAGTGCATGTGCCGCCTGAAACTGTGTCATCAGGGATAGAAAATAACTCTGATCCTTGTTCGGATCCGCTCCACGGAGAATGGCTGCCTTTCCATCCGCGAGGATACGATGGCGGGCATAGTGGCCGGTCGCCACGTGCTGGAAGTCCTGGGAGAGTGCATAGTCCAGAAACACGCCGAATTTCATCTCCCGGTTGCACCAGACATCCGGATTAGGCGTGATACCGGAGCGATAGCCTTCCACCAGATAATCGACGATCCGGTTCTTGTAGGAATCGATCAAATCGATCACGCGGAACTCAATGCCCAGTGTGCGGGCTACGGCGTGGGCATCCTCGATGTCCTGCTCCCATGGACAATCGCCGGGAATGCCTTCATCGTTCACCCAATTCTTCATGTAGCCCCCCACGACTTCATGGCCCTGCTCGACCAGCAACGCCGCTGCCACGGAGCTGTCCACTCCGCCGGAAAGACCAACCAAAACCTTCGCCATGCCGGGACAATCAGGACGCAGGCCGCCGGATGCAAGTATCTTGAAGAGATTCACCGAGTCGGAAACATGGAAAACCTTGCATCCATCCCTCTGTCTCACGCATCTCTCTGGGCATGAATTCGATGACCGGCTTTGGCCGTGGTAGTGCGGCGACTGATCATTGGCTGGCGACAGTGGAAACCAGTTCGGTGAACCGGAAGCAGGCCGAGGTAGTCGTGCAGGCTCCTCGGGAATTAAATGAACTGGAATCCCGCATCCGTAAGACGGCCCTAGGAGTCGTTTCGCGTGGGAGGCTCCAGATTTCCATCACTCTCGAGCGTTCACAGGCTTCCGCCTCCTCCGTTCGTGTCGATGCGCTGCTGGCCCTCAGTTTTGAATCTGCCTTTACAGAGCTGGGGCAGACATTAGGCCGTCCGGTGCTTCCAAATGCCGCGGATTTTCTCCGTCAGCCGGGAATCATTTCCGTGAGCAACGGAGAAATCGAAATCGAACAAGCGTGGCTGGCCATCGAGCCTGCCCTTGATGAGGCGCTGCAGCAGCTTTCCATCATGCGTGGCCGGGAAGGACGGGATCTCAAGGCGGATTTCCTCTCCCGCTTGGGAACACTGGCCGCCTTCGCGGGGAAAATCGCCGCCATCGCTCCGGAACGACCGATCCGCCAGCGCGAAGTGATGTTGAAACGTCTGCGCGATGCGGGACTGGATCTGGATCTCTCCGATGAGCGGGTGGTCAAGGAACTTGCTTTGTTTTCCGACCGCTGTGATGTGACCGAGGAACTGACGCGGCTGGACTCCCACTTTGCCAAATTCCGTGAATACCTGGATGCAACTGAACCACCGGGGCGTGCTCTGGATTTTCTCTGCCAGGAACTTTTCCGGGAGTTCAATACCATCGGCTCCAAGGCGAATGATGCATCCATCGCACAGACCATCGTGGAGGCGAAGACCGAGTTGGAAAAAATCCGCGAGCAAGTCCAGAACGTGGAATAGTTAGACCCAAGGAACTGATAGAACGTAAGTGAACCTACGCGTTCACGGAATTCCCGGACGGAGGATTTGAGATAGAGTGATCTCGTTGTGACTGCGCAAGCGGGCAACAAATCCCCCCACTCTCATCTCCCCCCCGGATGAACACGAATTATCTCAGAAGTATTGTCGTCGCTGCATGTGTCCTCTCCCCTGTGGCGTTGCAGGCCCAGAACTACTATGATCTGGATTTTTCCAATCCTGTGCAGGCCACCAATGCCCACGATTCCCTGGGAAATTATTACACGGGAAATACCACGAATTTCACCAATGTAGCGCCCACCTCCGGCAAGAGCGTGGATCTCAGGGCCAAAGTAACTGCGACTACCGGAAACTATTCCTTCGTGGGCACTTATCCAGACTATGGCAGCGCTACCGGAGAACCCAGTGGCGATCTGGGCTATCGCTATCAGGCAGATGGCTATGGTGTGGGGGGCATCACCTACAATCTGGGGTTTTACCAAGGAGGAGGCACGTTTACCAATCAACTGATGGTGAATGATTTCCGCCTGATGATTTATGATGTGGATGGAGAATCATGGCAGAGCGAATCCGTGCGGGTGAATACCTCCAATGGATTTTACGGCTACCAGCTCCCTACCTCCGGCGGCGTCACCGTAAAGAATGAAGGGAATGGAAATTTTCTCTTCACCGGCCCGGGAGTAGATCGTTCGGAAACCGATTCCTCCGGCGCCTTCATCCTGTATTTCCGCAATACGAGCTCCATCAATCTTCAGATGGAGTCCAACACCTACGCCTCCGTGGGTGGGAAGACAGGGCCTCTGCCCAATCCGGTGTTCTCTGCCATCGATGGTGATCTGAGCATGCTGGATGGAAACACGACTTCCTTTGGAAATATCACCGTGGTGCCGGAGCCATCCTCTGCTCTGCTGGGTCTGGTGGGCATCATTCCCCTCCTCCGCCGCAAGCGTTGATTTTTTGGGATTTTTCAGAAAACAATCGTTGGAGGTGACGCTTCCCATGTGTGGCGCTTCGCATTCCTCCGCCCTGGATTCTCCTTTTGTTTTATTTTCTGCTGGGTGGTGTGCCCTTGCACGCGGACGAGTCGGACGAAGATGACCGTCCACAAGGCGGGGAAACACTCACCTTTCCCCTTTCGCGCGGAGATTTCAAGGTCCGCACCTATCCGGCAGAGGGAACAATCAAGGCTATGGTGGTCTTTGGCTCCGGTGATGGTGGCTGGTCTTGGCTGGAAGATACGATGTGTCGCGAATTTCAGAAAAACGGCTGTGAGGTGCTGGGGGTGGATTTCGCCCAGTATGCGGAAACCGATTATTCAGAGAGGATTCTCGGTGCGGACATCGCCACCATTGCGGAAAAAGGGATGGAGCGATCCGGAAACCTGGGCCTCCCTTTGATTTACAGTGGCTGGAGCATGGGCTCCGTCCAGATGGTGGCTGCTGCGGGATGGAGAAATCATCCTCCACAACTGGCGGGCCTTCTCCTGCTGAGCGCAGATGGACGCGGCCGCTATGGATTGCGGGAATCCGATATTCTGGGATTCACTCCCACGGGGCCGGGGACCTTCGCGCTCGCGGATTTCGATAAACGATTGAAAAACCTGCGGGTAGCCCAGATCAATGGCAGCTCGGACTTCATGTCCTCTTCCGCCTGGATTAGGAGCCTCCACTCCCCCAAGGCATTCTATCTGATAACAGGGGGAAACCATGGCTTCAATGAGCTGGATGAAGATTTCAGTGACCTTTTCCCCCGCAGTCTGAACTGGGTGCTGGGAGATGATGCTGCCGCGCCCGTGCCTGTGGAGCAATTGCCCTGGGGGCTTTCGCCCCTATGGCCGGTATCTGCAGCGATCTTGCTGCTGTCTGTGGGTTTTCTGGTTTCACAAAAGCATTCACCTGCATGGCTCTGCTGGGGAGTGTGTGCCATGGGAGTCATCAATGTGATAGAATCCCTGCAAATCCAACCAGCGGAAGTGATCGACTGGATACAGCAATGGATGCCGCTGGATGCTCATGACAACAGCCGCATCATTCTCTTGGTCGGCGGACTTTGCCTGCTCTTGCTCACTCCCGCCCTGCTGCATCGGAGAAAAGTTGCATGGAGCGCCTGTGTGGGTTGGCTGGCGGTATCCGCAGTCGTCCATCTGGCCCGCTCATTTGATTGGCACCACACACTGGCAGCGGTTTCCCTTGTCATTCCCTTGGTTCGTAATCGCAGCACCTTCTGTGAAAGGGGGCATAAACCATCGTGGAAGTTCATCGGGGCTTCACTCGCCGTTTTCCTCAGCGGCTTCTACCTCTATACCGCTCTCGCACTCTATCAGATCAATGATCGATCGAAATGGTCGGAAACATTGACCTGGCAGGGATGCATCCGTGGAGCGGTGCCTGCCCTTTTTCTTCAAAAAAATCATCTGGATGCCATGCATGATGATGAAGTTTCCGGGCTACTGCAGGATGTGAGGCGTGCCAGCTTACTCGCCTACCTGACTGCACTTGCGGGCATGGTCTACCCCGCGATCGATAGAAAATTGGCGACCCGAAAAACAAAGGCCTCCTAACGAAAACAATACGCAAGCACTGGCGGATTTTTGTTTCCCACTTCGGCTTCCACCGTAGTAATTACAGGAATGCCTTTTCCGCCTAGACTGGTGACGCATTCCCTCGGAGCAGCTCTGTTCGTCTGCATGTTGGCAGCCTGTGCCACTGCAACCAAAATCCCCTACACCAGCCACGAGGGTGCCACCCTTTTCAATCTGGTGAGGAATCCCAAGGTCGAGTCTCTCATCAAGGCCTCCCCATACGCCAACTATCTGGCACTGAAAAATATCAACGAGCTTTCCGAAAATGATCGCAAGCTGGCCTTCCGACATGAGAGCCATTCCAAACAAGATCCATCGGCACTCACGAGGATAAGCTATTATTTCGCTTTCAATGAAGCAGTAGACCAGGTGGTGAACGGTAGTTCACCCTCAGCCTACTATTACATGAATCTGGTCTGTTCAATGGATGGCACCGTGCTGGGCATGGAGTATTATTCCAGAAATCCACGCTGACTTTTGGCTTTCGATGGGTGGCATTCACGCCTTTAATCAGCGTCATGATCGATATGCTTGTACGCTTGTATGACCTGCCTGATTCGGCAGAGCTTTACGAAAAAGTAAAATCCGCCGGAGTCACTCTGCGGCGCGCACGAGCCTTTGAAAAACACACGGTAGCCGCCTTTGCCAAGGAGCACTTTTCCGCCAAGTGGGTCAGTGAAGTGGAGGTGGCCCTGGCCCGCCAGCCGATTACCTGTTTCATCGCCACCAGGGACAAGAAAATCCTGGGCTTTGCCTGTTATGATACTACCATGCGCGGCTTCTTCGGCCCTACGGGCGTCTCAGAAGAAGCCCGTGGACTGGGGCTGGGAAAGGCGCTGCTTTTCAAGGCTCTGGAAGGCATCCGTGATCTGGGCCATGCCTATGCCATCATTGGCGGTGTAGGACCCCGCGAATTTTATGAAAAAGCCTGCGGGGCGATTGAAATCCCAGGGAGCGATCCGGGGACTTATACGGATCTGCTGCCGTGAAGGGAAGAGGTGCCAAGTGAGCGGTGATCAGTGGGACACGAGTGCTCTGGTCTTTCCCATCAACTATCCACACTCAACCATCAGCTTCTTCAAGGGTGAGGGTCCACGGGAATTGATGAATTCCGGCCCGCCACTACCTGACCTCTTGGTAAAAGGTCCCTGCCTTAAGAAACGGCGTGGAGGCCGATGTTCAGTCGCTCGCAGAGTTCACGGACTTTTTCCTTTTCGAGCAATAGAGTCTTACCGGCTTCGATGGCGATGTTTTTCACGCCTGCCTCGGCGCAGGTTTCAATGGTGTGGGGTCCCACCACGGGAACATCGAAACGGAAATCCTGATTCGGCTTGGACACCTTCACCAGCATCACGTCCTTGCCACGGCCGAGTTCTCCGCCGCGTTTGATGCAGGCATTTGTGCCTTCAAAGGCTTCTGCTGCCAGCACGGTGCCGTGACGAACGACAACACTCTGGCCGATGTCCAATGCGCTGGTCTGCTTGGCGATTTTGAAACCGAAAGCTGCGTCCTCGAGCTGGCGCTTCTTGAACCTGGGGCCGAAAACGTGGCCCTCCTCCGGCAAATGATCATTCAAAAAGGTAGTGGCGGAGAGCAGCGTGATGCCATCCTTTGCCAACTCTTCACCGATGGCGCCGAAAAGTGTCTCTGCATTCCGCTCCTTCACCCGTGCCAGCATCATCAGGATGCGGAGATCCGGACGGAGATCGAAGAGGTTTTTTGGGGAAATCTGACCCATCATTACCGCTTCCCTTGCTCCCTCGCGGACGAAGAATTTGATCAGCTTGCTGAGTTGCCCCACCCGGACCCACTCGATGGCATCCACTTTTTCACCCAGATCAGGTTTAGTTTCTCCCTCGAAGGCCACGGCTACCAGTCGGGTATCCGGAGCATGACGGCGTGCAGCGGAAATAAATGTCTCCGGGTAAACGCCACTGCCTGCGATGATGCCGATGGTGCGAGGTGATGCCATTTCTGCGTGTGTCAGGAAAAAAACCCGGCTATCGTGAAATGAATGAAAGTAGCGGCTGTGGGACTCGAACCCACACTCGTTAGAACTCGATTTTGAGTCGAGCGCGTCTACCAATTCCGCCAAGCCGCCTTGGTGCGCGGCAAGTTGACGGAGAGGAC
>Ga0157370_10003777_pt1 | contig 17673 bp, 10 predicted proteins | sample C35metaG_FD_113463 | JGI IMG/M metagenome (GOLD analysis project Ga0157370, IMG submission 113463) | Corn rhizosphere microbial communities from Kellogg Biological Station, Michigan, USA - C3-5 metaG | ecosystem: Host-associated > Plants > Roots > Rhizosphere > Soil | place: USA: Michigan...
CCCAATGTGCGGTAATCATAACTTAATTGTGCCACTTCCCTGCTGGGGAACTGCGCCATCAACACAGATATTTCCAAGACAATAGTCCACAGCCTGGTGGTATATTCAAAACCATTTACATTAAAACTATTGTCTGCTTCATTAAAAAATCTGCGCAGGTTTATTGAAGCAAGATTGCATGCCGTGTTATCCAAAAACATATATTCACTGCAGGGATTGCTTGCTCTTATCGGGCCACCTTCCGGGCATGTATGCCACTCATTGATGGTGGTATTATATTGTGTTCCCGGATCTGCACAGCGCCATGCAGCATAAGTAATATCATCCCATAATTTTTTTGCTTTCACCTTTTTCATGGTATGGCCATCGCTTCTCGCTTTCAATTCCCATTCGCCATCTTTTTCCAATGCATGAAAAAATTCATTAGGAATACGAACAGAGTTATTACTGTTTTGTCCGCTTATGGTTCTGTATGCTTCGCCCTCATAATCGCTGGGATAGCCTGCAGCAATTAATGCAGCTACTTTTTTTTCTTCTTCTACTTTCCAGTTTACAAATTTTTCTATTTCGGGATGATCCAGATCGAGGCAAACCATTTTTGCCGCACGCCTTGTGGTGCCACCACTTTTAATAGCACCGGCAGCACGATCTCCTATTTTCAAAAAACTCATCAACCCGCTGGAAGTGCCGCCGCCACTGAGTTTTTCACCCTCGCCGCGAATGCTGCTAAAGTTGGTGCCTACGCCGCTTCCATATTTAAAAATCCGTGCTTCACGCACCCACAAATCCATAATGCCGCCTTCATTTACCAAATCATCATCTACGCTTAGAATAAAACAGGCATGTGGTTGTGGCCGTTCATAAGCAGAGGTTGATTTTTTCAACACTCCGTCTTTTGCATCTACAAAATAATGCCCCTGGGGTTTGCCGGTAATGCCATATACTTCATGCAAACCAGTATTGAACCATTGCGGTGAATTAGGAACGCATGATTGATTGAGTATTGAATAAACAAGCTCTTCATAAAAAATTTGTGCATCCGCTGTTGATGCAAAATAATTGTTGCGCTCGCCCCAAACTCTCCAGCAATGGGCCAGGCGATGCGCTACTTGCTTTACAGAGGTTTCTCTGCCCGCGGTGCCGTCGGCCTGAGGCACACCTGCTTTGCGAAAATATTTTTGTGCCAAAATATCTGTAGCAATCTGGCTCCAGTGTTTTGGAACTTCTACATTATCCATTTGAAAGACGACTTCACCGGTAGTATTTTTTATTACCGAAGTGCGGTAGTCATATTCAAACATATCGTAGGGAGAAACATTCTCCTTTGTAAATTGCCTGGTAAACTTCAGGCCCGGGGACAAAACGTTACTTAACATTGGGTTAATAGTAGTTTAACAGTTTAATAAATTTTTTTGGTGCGGGAGAACGAAAATATTTTTTATCATTCATAAAAGTTAATTCAAAATATCCACTTTCTGTGGATAAGAAATGTTAATCCTTACCCACATTGAATTTAAAAATTTATGCACAGCAGAATCAATATTTTTGGCATAAAAATTTTTTATTTCTGCAAAAATTTTGTTGTATAAGTTATGAGAGTAGTCATTCAAAGAGTATCCGATGCCGCAGTAACTGTAAACACTGAAACCGTTGGCAGCATTGAAAAAGGCTTGCTGGTATTTGCGGGCATTGAAGATGCAGATACGGATGAAGATATTGAATGGATCAGTAATAAAATCATTAATCTTCGCATATTTGATGATGAAAATAAAATACCAAATATTTCTGTAAAAGAAATTGATGGATCAATTTTATTGATCAGCCAGTTCACCTTGCATGCGCTTACCAAAAAAGGCAATCGCCCCTCCTACATCAGAGCAAGTAAATCTGTGGTGGCTGTTCCGGTTTATGAAAAATTAATTCAGCAATTAGAAAATGATTTAGGAAAAAAAATTCAAACAGGAATATTTGGTGCAGATATGAAAGTGTCGCTGGTAAACGATGGCCCGGTAACCATTTGGATTGATAGTAAGAATAAAGAATAGAAGCCCCTCACCTAACCTTACATCAGCGTAAAATAAAATTTTAAATATGACAATAAAAGAAGCACAGCAAAACATAGACACCTGGATAAAAACAATTGGTGTAAAATATTTCAGCGAATTAACCAATCTTGGAATATTAATGGAAGAAGTGGGTGAACTTTCACGATTGATGGTTCGCATTTATGGTGAGCAATCATTTAAAAAAAGTGATTCTCCGTCTTCCTTTGAGGAGGCCGGAAGGCTGCTTGCCGATGAAATGGCTGATGTGCTCTGGGTTTTAATTTGCTTGGCCAACCAAACAGGCATTGATCTTACAGAGGCATTGCAAAAAAATTTTGAAAAGAAAACTTTGAGAGATAAAGAAAGACATAAGAAAAATAAAAAGCTGAAATAAACTATTACATGAATTAAATCTCACACAAGGCCAAAGCAGCATTCAATTCACCATCATGCAAATGTTGGGTAAGTTTCACTAAGCGCGGATAATATAAGTTGTAATCTGCACCATAAGCCAATTGCAAATTTTCTTTTTCAAGGTGGGATAGTTTGCCATCAAACGCAGCAGCAATGGTAAAAAGATTCAACAAGAATTTTCTTTCCTTATCATTTACATTTTTTAAAGTTTCTAAAAATAAATTCCAGTCATCGTAGTGATGTTCTTCATTTATTTGTAACAACTCCTGGAAACGCAATAATAAAATGATCATGTTAGGATGATAGTTTTGCGCCATTACTACTGCATTGCCAATTGCGCGCAGGCAGCCGATTCTGGCTTCTTCAGATATGTGCTGCAAAATTTTATCATGCAAAACATTATCAGCAATATGATTGGCCAGTGCAAATCCAAACAACCGCAGCCTCGCTTCATGAATGACCCGCCGTACCACCGCGCCATTCCAAAAAACTTCCACCGGCAATGCTTCGTATAAAACAGAAATACCAAAAACCGTATCGCCCACACTAAACTTTAAACCATATTTTAAAACCGCATTCGTAATGATAATTTTTGCTTTGTATAATAGCCCGAGAATAAATAAATTTTTCTTTGATATCATTTCAAACGGATCAATACCCAAAATTTTTAATTCCGGGTCGGGCAGTTCCAACGCCGTTCGTGCTAAAATATTTTTTATACTGAATGCTCCATCTTTAAAGAAATCTTTTTTAGTAGCGTGCATGTTTATTAATTCGCTTACTTCGTGCACTGCTTTTAATGCAATAAGAAAAAGCAAATAAAATTCAATGGCAACCGCTATAACCGTAACCCCCGCAAACCAGCTCCAGTAGCGGAGCCAGCCTGCGCCGGCAAAATAAACAGAAACCCAAACCGTTGGGAAAACACAAACAATTCCAACTACTGCTGAAAGAATAACCGCCCTGATTTCAATTTTATTAATTCCCTTTTTGAGTTCCGCATCACTAATATCAAAAACATAATGAGATAAATCTCTTTGCCGAAATTTATTAAGATAAAACACACCAAACTTTTCCATTAAAGATGGTTTGCTATCGGGAGATTGCATTCTTCTGGTATTCACCTGCGGTTTTTTTGAATTGCTAAATGCACTTTTCAACAAAAGCGAATTGTGTACAAAGATATATAGACGGCTATGCATAAAATGACAAGAGCGCAAAAGGTTTATCTGTTTTAAAATTTATTTTCAATTTTCAATTTTCAATTGCGAGATTTGCAGCCCTATGGCAAATGAATTAAACAACTTCAGCAGCATCATTGCACACTGCAAGGAATATGGATATATTTTTCCATCAAGTGAAATTTATGATGGTTTAAGCGCTGTATATGATTATGGACAGAATGGCTCACAATTAAAAAAGAACATTCGTGATTACTGGTGGAAAAGCATGACGCAACTGAATGAAAACATCGTGGGCATTGATGCAGCTATTTTTATGCACCCCACCACCTGGAAAGCAAGCGGGCATGTAGATAATTTCAGCGACCCGATGATTGATAATAAGGACAGCAAGAAACGTTATCGTGTAGATCATTTGATAGAAGCAAAAGCCGATGAACTGAAAGTTGCCAATAGAAATAAAGAAGCAGAGGAGCTTATCAGCCTCATGGATGCATTGCTTGCTAAAGATGATTTTGCCGGATTGAAAAAATTAATAGAAGATAATAATATCAAATGTTTGGTAAGCGGAACCTGCAACTGGACGGATATTCGTCAATTCAATCTCATGTTTTCAACTGAGCTTGGCAGTGTTACCGATGAAGCGAATACAATTTATTTGCGCCCCGAAACTGCGCAAGGAATTTTTGTAAATTTTTTGAACGTGCAAAAAACAGGAAGAATGAAAATTCCTTTTGGCATTGCGCAAACGGGTAAAGCTTTTCGCAATGAAATTGTTGCCCGGCAATTTATTTTCCGCATGAGAGAATTTGAACAAATGGAAATGCAATTTTTCATTCGCCCCGGCACACAAATGAAATGGTACAACTACTGGAAAGAAGAAAGAAAAAAATGGCATGAAAGCCTTGGCATTCCTTCGGAAAAATTGCGTTATCACAATCATACTAAATTAGCACACTATGCAGATGCCGCACTGGACATAGAGTTTGAGTTTCCGTTTGGCTGGAAAGAATTAGAAGGTATTCACAGCCGTACCAATTTTGATTTAAAAAATCATCAGCTCTACAGCAAAAAGAAAATGCAGTATTTCGATAATGACTTGGATGAAAACGGAAAACCAATCGGCAATTACATTCCTTTTGTAATCGAGACTTCTGTTGGCCTGGATCGTTTATTCCTTACCATTATCAGCAATTCATATAAAGAAGAGAAATGGGAAAAAGAAGATGGTGCTGATGACAGCCGTGTTGTATTGAGCATTCCGCCAAAGATTGCTCCTTATAAATTAGCAGTGCTCCCGTTGGTTAAAAAAGATGGTTTGCCGGAGATTGCCCGTAAAATAATGGATGAATGTAAACAAAGCTTTCATACTTTTTACGAGGAGAAAGATACTATTGGAAAACGTTACCGAAGAATGGATGCCATTGGAACACCTTATTGCGTAACCATAGATCAACAAACAAAAGATGATAATACGGTTACCATTCGTTATCGCGATACCATGAAACAGGAAAGGATACCTGTTGCGGAAGTAAAAAATATTATCAGTAAAAATATCGAAGCGTAGCACGGAATTTTTTATCCGTATAATTCAAGATGAATTGATTTTTTATCGTAACCCATGTCGGTAATTCTTTTTTTTGCTTCATCTATCATTGCCTTCCAGCCGCAGAGATAAAAATGTGCGGGCTTTACCAAACCAGCATCGGCAGTGCTTTTCCTGTTTTGTTTGCATATATCTTCATACAATGCATGCACGTATCCGTGGTGGCCATTCCATTCTTCGCGGCTAAGCGTTGGCAGGTACTTCAGGTTGGGAAGTTCTGTTTCGAGCTTGCGCATTTCATCGTAATACAATAAATCTTTTTGAGTGCGGCAGCCGAATATTAAATATAAATTTTGATGAGCAAGCTGGTGAAGCAATATATAATTCAGCATACTTCTGAATGGCGCAATACCCGTGCCCGTGCATATAAAAAACAAATCTTGCTCCACGGGATCGGGCAATATAAAAACTCCCTGCGGCCCGCGAAGGATTAGTTCACTTCCTACACTCACATGATTAAATAAATAAGTAGTGCCGGCGCCACCTTCCAGCAATACTATCAGTAATTCAAAAACATTGGAATCATCGGGCCAGCTTGCAATGGAATAACTGCGCCAGCGCTTGTTAGGCTTTTCATGAATGGGCAAATCGAGCGTTACAAATTGCCCCGCTTTGAAATGAAAAGAGTTTACATCATTTATCCGGATGAAAAAACGTTTTGTATTGTACGTCTCATCTTCAATGCGTATTACCGTTCCTTTTAGCCATTCTAATGCCATGGAGTGAAAAATTTTGAGTAAAATACAAATAATTTAAAACAAAACTTTTTTTACTCAACATTTATTGAAACAGTTTTTGTATCCGTCCTGGTAAATATTTTTAACTGGTACACTCCTTTTGGTAATTTTCCAATAGTTATGTTATTTACAAAACCTGATGTGGCAAAGGTTTTCAGGCGTTGTCCTAAAATATTCAGTAATTCAATATGCATACATTCTTCGGTTGTGCTTACCGTTAGTGTCCCCTGTGTTACCGGGTTCGGAAAAACTTTTATGGGCGATACCTCATTAAAATTTAGCTGCCTCACTACGGAATAAGTAATGTTATTGGAATTATCTATTAGTTTCAGCCGGTAATAATTAATACCCGGCATCGGCGTTGCATCAATAAACTGGTAGTTATTTCCGGAGTTGTTTCCTGATGCATTTACTTTACCAATATCCGTAAAATCGCTGCCATTAGATGATCGTTCAATCACAAACTCATTGCCGTTACTTTCTCTTACTGTTGTCCAGTTTAGCTTTGCACTGTTATTGTATTTTGCAGCCGTAAAATCTGCAAGGGTGATTAACAATGGTGAAAGCCCTGATGGTCCACCACTATCAATCCAAAACTCACTAAAGCTATTTACGTTAAACTCTCCATAATAACCATTATCATTAGGAATAATGGAAACACTATCGGGGATAATGAAATTATAAAAACCTGTTGTATTGTCGGCAAGTGTTCCGTTTTCTTCTGATGGAGCGCCGCTGAATTTTGTAACCCCTGCATCGTAAGCATCATTAATGGATGAACAAGCCGGGCACCCGGTTGCATTAATAAGTTTGTTTGCTTCTGAATCTGTAAAATAATACCGCACGCCTACGTTTGCCATTGGCTGATTGGTTGGCTGTATCACAATATTCCGATCGAGATAATATTGATTATTGCTGGTACGAACCGGACCATTATTAAAATATACACTTACCGCAGTGGCACCTAAATCCTGTCCATTCGGATTTACTGATGCGATGCGATTTCCATTTACAGAAAAATCAATCCAGTTATTGCCACTTACATTTTGCGATGGAAGCGTAGTATCTGCACCAACATACACAGGTGCTTTATCAAAAATATGAATGTCATCAATGCCTACTCCTTCGTAGTTACCGGCAGGGTCGCTGTTTAAAACAAATCTGAAACGAACGTTTGAAGCATTTGTAGGAATATCAATACTGGAAACTTCCCACTTTGTTTTTGATTTCTGCCATCTCTGATACGTTGAATTATCATACCAGTTAGTTCCGCTTCCAACAGCACCAAGTTTTTGCCAGGTAACTCCTCCGTCTGTAGAATATTCCATCCAATGATAATCGCAATCGCAATTATCTTCCATCTTAAATATATGACTGAATGATAACACTGGCTTTGCTAAACTGCTCAAATCAAAACACGGGGAATATAAATAAGATAACTCATCATTATTATAATTACCACTAAGACTGGTAACCCATGCATGACTTCCGTTGGCTGCTTTATTGATGATTGTTTTGGCGGGCGTTCCCCATTGCCAACTCGAATGAGTGCCACCAGTGTACCAGTTGCCATCATTTGTTTCAAAACCTTCGAGGTAAGGAAATATATTGATGAGCGGGCTTGCATGTAATGTATAATCAGATATGCTATCATTGCTTGAATAATTATCCGGTGGATAATTTACCCATGCATTTATATTATAGTCAATGTATGCAGACATGTCTGCTGTTGCAACAAAGGTATAGTCGAGCACCTGACCTGCGGTTAATGAAGCAATAGATTCAATTACTGCTGCATTATTATTTATCTTATAACCCACCTGCACGTTATTAATAGTAGCATTGCTATAATTTTTTACTTCCATGGTAATAGCAGTATGATCGGTAAGCGCACAGCCGGATGCAGAAGGCGAAACAATTTTTACTGCTGCCACATCATTTACTGCTTTGGATATTTTTATATCATCAAAAGTATAGCCATTATCCAGGTCATCATCCGGATAGGGTGCATTTGCAGAGGCCAATCCTTCTTCTCCGAATTTTACCTGGAAACTGGATGAAACATTTTGTTTTGGAGTAGCAGAAGATAGCAGGTCATTAATAGCAATGGATTTTGATTTCACATAATCTCCCGGTGCACCCTCGTTTGCATAAAGATCATAAGCTAATATCCAGTTACTCGTATCACTTCCCCGCAACCAGACTTTGTTGCCCGGCAAATTTGTTTGCCCGCTGTTTTTATAAAAAAAGTCAAGACGCAATTGATCGGATGCAGTGTCATAGAGAGATAAATTTTTTGTAAATATTAAACTGTCAGAAGTATAAGCACCTATTGTAGGCGATTGATCCAATGTAACCGCCCTGGTGCCTGAATTAGCAAAACCTGTATTGATAAACGTTCTGGCTCTACCGTAAACAGTGCTGGTGGTAAAATCAATATCATCCAATCCTGCAAGGCCGGATGTTTTTGTAATGTATGATGAATCATAAGCGGTTTCAAAATCTTCCGACGAAGGCAATGAAACTGCCGGATTCGATAACAGTTTCACTATTGCAAATGCAGTGTCATTATCATGTTGCAAATCGCCGGCATTAGTAACCCAAACTTTTATGCTGTCCGTAAATGGTCCGGGCAATATGGGCTGTTGTGCAAAAGTATGAGTGATAGTTCCTCCTGCCGCAATGATGGTATTATCAGTTTCAGTTACAGGTGCGGATCCATTAATGCTGTAAGAAACAGTAAATGATCCTGAAGAAACTGCGTTATCTAAATTTTTTATTTGAACCGAAATTGGTTTTGTTGCCCATGATGAGGTAGAAGTAAATTCTCTTCCTGTTACTGGCTGAATGATTGACACTGCTTTAAAATCATTATCAAATGCAGAAAGCGTACATGCCCCACCGTTAGGTATCATGCTTACTGCAACAGAACGCCGGCCATCAACAGCCCCATTTTTTGCAGAAACAGATGCCCATGTTTTTGTTGCTGTGTTTAATCCCGTGATTAAATATGTATTGGACGAAGTTGTACCAATTACTTTCATACTATCACCAATCAACGTGTAAATATCATAACCTGTTGCAGATGGAATTGCAGGCCAGTCAAGCTGCATATAACCATTACAGGGGTTTGTGGCAGTAACTACAGGCTGGCCTAAAACACAAAAATTAAAACTGCTTTGCGCAGTTACCGAAGTATTGTTCCTGCTAATTCTTATTAATGCAGTATTGGTAGCTGCGGATGGAACTGTCCATGAATAATTACGCTGTGTTGCAGCAACATTATTATTAATAATGCTCCAGGTAGCGCCATTATCCGAAGAATATTCTATGGTAAAAGGATTGGTATCATCATCAAAAGCATTCCACCTTATGATTTCTGTTTCGCCGGGCACCCATTTTTCGCCGCCATACGGATAATCAACATTTATAACAGGATTGTTTATTTCGTAAGTAACCACATACGGTTGCGGACCTAACGGTATAGCATAACCGCTAACACTAATTACATAGCTTCCGGCAGCAGGATTATTAATAACTACCTGTTCAATATTATTAGTATGATCTGCACCTTCTGTTGCCACATTATTTACTCCTGCAGGTGAACTGTTTAATACTAATGGCAAATGATTCGTTGAGTTGGGCTCCGTAACCACCAGGTCAAGATCATTTACCAATGTTGTTATTGCATTAGGTGCAGCAGCCACATCGGGCCAGTAAAGCATTACCCTCAATTGTTTTGCACCGGCAGGCACATTTATCGTTTGCTGATTAGTGGCGCCATTGCTGATGTTATTAATAAAATAATTATTTGCTTCGAGGTCTTCTACTGCTTTGCGGGTATTCAAATTTCCAAACCCATAGGTAAAATCAGGGCCTGCATTTCCTTTATCAATTGCGGAATTACACACCAATGCTTTTAAAAGATAAGCAGGAGGATTAGCGTTACCGTTTAATTGTTTATACCGTTGCGTTAATAATGCCAATGAGCCTGTAACCGTTGGTGCCGCCATACTTGTACCATTGCTGCTACCATAACCATTGTAAGGAAATGTTGAAATAACGCCAACACCCCCCGCAACAATCTCTGGTTTCAATCTTCCATCTGCCACCGGGCCACGGCTTGAGAAAGAACCAATCGTATTTGATGCATTATCTATTGCCCCAACCGTTAGTGCATCTTTTGCGCATTGCAATCCTGATTTGATAGTAGCAAACGAGGCGGGATAAACAGTACATGAAAGCGCTCCATCATTACCTGCAGCAATTACGTGTAATATTTTATCATTAGCCACTGACTGTTCATCCACATAGTTACTTATTGCATCATAAGCATCATCGCCCGCACAACTATCTGCGCCGGTATAGTAAGAATTATTTGTAAGCGTTAAATTATTATCGGATAAATAAAGCGGTGCATTTACAATTATATCACTAAAGTATTGACTTATCAATGTTGCCTCCGGTGCCATGCCTTTGTACTTTGGATTTACCAAGCCGGCTCCGCCGGTTGTGCCCGTTGTATGTGTGCCATGATATTGATACGGTGCCGGTGTGCGATTGATCAATCGTCCTGTAAAATCAATGTGGGATGATATATCCGCATTGTCGCCAACGCCTACGGTTACATTTTTGCCGGTAAGGTTTTTTCCGCCAATTCCATTATAGCTTAGTGCAGCATTACCCTGTGCTGCATTATTATTATAATTAAGCGGCTTATCATTTATCACCTGCGGAGCTACATATTCCACAAAGGGAAGTGATGCAATGGACCCTGTTTGCGAAGGAGATGTTTTTACAAACAGTAACCCCGGCTTATCAAATTTTGTACGAACCACAAGCGCTCCTGCTTGTTGCAAAGTTTGTTCAATAGTTGTTTTATCAACAGTGGAATAATAATAAACGGAAATTAATGAAGAAGGGTTACGCAGTATAGCTCCCTTATCCTTTAGTGACGGATCAATTTTAAAAGAAACAGGTAAAACATTAATACCCGCTATATTAAACTTATTAGAAAAAGAAAAATTACTGGTGGCATTAATGGTAGCGCTATAAGTATTGGCAGCAATATACCTTACTAAACGAACTCCGTTGAGTTCAAGTTGTTTTTTTGTTTCTTCCGTCGGAAGTTTTTGAAAACTGATAATGACATAATATGTGTGTTCAAATAAAGCAGAATTAATTTTTATTTTTGAAAATGTTCCTTTGGCAATATTATTTTCCGGTAAAAAAGTACCCGTGCGTAATTTTAACGGTTGTAACTCCTGCGCATAAATAAGACAAGGCAAAAAGCCTAACAGAAAAAATACATTCCGGAAAAAAGCTTTCATAAAAAGAAAATAGTATTTGCATGAACCGCCCTGTTGTAACGTTTTATGGCGGTACATATTGCACCCCCTCTCGCCGCAAAGTTCGTGTCCATTCATTAATTATCTTTGCCTGTTTTTAAAAAAGGACATAAGGAGCAGGATGAACCCCGATGTGTTGATGAACATTTATGAAAATGATGACCGCACTTTTTCAATTGCGAACAGCATCACCATGTCTGCTCCTCAAAGTTTACATCTTTCCGGCCTTTGCGGCAGCAGCACAGAATTTGTAGTGGCCTCTGTTTTTAATCATGCTGTATCCGCGCAGCTCAATCATCTCATTATTTTACGCGATGCGGAGGAAGCCGCTTATTTTCATAACACCATAGAAAATATTACCAAAGCACTGGATGTATTTTATTTTCCTTCTTCTTTTAAAAATAAAAAAAATTACCGGCTGCTCAACAGCAGCCATGTAATGTTGCGCACGGAAACCCTTACCAGGATTAGCCTTGGAGGCAACCGGAAAATTATTGTTACTTATCCCGAAGCCATTTTAGAAAAGGTAGTAGTATCAAAAACTTTAAGCAAAACCATACTTTCTTTCAAACAGGGAGAAACCATCAACGTGGATGAATTGCTTTCAAAATTTGTGCATCATGGATTTGTGCGAACTGATTTTGTATATGAGCCGGGGCAATTTGCCGTTCGTGGCGGCATTCTCGATATTTATTCTTACGGAAATGAAAAACCTTATCGCATCGAGTTGTTTGGAAATGAAATAGACAGCATTCGCGTGTTTGATCCCGAAACACAATTGAGCGAGCGCCAACTGCTGCAGGTAAATATTATTCCCAACGTTGAAACACAATTTGCTTCCGGTGAAAGAGTTTCTTTATTTAATTTTTTGCCGGAAAATACCATCGTATGGATGCAGGATTGGAATTTTATAAAAGAAATAATTGAGGAAGAAACAGAAGCGGTAAAATTATTTATTGAAAGTAATAGCAATCAAAAAAATACTACTGAAGAAGAAGCCGACGATTTGCATATTAAAAATGATTTGTTGTTAAATGACTTTATTGATGCAGGTACTGCCGAAAATGAAATAAAGCAAAAACACATTATTGAACTCGGCTATCCTTATTTTGCAAAAACCAATGAAGGCAGAACGATTCAATATAACACAACGCCTCAGCCTGCATTTAACAGGCAATTCAATTTACTCATCAATGATCTTAAAAATTTTGAAGCAAAAAAATATAACGTCTTTATTTTTTCAGACAATCCAAAACAATTAGAAAGATTATATTCCATTTTCAAAGACCTGAATGCAGCAATAAATTTCACGCCCATTCCTGTATCTATTCATGCAGGTTATATTGATCACGACCTGAAAATTGTTTGTTATACCGATCATGAAATTTTTCAGCGATACCACAAATACCGCGTGAAACAAGCTTTTAGCAAAAGCAAGGCACTTACGTTGAAAACGCTTCGCGAATTGCAACCGGGCGATTACGTTACGCACATTGATCATGGTGTGGGCATCTTTAGCGGTCTTGAAAAAATAAATACCGGTGGCAGATTGCAGGAAGCTGTTCGTCTTGTGTATAAAGATCATGACTTGTTATATGTAAACATTTCATCGCTGCACAAAATAAGCAAGTACAGCGGCAAAGAAGGCACGGTTCCCAAAATGAATAAACTGGGCAGCGATGTATGGAACCGGCTTAAAGAAAAAACAAAAAAACAGGTAAAAGATATTGCAGCAGATTTGATCAGGCTGTATGCACAGAGAAAAAGTTTGCAGGGCTTTGCACATTCACCGGATAATTATTTGCAGACAGAATTGGAAGCATCTTTTATTTATGAAGACACGCCGGATCAAAATAAAGCCGTGGTGGACGTGAAAGCAGATATGGAAAAACCTTCGCCGATGGACCGGCTGATATGCGGTGATGTTGGTTTTGGTAAAACAGAAGTAGCCATCCGGGCTGCATTTAAAACATGCCTCGACGGGAAACAGGCTGCAGTGCTGGTTCCTACTACTATTCTTGCATACCAGCATTATAAAACTTTCAGCGATCGTTTAAAAGATTTTCCAGTAACGGTAGATTATCTCAACCGCTTTAAATCGGCAAAAGAAAAAAAAGAAACATTGCAAAAAGTAGCCGCAGGAAAAATTGATATCATCATCGGCACTCATGCTTTATTGGGCAAGGATGTAAAATTTAAAGACCTCGGGTTAATGATTGTAGATGAAGAACAAAAATTTGGCGTATCTGCAAAAGAAAAATTAAAACAATTAAGAACCACCGTTGATTCACTCACACTAACGGCAACGCCTATCCCAAGAACGCTCCAGTTCAGCCTGATGGGTGCAAGAGATTTAAGCATCATCAATACGCCGCCGCCAAACAGGCAACCCATACAAACCGAAGTGCATGTATTTAATGAAGATTTTATCCGCGATGCTATTTATTTTGAAACAGAAAGAGGCGGCCAGGTTTTTTTTATTCATAACCGGGTGCATGGGCTTAATGAGATGCGTACCTTATTGCAAGGCCTTTGCCCCGACCTTAGCATTGCCTATGCTCATGGCCAGTTGGAAGGCGATAAATTAGAAGAAACAATTCTTGATTTTATGGATCGTAAATACGATGTATTGGTTTGCACCAATATTATTGAAAGTGGCGTGGATATTCCAAATGTAAATACCATCATCGTCAACAATGCACATCAATTCGGATTGAGTGATCTGCATCAACTCAGGGGAAGAGTGGGACGCAGTAACAAAAAAGCATTTTGTTATTTGCTGGCGCCTCCCATGAGCACGCTGCCTGCAGATAGCCGCAAGCGATTAACTACTTTGGAACAATACAGCGATCTTGGAAGCGGTTTCCAGATTGCCATGCGCGATCTGGATATTCGTGGTGCGGGTAATTTATTAGGAGGCGAACAAAGCGGCTTTATTGCAGAGATCGGTTTTGAAATGTATCATAAAATTTTGGATGAAGCAATCCGTGAATTAAAAAGAAAAGAATTTAAAGAATTATTTAAAGAAGAAATTTCCAGGCAGGATGATTTTGTTTCTGACTGCACCATAGATACCGATATGGAAATTTTGATTCCGGATGAATATGTTGAAAGCATTACTGAAAGATTAAACATTTATTCGCGATTGGATAATTGCGAAACAGAAGAAGATATTGCAGCGCTTCAACTCGAAATGACCGATCGTTTTGGGCCTGTACCTCCCCAGGTGCAGGATCTCTTCACCACGGTGCGTTGCCGAAAACTTGCGGTGGACCTGGGTTTTGAAAAAATGATGGTAAAAGATAATGTGCTGAAATGTTTCTTTGTTGCTAATCCCGACTCAGCCTATTTTACCGGCAAAATATTTTTAGGGATTTTAAAATTTATTCAAACACAAACTAATAAAGCGAAATTAAAACAGGTGGGGAAAAACGGGTTGCTGATAGTAAAAGATATAAACAGCATGACCGGGTTATTTAAATTTTTACAGCAACTTCATCAGGCATCCATACAAAAAGAAAAAGAGCTGATTCAGTGAAGAAGCAGCTCTTTAATAATTTCGTTTACGCATTACCGTTATAAGCATATTAAGCAAACTGGGTCATGAGTGAATAAACGAGGGAAACAATGGTAGTGCTGAAAATAAAACTCAGTGCCATTAATTCTCCTTTGGTAAATTTAATCGTGTTCATAAAGGTTGTTTTTAATTGTTTCAGTTACCTATTTAAGACGGACAACCTTTTTCCCGGTTTAAAGAAAGCCTGTTAATTTCATTTAACAAGTCAGGGGGATATTCTATATAATGTTCTACCTCAGAGTAATCAAAATATAAAACGATAGGGCTGGTATCATACACAAAAAAGACGATACAGAACTAACTGTATCGCCTATACGCAGTTTTATAAAAAAATTTTACCAGCCTTGTTTTGCCACACCATCCTTCACTGCCTGTAATGCTTTTTGCTCGCTTAACATGGTAGTCATTTTATTTCCTTTACCGTCATCCCCCTGCGCCATATAGCCTCCACGCGAGGTTTTGGTTATTACGGCATTTTGCATTGGCACATTTTTTTCTTTGGTTTTCATGCAATACGCTGTTATCATTTGTGACATGTTGAATCAGTTTTAATAGTTCGTAATAAATGGTTTACATCAAAGCACATTGGCTGAGATATTCAAAAATAATGATTTATGTGTATTTATGTACTCTGAATTTCCCACAGGATGTGGATGAACGATTAATTGAGGTCGTTTTTAATTTTTTTGATATTTATTTTCAGGCAATATTTTAAATACAGTTCATAAGAATATTCAAGGCCCGTTCCGCTGGTAATATGCTCAATAAAGTCTTTGTACGGAATAAGGCGGAAATCAAAAAATACATTTTTAAAAATTTCTTTGTCGTAAATAAAACTTGCTATCAATATCTCGCGATGTTTTTCCACCAGCCCGGGATATTTTTCCGAAACTGAATTAAACAAAGCCATTCCGCGTGGAGCAATATACCCTTCCCCATTCCAGAAACGAAGGTCAATGCCTACATTTTTAAAATCAAATAACAAATGCGCGAGATACCCATTGCCTTCTTTAAACGCCTGCCGCTTTACGCCGGAAATATCTTTATAGTTTACATAATAATTATCAAATACAATCCGCTTCAATAACCGGTGATCAAGTTTTAAAACAGTAGATAATCCAACGGCAGAATTCACCAGTGATTGCAATGGTTGATTGGTGCTGTCATACTGCCCGCCTTTGTGAGAATATAACATTTGAACAGGAACCCCTACATAAAATTTGGATGTGCTGATCACATTAAGTTTACCTGAATACCCAATATCAAATTGTTCTTTAAACGGATCGCCGGGATGAATAGCTACCCGCCAGTTAATAAAAAAATCATGCTCATAAGGTTTCGTATCCACCTTGAATTGAAACCCGTTTTCAAGGCGTTCATTAATGATCCATTTATAATCATAAATCGGTTCTATGTATTGATGATTATCGTTTCCTTCCAGCGTTCCTATTATAAAAGATGAATGTTTTGCCCGGTATTTTACCGTAAAGGTGGGATCAACACTGGTATAATGAGGCCGGCCAAATTCTTTCTGAAGGTAAAGGCCGCCTTTGATGATAAGTTTCGGAGATACCTGGTATTCTAATTCGGGAATTAATTCGTAACCGAAGAGCGTTCCGCTCAAAGGAATGTTGGCAAACCATTCGGTGTTGTTTATATAATTAAAGTTATACAGGTTAAAAGAAAGTTTTTCGCTGTCGGCAGGATTAATGTTTGTTTCACTTTTAAAAACGGGATAATCAATTTGCGCATTAGCAGATAAGTGAGCAATAAGCATCAGGCACAAAATTTTTACAGGATATCTCATGATTCAGGAATTTTTTTTCGCTGCAATATTACACCGATGCTTTTAGAAAATAATTTTTAGAATAGCAAATAAAAACTGAATTTTTCCTGAGCCGTGTCTTCCGAAGGGGTATCAATAACTAATAAGGGACAAGTACTGTAAAGAAGCCAGTACTTTAAAATTTCAAATTAGTTATCGGTATATCATGGCTAATATTAGTAATACTAATAACGACAATAGCAAAGTTCTTTCAGGCTCGGATAAAGAAGGGCAGGTAAAATCATGGTTATCTTACTCATACTTTAAATATGGGTACAGAAATGGGAGGGAAGTAAATTTCTGTATTGGACAATTTAGTTTAAGAATTGCCCAACATCAATTTGCCTTTTGGGTTAAAAACGATCCGGTTTTTAATTTGCTTTTTTAGTTGCACTCTTTCAAACTAAGCAAATTATCTACAAGCGTTGTATCTGCATCTGTTTTTAGGTATTTTCTACCTTCATGAACTCTAATGATAACATTTGCTTTGTAACCGTTAACTAAGGTAAAATAATTGTAAGCACCAGTTTCAATTTGATTGATTGCAATTGATTCGGAAACGATGCCCCAATCGCCACCTATGTTTCTAATTTTTTCGTGGCGACTTTGCCTGTCAGTTTTGTTAATGCATTTTACTTGCCGTTGAATAGCCATTTTAGCTCTGGGTTTAATTTTGAAAAATATAATGCCTCTGTTATTCTTAATGGAGGCATCTTTGTAAAGATATGGAAAATACGGAAATCAAACGCGAAAGTACTCGAAAAAATAGAACCGTAATTTCCGAATCGCAGCCTACTTTTTCTTATAAATCCTGCTGTTTTTTATAGGAGTATTTACAGCCCTTTTTATAAACTCTTCAAAGGTTATATTGAGTTTGGTGGGTTTTTCTTTAACAGGTTGTCCCTTTGTTTTGTTGACAGTTTTGCTTGCTTTTGCCATA
>Ga0157370_10003778_pt1 | contig 17671 bp, 18 predicted proteins | sample C35metaG_FD_113463 | JGI IMG/M metagenome (GOLD analysis project Ga0157370, IMG submission 113463) | Corn rhizosphere microbial communities from Kellogg Biological Station, Michigan, USA - C3-5 metaG | ecosystem: Host-associated > Plants > Roots > Rhizosphere > Soil | place: USA: Michigan...
CGGCGCCGAACGCCTTCTTCACGTCGACCAGACGGACGTTCGCCATGCTTCCTGCTTCCCTGAGCCGTTTCTGTTTTGCCGCACCGTAACCGGTTACATGGCGGGATCAATGGCGGAGGATGTCTCGCGCCCAACTGAAATTGCAAAACTGCAAAATTAAGCTTTCGCAAAATCGAAGCGATGGATAGAAGCCCGCTGCCAATCGCGGGGGAGTATCCGAATGACGCAGCGCAACTTTCTGATGGTGACCGCTTCGATCGCATGGCTGGCCACAGCTGCGGCCGCCCAGGCCCAGGAGGCGTCGCGCGTGGACGATGTGGTCGTCACCGGCTCCCGGATCGCGGGTGGCGAGCGGATCGCCCCGGTAGAGACTGTGGCCCGCGAAACCATCGCCGCCGCCGGCATCGCCGATGCCTCTCAGCTGGTCCGGCTGGTCACGGCTAACTCGGGCTCGGAGGCCCAGGTCGATCAGCTGAACCAGCCGCAGAGTTCGGGTACGGCCCAGTTCAACCTGCGCAATCTCGGCCTCGGCTCGACCCTGGTTCTGGTGGACGGCCAGCGGTGGACCAACAGCGCCGTGGTGGCGACGGACGGCTCGGGCTTCGTCGACATCAACTCGCTGGTGCCGATGATCGCGCTTCAGCGGGTCGAGGTGGTCAAGGACGGCGCCTCGGCGGTCTACGGGTCTGACGCGGTGGCGGGTGTGGTCAACTTCATCACCCGGCGGGGCGTGGACCGCCCTGAGGTCAGCGCCAAATACGCCGTCGCCGACGGGTCGGAAGAGAGCGTGATCGAGGCCCTCGGCGGGTTGAAACTGCTGGGCGGCGAGCTGACGCTGGCGGCCTCGCATTTCCATCGCTCGGCCCTTGGGTCGGACGAGCGGGACTTCACCCAGGCCGAACGCTATGGCCGCGCCGCCTGGACGGCTGTCACCAGCTATGGCCAGCCGGGTTCCTATTTCCGACCTAGCCGCAATGGGTTTTCGCCCGATCCGGCGTGCGGCAATCCGGCGTTCGGCAGCGCCTATCTGAACTCGCCCACGGACGCCTTCTGCCGGCTGGACTATTCGGACTTCTTCGACCTGGTCCCGGAGGAGACGCGCACGCAGCTGTTCGGGGGTTACCGGCGGCCTGTGGGCGACATGACCCTGTCGCTGCAAGGGGTGTGGTCGGCGACCAACACCATCGCGCGCCAGTCGCCGTCGCTGCCGATCCTGGCGCGGTCGCTGACCGTGCCGGCGAGCCATCCCGACAATCCGTTCGGCGAGGCGGTGCTGTTCCGGGGGCGGCTGCTGGGGGCGGAGGCCGGCGCGTCGCAGGCGGAGTTCGACTATCGCACCTGGCGTCTGGCGGCCGGGCTGGATGGACGCTTCGGCAATGGCTGGGCCTGGAACCTGTCGGCGACCAGCAGCCGCCAGCACGTCGCCTATGACAAGCCCGACACCATCGGCAGCGCCTTGCAGAATGCGCTGAACGGCCTGGGCGGGGCGGGCTGCAATCCCGCGACGGGGACGCCCGGCGTCGGCGCCTGCCAGTATTTCAACCCGTTCGGCAGCGCCTATCTGGGGACCGGGACGGCGAACGGCGCCGCCCTGATCGACAGCCTGATCGGCTCGACCGGCCTGCGGGGCGCGGCGACCCTGACGACGGCGGACGCCTCGACCAGCGGCGAGGCCCTGGCCTGGGCCGGCGGGTCGGTCGATGTCGCCGTGGGCGCCCAGTATCGCCGCAGCGGTTTCCGTCACGACTGGAGCGATCTGGTGAACCGGGGCGATCTGCTGACGGCGGGCGTGTCGCCGGACTTCGAGGGCGATCAGGAGGCTCTGGCCGCCTTCGCCGAAGCCCGCCTCCATCTGGGCGACCGGATCGAGGCGCAACTGGCCGGGCGCTACGAATCCTATGACGGCAACGAGGGCCGGTTCAGCCCCAAGGCCGCGATCCGGTGGGACGTCACCGACGCCCTGGCCCTGCGTGCGTCGTGGGGGCAGGGGTTCCGGGCGCCGTCGGTCTATGCCCAGTCGGGAGCGCAGGCGTCGCAGCCGTCAGTGTTCGATCGGGGGGCGTTCGTCTTCGTCAACACCCTGACCTCGGGCCGGGCCGACCTGAAGCCCGAGAAGTCCGAGAGCCTGAACCTGGGCGCAGTTTGGACGCCGATGAACGGGCTGGAACTGGGCGTGGACGCCTGGCGGTTCGACTATGCTGACCAGGTGGTCAAGGAGTCGGCCCAGGCCATCATCAACCAGGCGGCGGCCGATACGGCGGCGGGGCGGACCGGCACGGAGGCGCAGAGCCGCATCACCCGCTCGGCCAGCGGCGCCCTGACCTTCGTGCAGCTGTATTTCGTCAACGCCTCGTCCATCGAGACCCAAGGGATCGACCTGTCGGCCCGCTATCGGCGCGGCCTGTGGGGCGGGGAGGCGACGGCCTCGGCGACCTGGACCTATGTGGACGCCTATGACATCCGGCTGGACGCGTCGGCCGCGAAGGTGTCGGGCGTCGGTTCGACCAACCTGAACAACATCGGCCGATCCCTGCCGCGCAATCGGGGGGAGTTCGCCCTGGACTGGAGCGGCGGGCCGAACGCGTTGACGGCCCTGGTCCACTATACCGACGGGTACGCCAACGACCGCAGCGGCATCACCGACGCCAGCATCGCCAGCCAGACGACGGTCGATCTGCTCTACCGCCGCACGATCGGCGCTGACCTGGATCTGTCGGTCGGGGTGGTCAATGTGGCCGATAAGGCCCCGCCGCTGGCGCAGTTCGCCCTGGGCTATGACCCGGTCGTGGCCGATCCGCGCGGACGGGTGGTCAGCATCGGCCTGAGCAAGCGGTTCTGACCAAGCGGTTCTGATCGGCGGTTGCGCGGTCAACCGGGCGGTGTATGCATCCCCAAGGGGAGAATCCGATGACCGACGGCGAAACGACGCGCAAGCAGGCGTTCAAGGACCTGTCCGAGGACGCGCTGGGCTTTGGCGGCGCAGAGATGCGGACCGCGCGCGACCTGCTGGTGCGGCCCCGGTTGGTGCTACAGGCCTGGATGATCGAGGGGCCGACGGGGGGCGGGCGTTACGCCAAGCCGTTGAAGCTGTATCTGGCGCTTAACGCGATCCTGATGCTGATCGTCTTTCTGCGCGGGGGCTTAAGCTTCTACCTGGAAGGCATGCCGGCCGAGGTGCTGAACCCCCTGCTTCAGGAGGCGGGCAAGTCGCGCGACGCCTTCATGTCGGACGCCGACGGCTGGATGTCGCTGGTGGCTGTGCCGATCATGGCGCCGCTCTACGCCCTGGCGGCCATGCCGCTGTTTCGCCTGTGGGACGCCGAGGACCTGGGCCTGAGATGCGGATTCCGCGCGGCCTTCGCCTATCTGAACGCCTGGACCGTGCCGATGCTGCCGCTGGCCTGGTTCATGTTCAGCCCCGGCCCGCTGGCCGCGGCGTGCAGCCTTTTGATGCTGGCGCTGGGCATCGTGGCCTTCATGCGGATGGGGCGGGGACGGTGGTATCGGGGCGTGGTTCCCGGCCTGGCCAAGGGCCTGATCGTGATGACGGCCATCGGTCTGTCCAGCGTCGTTGCGACCTTTATCGTGATGGTCATCGGCGTCTTCGCCGGGTTCGCGGCCTAGACGGTCGCCTGACAAAAACACCGTCTAATTCGTCTAATTCGTCTGAAATCAGCAAAAGAGCGAAATTGCACGGCGCCGAAAAAGGGCGTGCAAAGTGCAAGGTGGTGCAAGTCGTGAGCGCTGCTGTTTTCAAAGACCCGTCGACATCATAGTCCCGTTCGGGGATGCGTCAGGTCGATTGACGAAGGCCGTCTCTAAGCGCCCGACACTAAAGGGGATTTGTCGGCGAACAATGACGGCAAGGGTGGGCGCCTCTGAGCGTGGATCGGTCGTCGCTCCGCATCTGTCCCGAAACCTCATTTTCGGTAGTTGCTTTGTCGACAGGGGCGCGAGCGAGGGCGACAGTGTTCGTCGAAGCCTCAAACGGTCCGCCAATGTCTCTGCGTTTACAGGCCGCTCAGGTCGCTTGGCTGAATACGAAGCTGACCCTCGATTTCATCGCCGCATCCCGCACCTGGATCGACGAGGATCTGATATCCGCCCTGCTGACGGCGGGCGTCGTGGATGCAAACGTCAGAGGCGCCGATGACGAAGGTGCGACACGCGACTTTTCCATTGGAGCTGGCATTTTGCCGAACGCCCTGCGGCGGCCAGTGAATGCAATCAGCATCGCCATGTCCCTGGGCGTGCCGCGCGAGAGCGCACGCACCAAACTGGCGGGATTGGTGGACCGGGGCGTGCTGGTGCGGACCGACGGCGGCTTCGTCTTGCGCGCCGAGGTGTCGCAGTCGAAACCGTTCAAGTCCGCGATGGAAGCCTTCCTTCTGGCCACGGTGGAGTTCGTCGATGGGCTGGCGATGCTGAACGCATGCGGCGCTCGCGACGGCGACCGGGTCGTCACGCCAGCCTGGCCAGTCGCAGGCCTGGCGACGCGGCTGATGACGGCGCACGTCCTGAAAGGCATCCAGCACGCCCGGTCGTTGAAGCCCGAAATCAGTCTGACGACGCACTACGTCCTGCTCTGGCTGTCGCATCTCACCGGAAGCGCCTTGCGGGTTGTTCAGGAGCCGGACGCCGGCCGTCTTGGCCCCCTGAACCCGCCGTTCGGGCCGGTGAGCGTGATCGAGGTCGCCAAGGCCGCCAGAATGGACGACGAAACGGTTCGCCGGCACCTGGGTCAGCTTGAAAAGGCAGGCCTAGTCATCCGGGTCGCGGGCAAGAGAGACATCAATCTGCCAGATCAGACCCTGGTCGCGAACTGGCTCGATTTCCAAAGCCGGACGATCCTCGGCACGCAGCAGCTGGTGCGCAAACTCTATGTCGCGGGCGTGATCGTCGATCGGCCAAGCGAAACCATTCGATTGTTCTGAGCGACGATGATGAGGTTCGCATCACAGATTGATGCTGGGGCTGCATTCGTCGGTTGCGCGTCGAATGCCGTCGTCAACAGGGGCCGCACCGATGCCAGCCCTTATTGATGCGTTCGACTGGGCGACGACGCCCCTGGGGCCGAAGCGCGATTGGTCGCCTGCGCTGAGCATTACCTATGACATGATGATGGGAATGGGTTTCGCGGCCAGCGTCATGTGGGGCCCGGAGCGCACCTTGCTCTATAACGGCGCCTATATTCCGCTGCTCGGACAAAAGCATCCGAGCGCCCTGGGTCGTCCGCTGGACCAGGTCTGGCATGAGGTGTGGGACGATTTGCGCCCGCTGACGGAGCGCGCGCTGGCAGGCGAAACCGTTTTTCTGGAAGACCTGCCGCTGACGATGGTTCGAAACGGCTATTCGGAAGACACCTGCTGGGTGCTGTCCTACAGCCCCGTGCGGGACGGCGACGCGATCGTCGGCATTCTCAATATCGCCATCGAAACGACCGAGCGGGTGCGGGGCGAGCAACACCGGCAGATGTTGGTCGACGAATGCGGTCACCGGGTGAAGAACACCCTCGCCCTGGTTCAAGCGGTCGCCCGCAGCACCTTGTCGGGCGTCGATCGCGATGTGCTGGAGCGTTTTGACGAGCGATTGAACGCCATCGCCCGGACCCAGCAGACGCTGGATGAGAAGGCTTGGAATGGCGGCGACCTCGGTGAGATCGTCCGCGAAGCGGTGGGTAATCTGGTGCGCAGGCCGGTTTCCATCTCGGGGCCCTCGGTGCACCTGTCGCCGCGTGTGGCGCAGACGGTCGCCTTGATCATCCACGAACTGACGACGAACGCGTTCAAGCATGGCGCCCTCGCCAAGCCCGGCGGCCGCGTCTCGGTCGATTGGCGGCTGGATGAGGGTGAACTCGTTCTGACGTGGATCGAAGGCGGGGGCGCGCCGGCCCATCCGCCGCTCAAGACCGGCTTTGGCGTCAAACTGCTCGCGAGAGGCCTGCTGGGGTGCGGCGGCGCGGATTTTCGTTACGGCGTGGAGGGGTTCTCGGCGACGTTCACAGCGCCGGCGTCGCGTCTGACCGACAGTTGACGATGCTCGACGAGGGGGCGAAAGCGGCTGCATCCGCTTGATCCAAGACCTTCGAGAGCCCCATGACCTACACCCTCTATGGCATTCCCAACTGCGACACGGTGAAGAAGGCCCGGGTCTGGCTGGAGCAGCAGGGGGTGGACTACGTCTTCCACGACTACAAGAAGGCCGGGGTGGATGCGGGGCGGCTGGGCCAGTGGATCGACGAGCACGGTTGGGAGACGGTGCTGAACCGGGCCGGGACGACGTTTAAGAAGCTGCCCGAAGCCGACAGGGCGGACATCGACAAGGCGAAGGCGATCGCGCTGATGACGGCCCAGCCGTCGATGATCAAACGGCCGGTGCTGGATCTGGGGAATCGGCGGCTGGTGGGGTTCAAGCCCGAGACCTACGCCTCAGCGCTTACCTGAGCCGGACGGTCGCGACGACGCCGAAGTGGTCGGATGGATATTCGCCGTTGGTCGGCGTATCGCCGAAGCGGCGGGCCTCGCCGGGCGTGAAGGCGGCCTGTTCGACGAAGATATGGTCGATGACACGCTCGGGGTGACCCTTGGCCGGGTTCAAGGTGGTCGTGACCGAACCGCGGGGCAGGGCGCTGAAGAAGCGGGGGCCCGTCAGGGTCGCCAGGCCGAAATCCTCCTGCGTCGCATTGAAGTCGCCCAGGACGATCAGGGGCGTGCCGTCCTGCGGCAGCCAGCTTAGCAGCGACGCGATCTGGCGGGCGCGGACCGGGCCGGCGTCCTGTTGCCACGCCAGATGGGTGACGACGACATCGACAGGGCGACCCTGGACCGCGACACGAAGCCGAAGCGCGGTGCGGAAATCGTCAAGCGGCTCAAGCCTGGTCGAGGCCTCGGCCAGAACCGGCAGTCGGGTCAGCAGGGCGTTGCCATAGCGACGCGGGGCGCCCTCGGCGTCGGTCGAGACGAAGGCGACATGATAGCCGCCCAGCTCGCGCGCCAGCATCCGGGCCTGGTTCTCCAGCCCGACATTGGCGTCCTCCAGCACCTCTTGAAGGGCGATGACGTCGGCGTCCTGGGCCTTCAGCGCAGCGATCAGCAGCGGACGGCGGGCCGCCCAGTCGCCCATGTTGTGCCAGATGTTGAAGGTGACGAGCTTCAGCTCGGTGGGCGTCTTCGCCTTTGGGGCCGTGGCGCAGCCTGCCAGCGGCGCGAGGGCGGCGGCGGCCAGCAGAGTGCGACGGTGGATCATCTCGGCCTCAGCCCTCGACGTCAGTCGAGGGACGGTCGTGGCCGTCCGCGCTTTCGGTGACCCATTCGCCGGCGGCGGTCTCGTATTCGATCGCTGAGGTCTGGTCCGGCACGCGCTGCTCGCGCGCGGCGCGCACGGCGGCGGCCTTAGCGTTGTCGTGGCTGGCGAAGGTTTCGGAATAGGTGTCGCCGGACTTGTAGGCCCAGCCGCCGTCATGTTCGACGATGCGATAGGTGACATGGGCCATGGGACGCGCTCCTGAGATTGATGAAACAGGACCCTAGACCGAACCGACGGCGGCCGAAACGGCGACCTTACGAAGATTTCACGTAACGCCGCGCATCCGTTGAGGCGTCGGCCAGCCTCTTGTGATCAGAAGGCCGCCGCATCAGGCTGCTGCAACGGTTCAAGGGATACTCGACATGGAAGACTTCATTCCGATCTTCGCCATCTTCGCCGTCTTCGGCACGATTACGGCCATCGTCTTCGGCCCCACCTTCCTGAAGTACCGCGAAAAGCGCGACATGCAGGAGACCGTGCGTCTCGCCGTCGATAAGGGTCAGGAGCTGCCGCCCGAACTGCTCGATGTGATGACCAAGGATGTGCAGAAGGGCCTGCCGTCGCGCAGCAAGGACATTCGCAAGGGAGTGCTCAGCCTGGCGAGCGGCATCGGCATCGCCGGGTTCGGCATCGTCGTTCAGGGCACGACCCACGTCTGGGGCGGCAATGGCCAGGGCGCGTTGCTGGGCATCGCCTGTATTCCCGCGGCCATCGGCGTCGCCTTCATCATCCTGGGCTTCTTCAACCCGAACAAAGACTGACGTCCGCCGGAAGGGGGAAACGTCATGGTCAAATCATTGAGAGACTTCCACGATGTGGAGCTGGCCGCCCAGGCGGCGGCCGGCGGTCGGCGGGAGTATGGCGAGCTGGTGCGTCGGCACGGGTCGGCGGTGCGGGGGCTGCTGCGCCGGATGGGGGCGACGCCGTCCCTGTCCGACGACGTGGCGCAGGACGCCTTTCTGCAAGGGTTTCAGCGGTGCGCGGAGTTTCGCGGGCAGGGGACGTTTGCGGGCTGGATCAAGAAGATCGCCGCACGACTCTATCTGAAGCGGGTGGCCAAGGAGGCGCGCTACGTCGCCGAGATTGAGGCCGACCAGGCGGATGTGGTCGTCGATCGCGGCGGTCTGATGGACCTGGACGAGGCGTTGAAGACGCTCAGCGAAACAGAGCGTGTCTGCGTCTCCCTGTGCCACGGCGCGGGGATGTCGCATCCGGAAATCGCGGCAGCCATGAATTTGCCGCTTGGCACGGTGAAATCGCATGTCAAACGTGGTCTGGATAAACTCCGTGCGCGGCTTCAACCGGCGCACGGCTCAGGCGGGAGGTCGGTCCATGTCGGCTGACGAATTCGATCCGATGATCGAAAGGCTGTTTGCCCAGGCGCCGAGCCTGCCGGACGAGGCCCTGTTTCTGGCGACGGTGCAGGCGCGCATGGAGACGCGGTCGCGCTGGCGCGCCCTGACCCTGACTGCGGCCGGACTGATCGGCGGCGTGCTGGCGGTGCGCGAGGGGGTGAACATCAACTTCACCGCCGACGGCGATACGACCCTGGCGCAGGGCCTCAGGGCTGCGGCCGCCACGGCCCAGGGCGCGGCACAGTCAGGCCTGGATGGCCTGGGCCTTCAAGGTTTGGGCGTCGGCTCGCTGGATGTGATGAACGGCTCGGGCATGATGGCCTTCTGGATCGTCGCCGGCGCCTTGGTCGCCCTTATGGCGGCGGGCGTGGCGAAGCTGTCGCAGGACGTATGAGCGCGGCAGCGAGGGTGACACCGGCGGGGCAGGGGCCTATCTGACCCCTTCACGTCAGGAGGCCCGGCGATGTCTATCCACACCCAAGAGAGCGTCAAACGCATCACCGTGCCCGATATCGCGGGGCGCAAGGGCGGCGAGCCCATCGTCTGCCTGACGGCCTATGACGCGCCGATGGCGGCCCTGCTGGATCCGCACTGCGATGTGCTGCTGGTCGGCGACAGCCTGGGGATGGCGGTTCACGGCCTGCCCAATACCGTGGGCGTGACGCTGGAGATGATGATCCTGCACGGGCAGGCCGTCATGCGCGGCGCCAGACGGGCCATGGTGGTCGTGGACATGCCGTTCGGCTCCTACGAAGGCGGCAAGGAGGTCGCCTACGCCAACTGCGTGCGGGTGATGAAGGAGACGGGCGCCCAGGCGGTGAAGCTGGAAACCAGCATCGAAATGGCCGAGATCGTCGCCTTCCTGGTCAAGCGCGGCATTCCGGTCATGGGCCATGTCGGCTTGCGCCCCCAGGCGATCCTGGCCGAAGGCGGGTTCAAGGCCAAGGGCCGGACCGAGAGCGAGCGTGATCGGGTGCTGGCCGAGGCCAAGGCCGTCGCCGAGGCCGGCGCCTTCTGCATCGTCATTGAGGGCGTCGCCGAATCGCTGGCGCGCGAGATCACCGAGACGATCGACGCGCCCACCATCGGCATCGGCGCCTCGGCCGCCTGCGACGGCCAGGTGCTGGTGGTCAACGACATGCTGGGCATGTTCGACTGGACCCCGAAGTTCGTGCGCAAATACGCCGATCTGCGCACCGAGATCGACCGGGCGGCCGCCGCTTTCGCCAGCGATGTGAAAACCCGCCGTTTTCCTGCCGAAGTCGAGACCTACTTCTCGAAAAAGCCGGCTTCGCAGTAACGGACGACGTTGCGGGCGGGGAGCCGACCTTCTAGGGTCCGCGCCGGTTTGCATTTCGCGATTTTGGGGCGACGTTTCAGTGGTTGATGTCTTCGAGCAGGTCGAGGAGGAGCTTCGCTCCGACAAGTTGAAGCGCCTGGCCAAGACCTGGCTGCCCGTTTTCGGCGTGGTGCTGGTCGTCGCCCTGATCGGCGCCCTGGGCTGGTGGGGCTGGGACAGCCTGAACTCCAACAAGGCCGCCAAGGCCGCCGAGGCCTATGATCGCGGCATGGAGGCCCTGCGCGCCGACAAGCCGATGGATGCCCGCGCCGCGTTCGAGGAAGCGATCAAGGAAGGCAACGGCGCTTACAAGGTCTTGGCCCTGCAGCAGCAGGCCGGCCTGGCCGTCAGCGCCAACAAGTTCCAGGACGCGGTTCGCCTGTTCGATGAAGCCGCCAAGGCGTCCAGCGATCCGATCTTGTCGGACCCGCCCGCCCTGAAGGCCGCCTTCCTGATCATGGACACCGCGCCGCTGGCCGAGATCGAAAAGCGCCTGACGCCGCTGGCCGAAGACAAGCGCCCGCTGCACGCCTTCGCCCAGGAAGCCCTGGCCCTGGCGCGCCTGCAACACGGCAAGACCAAGGAAGCGCGTGAGGCCTTCGTGCTGCTGCAACTGGGTCAGGACGTGCCGGACTCGATCCGTCAGCGCGCCCAGATCGCCGTGGAATCCATCGACGCCGGCACCGCAGCCGCCATCAAGCCCATCATCGACGCCGCCGCCAAGGCGACCCCGCCGGCCGCCGGCGCTGCGAACGCGATGACGCCCTCGGCTGCTCCGGCTCAGGCTGCACCGGCCCAGGCTGCCCCGGCTCAGGCCGCACCCGCTCAGGCGGCTCCCGCCGCCGCGCCGGCCGCCCAATAGTGACGACCCCTTACAGGACGCCCCCGATGAACCGAGTTCTGAAAGTCGCGCTGATCTGCGGCGTCGCCGCAACGATGGCGTCCTGCGGCACCGTGCGCCGCAACCTGCCGTTCGGTCTGGGCGGCGGCAAGGAAGACGCCGGCGCGACCGCCTCGGCCGGGCAACGCATCTCGGTGCTGGAGTTCGAACAGAGCCTGTCGCCGTCGGCCGCCCTGTCGGGTCGCGACTTCTTCCTGCCGGGTCCGCAGGCCGTGACGGCCTGGACGCAGCCGGGCGGCACGTCAGAGAACCTGGTCGAGCACGTCATCGCGGCGCCGAACTTCCAGATCGCCTGGAAGCGGGGCGTCGGCTCAGGATCGGCTCACGTCGGCAACGTCATGGCCCCGATCGTGGCCGCCGATGGCAAGATCTTCGTGCTGGACGGCGAATCGACCGTTTCGGCGGTTTCGGCCGACACCGGCGCGATCCTGTGGAAGGCCAACGTCAAGAACGCCGATCGTGACCGCAACGGCGGCTTCGGCGGCGGCGTCGCCGTCGGCGGCGGCAAGGTCTTCGTCTCGTCCGGCTATCGTTCGATGACGGCGCTGGACGCCAATACCGGCGCGGTGGTCTGGACCCAGCAGGTGGATGCCCCGATCCACGGCGCCCCGACCGTCTCGGGCAATCGGGTCTTCGTCGTGGACGTGGACAGCCAGTTGTTCGCCTTCGACGCCAACACCGGCGCCCAGGACTGGACCTATCGCGGCATCGCCGAGCCGGCGCGCGTCATGCGCGCCTCCAGCCCCGCCGTCAGCGGCACGACCGTCGTCGCCCCGTTCGCCTCGGGCCAGCTGGTCGCGCTGAGCGCCCTGAACGGCCAGGCGGTGTGGGAAGAGACCCTGTCGCGCACCAGCCGCACCAGCGCCCTGTCTGAGGTTCGCGACGTGGCGGGCCGTCCGGTCATCAGCCGCGGCATGGTCTATGGCGTCAGCCATTCGGGCGTGATGTCGGCGCTGGACCTGCGTTCGGGCCAGCCCAAGTGGCAACTGCCGGTGACGGGCGTTAACGCGCCGCTGCCGGTCGGAGACGCCGTCTTCGTGGTGTCCAAGTCGGGTCAACTGATCACGGCCAACCGTGACACGGGCCAGATCTATTGGACGCGCGAACTGAACGAGGGCCGCGAGCGCCGCGAGGGCGGTTTCCTGACCTTCGGCCGTCGCACCATCCGCCCGCAATGGTCGGGACCGCTGCTGGCCTCCAACCGTCTGGTGATGGTCAACTCGTTCGGCGAGGCCGTCGCCTTCGATCCGAAGACCGGCGTGGCGCAGACGACGCTGAAGCTGGGCGCGCCCGCCTATATCGCGCCGGCCGCCTATAATGGCGCGCTCTATGTGCTGACCGACAACGGCCAACTGATCTGCATCCGCTGATTTTCAGCCCAAACTAAGCTAGAAGGCCGACATGGCTCTGAAGGTCGCCATCGTCGGCCGCCCCAATGTGGGCAAATCGACACTGTTCAACCGCCTCGTCGGCAAGCGCCTGGCGCTCGTCGACGATCGCCCCGGCGTGACCCGCGACCGGCGATACGCCGATGGCAATATCGGCGACATGGATCTGACGCTGATCGACACGGCGGGATACGAGGACGTCACCGACGACAGCCTGGAAGCCCGGATGCGCGAGCAGACCGAGGCCGCACTGGACGACGCCGAACTGGTCATGTTCATGATGGACGCCCGCGAGGGCGTGACGTCGCTGGACCGGATCTTCGCCGAGCGCCTGCGCCGGGTGCACAAGCCGATCATCCTGCTGGCCAACAAGTCCGAGAGCCGCGAAAGCGGCGGCGGCGTCGGCGAGGCGCACGCTCTGGGCTTTGGCGAACCCGTCGCCATCTCGGCCGAGCACGGCGAGGGAATGGCCGATCTGTACGCCGCCATCGTCGCGGCCTCGCAGGACATCTTCGTCGAGGAGATCGACGAGCCGGACAAGCCGATCCGCATCGCCGTCATCGGCCGGCCCAATGCGGGCAAGTCCACCCTGATCAACCGCCTGATCGGCGACGACCGGTTGTTGACCGGGCCGGAAGCGGGCATCACCCGCGACTCCATCTCGGTCGACTGGCAGTTCGAGGGCAAGAACATCCGTCTGGTCGATACGGCCGGGATGCGTCGCAAGGCGCGGGTGCAGGAGAAGCTGGAAAAGCTGTCGGTCGCCGACACCATCCGGGCCATCACCTTCGCCGAAGTCGTCATCCTGATGATGGACAAGGACGACGCCTTCGACACCCAGGACCTGCAGCTGGCCGATCTGGTCGAGCGCGAGGGCCGCGCCCTGGTCTATGTCGCGTCGAAGTGGGATCTGGAGGACGAGCCCCAGTCCCGCATGGCCAAGCTGAAGGGTATGGCCGAGGACAAGCTGCCGCAACTGAAGGGTTCGCCCTTCGTGGCCCTGTCGTCGCACAGCGGACGCGGCGTCGAGCGGCTGATGCCGGCGGTGCTTCAGGCCTATGACACCTGGTCGGTCAAGGTGAAGACCAAGGACCTGAACACCTGGCTGTCCATGGCGACCCAGCGTCACCCGCCCCCCGCCGTGGACGGCAAGCGGATCAAGCCGAAGTACATCGCCCAGACCAAGGCCCGCCCGCCGACCTTCGTGCTGATGGCCAAGCGAGCCGTGTCGCGGCCGGAGCATTACAAACGCTATCTGGTCAACTCGATCCGCGAGAGCTTCGACCTGCCGGGCACGCCGATCCGTCTGAACGTCAAGTCCAGCGGTGTGAACCCCTATGCCGAAGGCGGCGCCATGTCCGGGCCGGAACGCTACAAGGGCGACGCCAAGACCGCGCCGCGCCGCGTCAAGAAGGCCGAGAAGGAAGAGGCCCTGTCCAAACTGCCCGGCAAGGCGCTGGAGCAGAAGAAGACCCGCAAGGCCCAGCCCAAGATTCTGGGCGGGTTGAAGTCCAGCGCTTCGAAGAAGGCCGGTTCGTCCGTGGCGGTTCAGAAGGGCGCGCGCGGCGGCGCTCGCCAGGTGTCGCGTTCGGGCCGGATCCGCACGGGCCAAAAGGGCGGCGCCAAGAAGTGACGGCGTGAGCGAGGCCGAGAGCGCGCTTCCCGCCCGGCCCACTTCGCGTTGGCTGATCCTGGACGGGCAGGGGCGGGTGCTGCTGTTCCACTTCGTGTTTTCCAAAGGACCGCTCGCCGGCACAGCTTTCTGGGCGACGCCCGGCGGCGGGTGCGAGACTGGCGAGACCTTCGAGGACGCCGCGCGCCGCGAACTGTTCGAGGAGACGGGGCTGGTCGTCGAAGACCCTGGCCCGCAGGTCGCCCAGGTCCGCGTCAGCTTCCGCCTGCCCGACGGCCGGATGGCGGATGTGGATCAGAGGTTCTTCCTGCTTCGTACCGAGGCGTTCGACCTGTCTTCCGCAGGCTGGACCGTGGAAGAACAGGGAGTTCTGGTCGATCACCGCTGGTGGAGCCTCGACGACATTCGCGGCTCGGCCGAGACGATCTGGCCGGCGGAACTGGCGGATATCCTCGATACGCTCTGAGGCTCAGCCCATCATCAGGCTTTGACGCATGCGGACCGCGTCGCGGCCGGGCGGAAGGCCGAACTGACGGGCGTATTCGCGACTGAACTGGGACGGGCTGTCATAGCCGACGGCGAAGCCGGTCTCGGCTGCGCCCTCGACGCCCGTCAACAGCCGGGCGCGGGCTTCGCGCAGCCGCAACTGCTTATGGAACTGCAAGGGGCTCATGGTCGTCACGGTGCGGAAATGTCGGTGGAACGTCGACAGGCTCATGCCCGCCATGTCCGCCAGAGTCTCTAGCCTGACCGGTTCGGCGTAGTGAGCGCGGAGCCAGTTGATGGCGCGACTGACGCCTGACAGGCGGCTTTCGGCCGAGCCGATCTGGCGCACGGTCGCGGCGTGCCGGCTGTGGAGCAGGCGCCAGATCAGTTCGCGTTCGATCATCGGCGTCATCACAGCGATCTCGCTGGGTCGGTCCAGAAGGCGCAGCAGGCGCGCCATGGGCTCCAGCAGTTCGTCCTCCAGCCGGGTCACATGGATGCCGGTCGGCGGCGGCTGATCCGAGGGGGCGGGGACGTCGATCTCCAGCATCAGGCCGGCGATGGTGGCGGGGTCAAGGTCGAAGCTGAGGGCGCGATACGGCGCCTCGACGATGCTGCCGCACACCGGCAGTTCGGCCGATACCACCAGGCAATCGCCGGCCTGATAGGAATAGACGGTCTCGCCCAGGATCGTCTGTTTGGCGCCACATACCACCAGGCACAGCATGGGATCATAGGCGACGGGGACCAGCCGGGTCTGTGCGTTGCTGCCATACAGGCGCAGCCGCGGAACGGACGATCGCGACAGATCAGGCGGCGCGTGACGCGCAACGATTTCGCTCATTTCGGGCAAGAGGCTCATGACGGCATTCAGCGCCGGTCATCGGCCATTCGCAAGTGCGCGACGGCGGTTTGACAGGATCGTGCAAGGCTTCGCCCGGATCGCCCTAACGCCTTCGACCTGAAATCGCGTCTTCTCCGTCCGGTCAGGCAAAGGAGATTTCCCATGACAACAGCCAACCAAAAGACCTGGCTCATCACCGGAGCGGCGCGCGGCCTTGGCGCCGGGATCGCACGCGCGGCGCTGGACGCGGGGGACCGCGTCGTCGTCGCAGGTCGAAACCGCGACGCCCTGCTCAAGGCCTTCGGACCGGATAGCGACACGGTGCTGAGCCTGACCCTGGACGTCACCGACACGGCCGCCATCGCCGCCGCCGTCGAGGCGGTCATGGCGCGCTTCGGCCGCATCGACGTTCTGGTGAACAACGCCGGCTATGGCCACCTCGGCATCTTCGAGGAGACCAGCGCCCAGGATGCGCGCACCCAGTTCGACACCAATGTCTTTGGTTTGTTCGACATCACGCGCGCGGTGCTGCCGATCATGCGCGCGCAGAGGTCGGGTCATGTCTTCAACATCTCGTCCATCGGCGGCCTGATGGGCGGTGAGAGCGGCGCGATCTATTGCGCGTCCAAGTTCGCGGTCGAGGGATTCAGCGAGTCCGTCGCGCAAGAGGTGCGTCCGTTCGGCATCCATCTGACCATCGTCGAGCCGGGCTTCTTCCGCACCGACTTCCTCGACGCCTCGTCGATCCGATACGGCGACAACCCCATCGCCGACTACGCCGAAGCATCGCGCGCCATCCGCGCCTTCTATGACGCGCGCAGCCATAATCAGGCGGGCGATCCTGCGAAGTTGGGTCAGGCTCTTGTGGTCTTGGCGAATGCGGAAAACCCGCCTGTGCGATGGTCAGCGGGCACGGACGCCATCGGCGTGGTCGAGATGAAGGCGGACAGCCTGAAGGCCGAACTGGAGGCCTGGCGCGATCTTTCAGCCTCAACCGACGGCGATTTCACCTTCCGCGAAGAGCAAAGGCTAGGCGGCGCCTGGGGCTGATCCCAGCCTAGACCAGCGCTTCCGTCGTCGGTCCGGCGGCCCAATCGCGGAAGCGGATCGTCAGCGGGGGCGTGGCGTCGGGGCGGGCCAGATCGACCACCAAGGGGCCGATCTCGGAGGGGTGGGGCAGGACGGACGGATCTTCGCCCGGATAGGCCTGGGCGCGCATGGCGGTGCGCATGCGGCCGGGATCGACGATGCTGACGCGGACGGGCGTGCTCTCGATCTCGTCGGCCCAGGCCTTCACCAAGGCCTCGGCGCCCGCCTTGGTCGCGGCGTACATGCCCCAGAAGGCCTTGGGCGCGCTGGCGACGCTGGTGGTGAAGTGGATGGCGCGGCCGGCGTCGGAGGCGCGCAGCAGCGGCTCCAGCGAGCGGATCAGGCGATAGACGGCGGTGAAGTTGGTCTTTTCGACCTTGGCGAATTCGCGCGGGTCGGCGTGCGACACCGGCGTCAGGCCCGAAGGGCCCATGGTGGCGGCGCAGTGGACCCAGATGTCCAGCTTCTTGAACCGTTCGAAAATGGCGCCGCCCAGCCTGTCGATAGCCCCGCCATCCACCAGATCGAACGGGATCAGGGTCGCATGGCGGCCGGTGGCGGCGAAGATGGCGTCGTCCAGCTCTTCCAGACCGCCTTGGGTGCGCGCCGTCGCGATGACGTGGGCGCCGGTCTTGGCCAGGGCCAGGGCGCTCTCATAACCGATGCCGCGCGAGGCTCCGACGACGAGGGCGATACGGTCGTTCAGGGGAAGTTCGGACATGGCCGGTGATAGCGCGGCCTCGGCCCTCAAGCCAAGGCCCGCGCGCTCAGGTTTCGCCCTAGGCGCTGACCAGCAAGGACAGCTGTTTGGCGCCGAACTCGCGCCCGCCTTCCTCGATTTCGCGATCCAAGAGGCGGGTGGGGTAGTCGCCAGTGAAATAGTGGTCGGTGAACTGCGGGGCGGCGGCGTTGCGGCCCGTCTCACCCATCGCGCGATACAGGCCGTCGATGGACAGGAAGCCCAGCGAATCGACCTCCAGCATGTCGCGCATCTCTTCCAGCGTCTTGTTGGCGGCCAGCAGCTGCGCGCGCTCGGGCATATCGATGCCGTAGAAGTCGGGGAAGAGGATTTGCGGGCTGGCCGAACGCAGGTGGACCTCAGTGGCGCCGGCGGCGCGGACGGCGCGGACCAGTTTGAGCGAGGTGGTCCCGCGCACGATGGAATCGTCGATCAGCACGACGCGCTTGCCGGCCAGGGCCGACTTGTTGGGGCTGTGCTTCATCCGCACGCCCTTCTGACGGGCGCCCTGGCTGGGCTGGATGAAGGTGCGGCCCAGATAGTGGCTGCGGATGATGCCCATTTCATAGGGGATGCCGCTTTCCTGCGCGTA
>Ga0157370_10003780_pt1 | contig 17669 bp, 16 predicted proteins | sample C35metaG_FD_113463 | JGI IMG/M metagenome (GOLD analysis project Ga0157370, IMG submission 113463) | Corn rhizosphere microbial communities from Kellogg Biological Station, Michigan, USA - C3-5 metaG | ecosystem: Host-associated > Plants > Roots > Rhizosphere > Soil | place: USA: Michigan...
CCCTTCCGCATCGAGCATGAGGACATCCACCTCAACATCGAGGCGCGGCTCCGGGAGCTGATCGGCCCCGCCGCGGGCCGGCTGCACACCGCGCGCTCCCGCAACGATCAGGTGGCAACCGATTTCCGCCTCTATGTGCGCGACGCGGTCGACCGGCTCGACCGCCAGATGGAGGCGCTTCAAGCGGCCCTAATCGCCCAGGCCGAGCGCCATGCCGCCACCATTATGCCGGGCTTCACCCATCTTCAGGTCGGCCAGCCCGTGACCTTCGGCCATCATCTCTTGGCTTATGTCGAGATGATCGGCCGCGACCGCGACCGGCTTGGCGATTGCCGCCGCCGGCTCAACGAATCGCCCTTGGGCGCCGGCGCGCTCGCCGGCACCTCTTTTCCCATCGACCGCGCCATGACCGCCAAGGCCTTGGGTTTCGCCAGACCGATGGCGAATTCCTTGGATGCCGTGTCCGATCGCGATTTCGCGCTGGAATTTCTCTCGGACGCGGCGATCGCCGCGACGCATCTGTCGCGCTTCGCCGAGGAGATCGTCCTCTGGGTGAGTGAGCCGTTCCGCTTCGTCAAGCTGAGCGATGCCTTCACCACCGGCTCGTCGATGATGCCGCAAAAGCGCAACCCTGACGCCGCCGAGCTGGTGCGCGCCAAGGCCGGGCGGCTGATCGGCGCGCTCGCCGGGCTTCTTGCGGTGATGAAGGGCTTGCCGCTCGCCTATGCCAAGGACATGCAGGAGGACAAGGCGCCGGTGATCGACGCGGCCGAGACGCTCGCCCTGTGCCTGGCCGCCGTGAGCGGCATGGTGCGCGACATGAAAGCCGACGCCGCGGCGATGCGCACCGTCGCCGCGAGCGGCTACAGCACCGCGACCGATCTCGCCGATTGGCTGGTGCGCGCGCTGAAGCTGCCCTTCCGCGAGGCCCATCACCTGACCGGCGCGCTGGTCGCGCGCGCCGAGGCGCGCGGCTGCGGTCTTGCCGAGCTGCCGCTCGATGAGATGCAGCGGATCGAGCCGCGTATCACGCGCGACGTCTATCGCGTCCTGACGGTCGAGCGCTCGGTCGCGAGCCGCAAGAGCCTCGGCGGCACCGCGCCCGCGCTGGTTGCACGCGCCGCGGTGGCGGCGAAGAAACGCTTTCTCGGCACGGTGCGTCCATGAACCATCTCCTCCGGGCCTCCGCCCTGGTTCTCGTTGTCCTGATGCTCGCGGCCTGCGGCAAGAAGAGCCCGCCCCAGCCGCCGCCCGGCATTCCCAACACCTATCCGCAGCAATATCCCAAGGAATGAGCGGGGCGTGACCGAGGCTGCGCCCTGGGCGCCGGAATTCGCCTATCGCGACGGTGCGCTCGCGGTCGAGGACGTGCCGCTTCAGCGCATCGCCGAAGCGGTCGGTACGCCCGTCTATGTCTATTCGAGCGCGCAGATCGAGCGCCGCTTTCGCGAATTCGCGGGCGCCTTTCTCGGCACCCCGGCCGAGATCTGCTATTCGGTCAAGGCCAATCCCAACCTCGCCGTGATCGCCAGTCTGGGCCGGCTCGGCGCCGGCGCCGATGTCGTCTCCGAGGGCGAGTTCCGCCGTGCCCTTGCGGCCGGCATCGGCGGCCATCGCGTCATCTTCTCGGGTGTCGGCAAGACCCGCGCGGAATTGGAATTCGCGCTCGCCGAGAACGTCCACCAGATCAATATCGAATCGCTGTCGGAGCTCGAGATGCTGAGCGGCGTCGCCTCGGCGATGAACCGCGTCGCGCCGATCGCGATCCGCGTCAATCCCGATGTCGATGCGCGCACCCATGCGAAGATCACCACCGGGCGCAAGGAGAACAAGTTCGGCATCGATCTCGCACACGCCGTCGCCGTCTATCGCCACGCGGCGCAGCTGCCGGGACTGCGCCCGGTCGGCCTCGCCGTTCATATCGGCTCGCAACTGACGCGGCTGCGCCCCTTCGAGACCGCCTTTACCCGCATCGCCGCGCTTTATCGCCAGTTGCGGGCGGACGGCGTCGCGCTCGAGCGGCTCGATCTCGGCGGCGGGCTCGGCATTCGCTACAAGGACGAGACGCCGCCCTCGATTGCCGACTATGCCGCGATGGTGAAGCGCGTCACCGGCAATCTCGGCGCGACGCTCGCCTTCGAGCCCGGCCGTGCCCTCGTTGCCAATGCCGGCGTGCTGGTGGCGCGCGTCCTCCATGTGAAGCGCGGCGTGACGCGGCGCTTCGTCATCCTCGATGCGGCGATGAACGATCTCATGCGGCCGGCGTTATACGACGCATGGCACGAGATCCTGCCGTTGCGCGGGCCCGCCGCGCGGCGCGGCGCCAAACCCGTCGACATTGTCGGGCCGGTCTGCGAGACCGGGGATAGTTTCGCCGTGCAACGAAAATTGCCTGCCCTCGAAGCCGGCGACGGTGTCGCCCTGATGTCGGCAGGCGCCTATGGCGCTTCGATGAGTTCGGCGTACAATACCCGTCTGCCGGCGCCGGAAGTGCTTGTGCGTGGCGCACAATTCACCGTGATTCGGCCCCGCTCGAGCTACGAGGCCATTCTGGCGCAAGACCGGATGCCGTCCTGGCTCGCCAAGACGTGATCGCCAAGAGGTCTGGCGCATGGTCGAGTTGGTCACCCCATCGGCACCAGCCGCGCTGAGGCGCCGGCTGGGGCTCGCGACCGCCGCTCTGGTCTGGGAGCGGCTATGGCCTGCCTTGTGGCCGGCCATCGGCGTCATCGGTATCTTCCTCGCTCTCGCGCTCTTCGACATTCCGGCGATGCTGGCCAACCCGCTGCGCTGGATCCTGCTCGCGATTTTCGTCATCGCCCTGACCGCCGCCCTGTTCGAGGCCGCCAACCGCTTCCACCTGCCGCGCGGCGAGGCGGCGCGGCGCCGCATCGAGACGGCAAGTGGAATGGCGCATCGCCCGCTGGCGGCACTTCAGGACAAGCTCGCCGGCGGCAGCACCGACGCGGCAACCGTGTCGCTCTGGCTCGCGCATCAGGCGCGCATGGCGGAGGCCGCGCGGCGTCTCAAGATCGGCGTGCCCGCCGCGGGCTTGACGCGCCGCGATCCCTACGCGCTGCGCGTCGCCCTTGCCCTGGTGCTGTTGCTGGCTGCGCTCGATGCCGGCGATGATTGGGCGGCGCGCCTCGTCCGCGCCGTCAGCCCCGGCATGGCCGCACCCGGCACCGGGGTTGCCGTCAGCCTTGATGCCTGGCTGACGCCGCCCGACTATACCGGCCTGCCGCCGCAATTCCTCTCCGCCGCCATGCCTGCCGCCGCACCGATCGCCGTGCCAGCCGGCAGCACCCTCCTCGCGCAGGTGCATGGCGGGCGCAATCCGCCGCGCTTGAAGATCGACGACCACGCCAGCGACTTCACCCGCGTCGACGACAGCAATTTCAAAAACAGCGCGGCGATTACCGCCGGCAAGCACATCGCCATCGACCAGGACGGGCGCAGCCTCGGCTCCTGGCCGATCCAGGTGGTGCCCGACCTGCCGCCGCAAGTGACCTTTGCCCGCCCGCCCTCGCGCAGCGCACGCATGGCGCTGCGGCTCGACTACACCGCGGGCGACGATTACGGCGTCGAAAGCGTCAAGGCCATCCTTCACCGCGCCGACGATCCAGGCGGGCCGGCGCTGACGCTCAACCTGCCGCTGCCCGGGCAGCATCTCAAAGACGCGCGCGCCACCGATTACACCGACCTCACCGCCAATCTCTGGGCCGGCCTGCCGGTGCAGATCGAGCTGCAGGCGGCGGACGCGCTCGGCCAGACCGGGCACAGCGAGATCGTGCAGACCGTGCTGCCGGAGCGCGTTTTCCGCAACCCGATCGCCAAGGCGATCGTCGAGGCGAGGAAGCAGCTGACGCTCCACCCCGCCGACAAGGACGTGGTTGCCGAAACTCTCTCCGATCTCTCGCTGCGGCCGGACCGCTTCAATGGCGACATCGTCGTCTTCATGGCGCTGCGCACGGCACAGGCGCGGCTCGAGCTCGATCGCGACGGCTCCTCGATCGCGCCGGTGCAGGGCTTGCTGTGGCAGACGGCGCTGCGCATCGAGGATGGCCGCGCGCCGGGGACGCAGCAGGATTTGCGCAACGCCATGCAGGCGCTGCAGGACGCGCTCGCCCGCAACGCGCCCGACGACGAGATCCAGCGGCTGATGCGCCAAGTGCAGGAGGCGATGAACCGCTATTTCCAGGCGCTGGCGCAGCAGATGCAGCACATGGATCCGAGCCAGATGCCGGCGGTCGATCCCTCGCAGATGATGAGCTTGCAAGACCTCCAAAAGATGCTCGACCGCGCGCGCGACATGGCCCGCACCGGCGCCCGCGACCAGGCGCGCGAGCTGCTGTCGCAACTGCAGCAGATGCTGGAGAATCTGCGCCTCGCCCGGCCGATGCCGGGCAATGGCAGCCAGAACCAGATGATGAGCCAGATGCAGCAGATGATGCGCCAGCAGCAGCAGCTCCTCGACCGCTCCTTCAACCAATCGCGCAATGGCCAGCAAGGGCAGAATTTGAGCGGCGATGCGCAGCAGCAGGAAGCGCTCCGCCAGATGCTCAACCAGTTGATGCAGCAGCTGCAGCAGCAGGGTGGACAGGCCCCGCAGGGCATGAGCCGCGCCGAGCGCGCGATGCGTGGCGCCGCCGAGGCTTTGCAGCGCGGCCAGCCGGGCCAAGCCGTGGGTCCGCAATCCGATGCGCTCGATGCGCTGCAGGAGGCGGCACGCGCGATGGCCAATCAGATGCTCGGCCGGAACTACGGCGACGGGCCGGGCGGCGAGCCGTTCGACGATCCCGGCCTGCACCAGGCGCAGCGCGATCCCTTCGGCCGTCTCCTCGACACAGAGCAGGGCAATGGCGGCTATGACGATGGCGGCCGGCTGCGCATGGGCAAATCGGCGAATGACTACGCGCTCGACAAGGCGAAGCAGATTTTGGACGAGCTGCGCCGCCGTGCCGGCGAGCGCTCGCGCCCCGCGCTCGAGCGCGACTACATCGACCGCCTGCTGAAGGAATTTTAGGCGGCGCGGGCGACGCCCTATTTCGCCAATTCTTCCTCGACCGCCGCGACCAGGTCTTCGAGCGCGAAGGGCTTGGGCAGCACGCGATGCACCAGCGCCGCGAGATTGTGCGCGCGCTGGCGCTCGGCGGAATAGCCGGTCATCAGCAGGATTTTCATCGCCGGATAGTCCTTGCTCGCTTTCAAGGCGAGCGCGATGCCGTCGAGCCCCGGCATGACGATGTCGGTGAGGAGGAGATCGAAGGGCTCGGCCGCGAGCGCCGCAACCGCGGCGAGCCCATCCGCGACCGGCGTCACCGCGTGACCATGATGCTCGAGCGCGCGCTTGGCGAAGGCGCTCACCGACGCTTCGTCCTCGGCGAGGAGGATCCGCGCCATCGGCGGCTCAGCGCGGTGGGGCTGGAAGCGCCCGCTTCGGCGGCGCGCTCACGGGCCGGTGCTGGAAAAGCTCACGACGACGCCCGTCGCGGCTTCGTTCGGACGCGTGATGACGGTGTGAAACGGCACGCTCGCTCCAGGCAGCAGGCGCTGATCCGTGACCGCGATCGTCATGGCTTGAAGCTCCTTGTCGTTGCCGTCGCGCAGCGCGATTTTGAGCTTCGGCACGTCGCGCGCCACGGTCGAGACATTCACCACCTCGCCATCGACGGCGAGGGTCGGCACGCCATCCGCGGAGCCGCGCGAGGGCGTGACCTTGCGCAACTCGAGTCCGGTTCCCGCGACAGCCGGTCCATAGCCCGCAAGCGCATAGAGCCGGCCCGCCGGCGGCCACAAGCCGACGATCTCGGCGCGCGCCGCGATCAATCCCCAAGCCAAGACCACGATCGCAATCGCCGCGGCGCTCCAGCCAATGATCTGGCCGCGTGCCGAGCTGCGCCGGACCGCGGGAAGCTGCACCCGTGCATCGCGCCTTGCGCTTGCGAAATCGGGCGCCTGGTCGGGCGCGGCGGCCAGCGGCAGCTCGAACAGCTGCGGCGCATCGGCTGGCGGCGTCTGAAACCAGCTATGGCCGCAATTGGCGCAACGCACATTGCGGCCCGCCATCCCCAAGGCGCGCGCATCGACAAGATAGCGTTTGGAGCAGCTGGTGCAGGTGACGATCATCGCCCGGACGGGTTTCGGCGGTCCCGGCGCATGTTATAGGGCGAGGCGCGGGGTCGAGGCAAGAAATGGGCCGCGGCGCTTTACCCGCCACGCAGCGCATGCCATGTTTCCCGCCGCAAGCGGCATCGGGCGGGTCGATGCGCGGGCACCTTTCGCGCCGCAGGACAGGAGAAGACCAGCACGTGGTACGGTTCGAGAATGTCGGCATGCGCTACGGCACCGGTCCTGAGGTGCTGCGCGATGTCAGCCTCGATCTGGCTTCAGGCTCATTCCATTTCCTGACCGGCCCAAGCGGCGCCGGCAAGACCACCTTGCTGCGCCTCATGTACCTCGCCGACCGGCCGACGCGCGGCCTCATCTCGCTCTTCGGCCAGGACATCTCGCGCCTGAAGCGCCGCGAGCTCGCCGACCTCAGACGTAAGATCGGCGTCGTGTTCCAGGATTTCCGCCTGCTCGGCCATCTCTCGGCTTTCGACAATGTCGCTCTGCCGCTGCGTGTCGCCGGCATCGCCGAGGCGCGCGTCAAGAAGAACGTGACCGAGCTCTTGGAATGGGTCGGGCTCGCCGACAAGCTCAGCGCGCGGCCGGTGACGCTGTCGGGCGGGCAGCAGCAGCGCGTCGCCATCGCCCGCGCGGTCATTGCCCGGCCGCAGCTTCTGCTCGCCGACGAGCCGACCGGCAATGTCGACGACGCCATGGCGAGCCGGCTGTTGCGGCTGTTCGAGGAATTGAACCGCTTCGGCACGACGCTGGTCATCGCGACGCATAACGAGCAGCTCGCTTCGCAGCGCCGCTTCCAGCGCATCCACCTCGTCAATGGCGAGGTCGCGGCGCCGGCCGACGCGGTGCGCGCATGATCGGCCGGGTCGGCGACGATATCCCGCTGCGCCGCGACGGCACGGTGCGCCTCCTGCCCTGGCTGATCGCGCCCATGGTCTATCTGGCGGCGCTGGCGCTGGCCGGCATGCTCGCGCTCAACGGCGTGCTGGACAGCTGGGACCGCGGCCTCAGCGGCACGATGACGGTGGAGCTGCCGCCGGCGCCGGTGCCGCCCGCGACCGACGACGCGGTCGCAAAGACCCTGCAGGTGCTGCGCGCAACCCCCGGCATCGTCAGCGCGACGCCGCTTGCGCGCGACGCCGAGGTCAAGCTCATCGAGCCCTGGCTCGGCAGCACGATTTCGCCGGAGGAGCTGCAACTGCCGCGCCTCGTCGATCTGCGCATCGCCAGCGGCGCGGCGCTCGATTTGAAGGCGCTGCGCGCCAAGCTCAGCGCCGCCGTGCCGGGCGCCGTGCTCGACGACCATCGCCTGTGGCTCGACCGGCTCTACAGCCTCGCGGTCTCGGTCGAGGCGACGGGCTTCGCGATCCTTGTCATGGTCGGGATTGCGGCGGTGCTGACGGTGATCTTCACCACCCGCGCCGGGCTCGCCGTGCATCACGACGTGATCGAGCTCTTGCACCTGATGGGCGCGCGCGACCTCTACATCGCCCGCCAATTCGAGACCGAGGCGATGCGCATGGGGTTGAGCGGCGGCATCGGCGGCATCGCGCTCGCGGCCTTGACGCTCTGGGGCCTCGGCCACGCCGCCGCGGCAACCGCGGTGCTTGGCGAGGAAGCCAAGCTCCTGCCCGATTTGAGCCTCGTGCTGTGGCAATGGGCGGCGCTCGCGCTGCTGCCGGTGCTGGCGGGCGCGGCGGCACTGGCGACGGCGCGGTTCACCGTGATGCGGGCGCTCGCGCGCATGCCATGAGCGTCAGCCGCTCGGGCCGCCTCGTGAAAATCGCCGCCGTGCTGGCCGTCGCCGCCGCGGCACTGTGGCTCCTCGGCCTGTGGCGCTTCGCCGCCTCGATGCCGCAGACGGTCGATGACCCGGCGCGGCGGACCGACGCGATCGTCGTGTTGACCGGCGGCAGCTTGCGCGTCGAGAGCGGGTTGAAGCTCCTCGCCGCGGGCATGGCGAAGAAGCTCTTCGTTTCGGGGGTTTATCGCGGCGTCGATGTCAGCGCCCTGCTGCACGTCTCGCGCCAGGCGCCGGAAAGCGTCGCCTGCTGCATTGTGCTGGGCCACGCCGCCGCCGACACCCTCGGCAACGCCAAGGAGACGGCGGAATGGATGAGCGCCGAAGGATTTCACTCCTTGCGCCTCGTCACCGCCAATTACCACATGCCGCGCAGCCTCCTGGAGTTCAGCCGCGCCATGCCCGATGTCGAGATCGTTCCCAATCCGGTCTTTCCCGAATTCCTCAGCGAGCGGCCGTGGTGGCGCTCGCGCCGCGCGGCGACGCTGATCGCGAGCGAGTACAGCAAATATCTTTTCGCGCTCGTCCGGCCCGTCTTGCCGGCGGCCATCGTGCCGCAAGGACTGAGCGAATGATGTGGTTGCGCTCGCTCCTGTTCTACGTCGCGTTCTATCTCTGGACCGCCCTCTTATCGCTGCCCTTCCTGCCGCTGCTGCTCGCGCCATCTTCCTGGATGATGCGCTGCGGCACGCTCTGGTCGCGCGGCACGCTCCTGCTGCTGCGGCTCTGCGTCGGTCTCGACCATCAGGTGCTGGGGCGCGAACGGCTGCCGCCGGGGCCGGTGCTCATCGCGATGAAGCATCAATCGGCCTGGGACACTTTCGCCGTGCCGGTCATCTTCCGCAGCCCGGCGATGGTCATCAAGCGCGAGCTCGGCTGGATTCCGATCTATGGCTGGTACGCGCTGAAGGCCGGGATGATCCCGATCGACCGCATGGGCCGCGGCGGCGCCCTCAAGGCGATGGTCGCGGCAAGCACCAAGGCATTGGCCCGTGGCCGGCCGATCTTCATCTTTCCGGAAGGAACCCGCAGCGCGGTCGGCGAGCGCCGCTCCTACCAGCCGGGCGTCGCCGCGCTCTATCACCGCCTCGACGTGCCGCTGGTGCCGGTCGCGGTCAATTCCGGCCTCTTCTGGGGCCGCCGCCGGCTCTTGAAGCGCCCCGGCCGGATCACGGTCGAAATCCTGCCGCCGATCCCGCCAGGCGGCGAACGGCGCGCGGTGCTGGCCGAGCTCGAAGCCCGGATCGAGACGGCAACCGCCCGGCTCATCGCGGCGGCACAGCACCCCAGCGGGGATAAAGCTGTGGAAAGCGTGCCGGCGCGCCGGAATGAAAGCCGGGGATAAGGCTCGCCTCCGCCATTTTTGGGCAGCTTGCCTTTGCTCTGGCGGTCCGGCAGGGTTGATGCTATGGATTGGAAACAAAGCGGGAACAACTTGATCAAACCGCTTCGCATGCCGAAATTACTTGCGCTTCAACATGTTGGACTAAGTTTGCACGCCGCTGCCCTGGCCGGCGCGGTGCTTCAGCCCTAAGGAATTCGCGTGATGGTCAGCGTCGCCGCGATCTCGCAGCAGATCTGGGACATGAAATACCGCCTCAAGGGGGCGGACGGCTCCCCTGTGGACAAAACCATCGAAGAGAGCTGGGCCCGGATCGCCGGCGCCCTGGCCGCGCCGGAGCGCGATGCCGCCGCCTGGGCCGAGAGCTTCACCACCGCCCTCGCCGATTTCAAATTCCTGCCGGCCGGCCGCATCGTCGCCGGCGCCGGCACCGGCCGCACCGTCACGCTCTTCAACTGCTTCGTCATGGGCACGATCCCCGACGATATGTCGGGCATCTTCACCCATTTGCGCGAGGCCGCGCTCACCATGCAGCAGGGCGGCGGCATCGGTTACGATTTCTCGACGCTGCGGCCCAAGGGCGCGCCGGTCAAGGGCGTGGGGGCCGATGCCTCCGGCCCGCTCTCCTTCATGGATGTGTGGGACGCGATGTGCCGCACCATCATGAGCGCCGGCTATCGCCGCGGCGCAATGATGGCGACGATGCGCTGCGACCATCCCGATATCGAAGCCTTCATCGAGGCAAAGCACGAGGCCGGCCGGCTGCGCATGTTCAACCTCTCCGTCCTCGTCACCGACGCGTTCATGGCGGCGGTGAAGCAGGACGGGCCCTGGGAGCTGAGCTTTGCCGGCACGACCTACAAGGTCGTCAAGGCGCGCGAACTTTGGGACAAGATCATGCGCGCGACCTATGCCTATGCCGAGCCTGGCGTCATCTTCATCGACCGCATCAACCGGCGGAACAATCTTCATTACTGCGAGACGATCAGCGCGACCAATCCTTGCGTCACGGCGGAGACCTGGGTGCAGACGAGCGAGGGGCCGCGCCAGGTCGCCGAATTGATCGGCACGACCTTTACCGCCCTGGTCGACGGCAGGGCCTATGACTCCGGCGCGCAAGGTTTCTTTGCGACCGGCCAGAAGCCGGTCCTGAAGCTCCAAACCCGCGAAGGCTACGGATTGCGCCTGACCGCCGATCATCCGGTTCTGACGGTCGCGCGTTTCGGCCGCAACCGGTTGACGACGGAATGGCGCAAGGCGGCCGAGCTCGGCGCCGGCGACCGCATCCTGCTGCACGACCATCGCCGCGCCCCGGCTTGGCCGGGTGTTCATGGCGAGGCCGAAGGTTATCTCCTCGGCCTTCTGATCGGCGACGGCACGCTCAAAAGCGACAAGGCGATTCTGAGCGTCTGGCGCCGACGCGAGGCCGCCAATGGCTGGGAAGAAGGCGTAGGCGCGGAGGCGGTGATGGCAACGGCGCTCGCCGCCGCGCGGACTCTGCCGCATCGTGCCGATTTCGCCGGTTGGATGGCGGTGCCGGGCCGCGACGAATACCGGCTCTCGCTCGGCGCGGTGCGCCAGCTCGCGCTCGAGCTCGGCATGGCGCCCGGCGACAAGGCAATCACGCCACAGATCGAGCAGCAATCGAGCGACTTCTATCGCGGCTTCCTGCGCGGCCTCTTCGATACCGACGGGACCGTGCTCGGATCGCAGGAGAAGGGCGCGAGCATCCGCTTGGCGCAGAGCGACCTCGCGCGCCTTGAAGCCGCACAGCGGATGCTGCTGCGCCTCGGCATTTCCTCGACAATCTATCGCGAGCGCCGGCCGGCGGGGCCACGCCTTCTGCCCGACGGCAAGGGTGGCGTGAAGCTTTACGACTGCAACGCCGACCACGAGTTGGCGATCGCCAACGACAATATCGGCGTCTTCGCCGAAACCGTCGGATTCGCGGACAGCGAGAAAGCGGCGCGGCTCGCTGCCATCGCAGCGGCCTATCGGCGCACGCCCAATCGCGAGCGCTTCATCGCCGAGATCGCCGCGATCGAGCCGGATGGCGAGGCCGAGGTGTTCGACGTGCAGATTCCCGGCGTCAATGCCTTCGACGCCAATGGCATCTATGTCCATAATTGCGGAGAACAGCCGCTGCCGCCTTACGGCGCCTGTCTCCTGGGCTCGATCAATCTCGCCGCGCTGGTACGCGAGCCCTTCACCGCGGCGGCACAGCTCGATCTCGACGAGCTCGCTCGCATCGTGCCCTTGGCGGTGCGCATGCTCGACAATGCGATCGACGTGTCGCGCTTCCCGCTCGAGGAACAGCTGCACGAGGCCAAAGCCAAGCGCCGCATCGGCCTCGGCGTGACCGGCCTTGCCGATGCGCTGATCCTCTGCGGCGAGCGTTACGGCTCGGCCAAGGCGGTCGCCTTGACCGAAACCTGGATGAAGGCGCTGCAGCGCGCGGCCTATCTCGCCTCGACCGAGCTTGCCGCCGAGAAGGGCGCGTTCCCGCTGTTCGACAAAGAGGCCTATCTTGCCGGCGAGACCATCGCCGCGCTCGATCAAGATGTGCGCGACGCGATCGCCCGGCACGGCATCCGCAACGCGCTCCTCACCTCGGTCGCGCCCACCGGCACGATCTCGATCCTCGCCGACAATGTCTCCTCGGGGCTCGAGCCGGTGTTCAGCTTCAAATACACCCGCAACGTGCTGATGCCCGACGGCACGCGCAAGGAGGAAGAGGTCTCGGATCACGCCTGGCGGCTGTTCCGGCGTTTGAAGGGCGATGACGCGCCGCTGCCCGAGAGCTTCGTCGACGCGCAGGCGCTCGCCCCGTCGGATCACGTCGTCATGCAGGCGGCGGTGCAAAAATACGTCGACAGCTCGATCTCCAAGACCATCAACGTGCCGGCGGATTTCCCCTTCGAGCAGTTCAAGGACGTCTATCTCCAGGCTTACGAGCTCGGCTGCAAGGGCTGCACCACCTATCGCCCCAACGCGGTGACGGGCTCCGTGCTCCAGGCGCGAGCCGAGGCCGAGAGCGAGGCCCAAGCGCAGCCCGAGCTGCCGCTGCCCGCGCCCAAGCCCAAGGCCAAAGACCTCTACGAGGCGGGCGGCGTCGTTTATATGACGCAGCCCTTGGACCGGCCCGAGGCGCTGCCCGGCAACACCTATAAGATCGCCTGGCCGCAAAGCGAGCACGCGCTCTACATCACCCTCAACGACATCGTGCAGGACGGGCGGCGCCGCCCCTTCGAGATTTTCATCAACTCGAAGAACATGGAGCACTATGCCTGGACCGTGGCGCTGACGCGGATGATCAGCGCGGTGTTCCGCCGCGGCGGCGATGTCAGCTTCGTTGTCGAGGAGCTGAAAGCCGTGTTCGATCCGCGCGGCGGCGCCTGGATGGAAGGGCATTACGTGCCCTCGCTTCTCGCGGCGATCGGCGACGTGATCGAGCGCCACATGATCGCCATCGGCTTCATCGCTTCGCCGCGCGAGCGGCCAGCACTCAGCGCCGCGCGTCAGGTGGTGAATTTGCCCGAGGGGCGCCCGCCCATGGCGCAATGCCCCAAATGCGGCCAGGCCGCGCTCATCCGCCTCGAAGGCTGCGACCAGTGCACCAATTGCGATTATTCGAAATGCGGCTAAGCGACGAGCGCCCAGAGAAAGAGCAGCGCCGCGACGCCACCGAGCGCGGTCCGCACCGCGTGAAGCCGGCCCCATTTTTCGACGAGGGCGCGGGTTCGTGACGGGTCCGCGGCCGCACGCTCGGCCGCCAGCGCATCGTTGATCGGCTTGATCGCCCAGAGCGTATAGGGTGCATTGGCAACGAGCAGCAGCGCGCCGAGGATCCACGGCCATTCGAGCGTCTGCCACCAGGCGAGAAGCCCCAAGAGACAGCCGAGGAGCGCGAGCGGCCCCTGCATGGCAAAGCCGCGCCGATAGGCATGATGCCATTCGGCGAGCAGCGCGCGATCATCGAGGCCGAGCCGCGCCGGCTGCTCCGCGATGCTGATGTAGAGCGCCGCGCCGAAGAACGCCGCGGCGACGGCCAGCGCGAAATGCCCGGCAAGCATGGCCCCCTCCCTCTGCTTCGAAGAAAGAGGATCGGGCAAAGCTTTCTGCGGCGCAACCGCGCCGCATCGGCGGCTGAGCGGTGCCGCCCCTACGCGCCCAGGGTTTCGAACAGCACCTCGATATTGCCGCGCGTTGCGTGCGAATAGGGGCAGATCTGCTCATGCGCCTGCTTTACGAGAGCCGCAAGCTCCGCCTGGGGCAGGCTCTTGTCCTCGACGCGCAGCTTGACCGCGATGCCGAAGCCGCCGCCCTCGCGCGGCCCGATCGAGACGGCGCAGGTAACCGCCGCCTTGGCGGCGTCCTTCTTTTGCTGCTTGGCGACGAAATCGAGCGCGCCGCCGAAGCAAGCCGCATAGCACGCCGCGAACAGATGCTCCGGGGTCGCGGTGCCAGGCTTGCCCGGACCGCCCATCGCCTTCGGCACCGAAAGATCGACCTTGACGATCCCGTCTTCGGTCTCGCTATGCCCGTTGCGGCCGCCGATGGCGGTCGCGGTGGCGGTGAAAAGCGGCTTGATCTTGTCCATTGCGTCTTCCTTTCCTGCGCATGGCCGCCTTCTTGATCCTTGGATCGCAGCCGGCCGAGTTCAAGGCAAGGCGCAGCTTTGCCGCGGCGAATGCCGCATCGACCGGGCGGCGCGCCTCGCCTAGACTTGCGCGATGCCGCTTGCTTCTACATTGCGCCGCGCCGGTCTCACGCTCGGCATCCTTCTCCTGCTCGCTTGTGCCGGCTACGGCGTCTATTGGCACGTCATGGCGCAAAGGCTCGAGGACGGGCTTGGCCCTTGGGCCGCGGCACGCCGCGCCGAGGGTTACACGCTTGTCTGGGACAAGGTCGCGGTCGGCGGCTTTCCGCTGCGCTTCCGCTTCCGTTTTTCGGACGCGCATATCGCCGCCGCGCGGCCCTTGCCGATCGGCATCACGGTTTCGAGCCTCGATATCTGGGCGCATCCGTGGAATTTGCATCACTGGCACTTCAACACGCGCGATGTCGCGCAGGTCTCCGCTCCGCTCGGCGCCGTCGGCTTTGCGCTCGATCACGCCGATGGCAGCGCCCAATTCGATGAGGGCCGGCCGCTCATCCTCGATCTCGGCGTTTCCGGCGCGAGGGGCTCGGGCGTCGCCGCGGGCGTGACGATCGGCACGGCGAGCGCGCATCTCGAAGTGCCGGCCGATCCGCCGAAAAGCCACCGCGACACGGCGCTTTCGGCCGTGATGGAGCTCGGCGCGGTGACCCTGCCGCAGAGCGTGCCGGGCTTCGGCGACACGGTCGGCCATCTCACGTTTTCGGCGGATCTGAAAGGCGGGCTGCCGCCCGGCGCGCTCAAGCCTGCGCTCGCGGCATGGCGCGATTCCGGCGGCACGCTCGAGCTGCGCTATTTCCGGCTGCGCTGGGGCGGGCTTTTGATCGACGCCAACGGCACCCTCGCGCTCGATGGCGGGCTGCAGCCCGAAGGCGCGCTTTCGGCCGAGATCACCGGCCAGGACGCGGCGGTCGATCTCGCCGTCAGCACCGGCGCGCTGCAGCCGGCCGACGCCGTGCTGGCCAAAGCGGTGCTGGGCCTCTTGGCAAAACCGGGGCGCAACGGCGACAAGGCGATCACCGTGCCCCTAACCTTGCAGCGCGACCGGCTCTTTCTCGGCGGCGCCGCCATCGCCTCGCTGCCGCGCATCGATTGGGAATGACTGCGTAGCACAGCGAGCGCGCAATCCCGGCGCGCGAGCGTCGTGCGAAGCAAAGAAAATTCCCTACGCGTCCGGCATCGTCTGCGGCGCTTGGGCTCGCTCGAACATGCCGTATTGACGCTCGATCTCGGCGACCGAGATGCGGTAATCGGCGAAAATCTGCGCGCGGCCCGAAAGCTGCGCCAAATGATGGCGGTTGTGCTCGCGCCAACGCTTGACCGACGCCTCGTCGCGCCAGAACGAGATCGAGACGAGCTTGCCCGGCGCCGAAACGCTGCGGAAGCGCTCGACCGAGATGAATCCGTCGATCTCCTCGAGCGCGGGTTTGAGGCTCGCCGCAATGTCGAGATAGTCCTGCTCGCGCCCGGGTTTGGGCTGAACCTCGAAAACGACGACAAACATGGCAGAGGTCCTTTCACCACGGAGAGACGGAGAGACGGAGATGCGCCTACCTACACCTACGCCTGCTTTGCCTCGATGATCGAGCGGCGGATGGCGCGGGTGCGGGTGAACAGCGCCTGCAGCTTGTCGCCCTCGCCCCAGCGTATGGCGCGCTGCAAGGCGGTCAAATCCTCGTTGAAGCGCTGGAGCACCGCCAGCACCGCCTCGCGGTTGTTGAGGAAAATGTCGCGCCACATCACCGGGTCCGACGCGGCGATGCGGGTGAAATCGCGAAAGCCGCTCGCCGAGAATTTGATCACCTCGGATTTGAGCGTCTCTTCGAGATCGGTCGCGGTGCCGACGATGGTGTAGGCGATGAGATGCGGCAGATGCGAGGTAATGGCGAGCACCGTGTCGTGATGCTCGGCATCCATGGTGACGACCTCCATCTCGGCTGCTTGCCAGAGCCGCGTCACCTTGTCGAGCGCCGCCGCATCGCCGCCCGGCACCGGCGTCAGGATGCACCAGCGGCCGCGAAACACTTCGGGAAAGCCAGATTCCGGCCCCGAATTTTCCGTCCCCGCCACGGGATGGCCGGGCACGAGATGAATCTCGGGCGGCAGCAGCGGCTTCACCTCGCGCAGGACGAGCGACTTGACCGAGCCGACATCGGTGAGGATGGCGCCGGGCCTCAGCGCCGGTGCGATCGCCTGCGCGACCGCGCCATAGGCCGAAAGCGGCGTCGCGAGGACGACGAGATCGGCATCTTTGACCGCCGCCGCCGGATCGGTCGTCACCGAATCGGCGAGCTTTAGGCGCTTCACCGTCTCGAGCGTCTCGGCGCGGTTGGCGCAGGCCGTGATCCTCCCCGCGAGCTTGTCGCGCAGCACGACGCGCGCGAGCGATGAACCGATATGCCCAATGCCGATGAAGGCGACGCGCTCGAAGAAGAGATCGCTCATGCTTGCCCCAGAAACTCTTTCAGCGCCGCGACCACGGCGCGCAATTCGGCCTCGGTGCCGATGGAGATGCGCAAATGCTCGGGCAAATGATAGACCCCGACCTTGCGCACGAGAATGCCGCGCGCGCGCAGGAAATCCCAGGCCGCGTCGGCATGTTTGGGGGGCTTCGGAAAGCGCGCCAGCACGAAATTGGCGACCGCCGGGGTCAACTCGAGCCCCAGCCCCTCGAGCTCGCGGGTGAACCAGGACCGCCAAATCTCGTTGTGCTCGCGCGCACGCTCGGTCGCCGCCGCATCCTCGAGCGCGGCAACGCCCGCCGCTTGTGCCGCCATGTTGACGTTGAACGGGCCGCGGATGCGGTTGAGCACATCGGCGATCTCGGCGCAGCTGTAGCACCAGCCGAGGCGCAGCCCGCCCATCGCGTAGATTTTCGAGAAGGTGCGCGTCATCACCACATTGGGCGTTCGCGCGGCAAGGGCGAGACCCGATTCGTAATCGTCGCGCACGACAAATTCGGCATAGGCCGCGTCGATGACGAGGATCACCGAAGGCGGCAGCCCGGCATGAAGCCGCTCGAGCTCGGCGCGCGGAATATAGGTGCCGGTCGGATTGTTGGGATTGGCGATGAAGACGAGCTTCGTCTTCGGCGTCACCAGCGCCAACACGGCATCGACATCGAAGGTCAGGTTGGTCTCGGGCGCGGCCACGGGCTTGGCGCCGACCGTCATTGCCGCGATCGGATAGATCGAGAAGCCGTGGCGGCCATAGATCACCTCATCGCCCTCGCCGGCATAAGCCTCGGCAAGGAGATGAATGAGGTCGTCCGAGCCGAGGCCACAGACGATGCGCTCGGCCGCGATGCCGTGATGCCGCGCCAGCGCCTGGCGCAACGCGGTCGAATGCCCGTCGGGATAGCGGAACATCTCGGGCCCGGCGGCGTGATAGGCGGCAAGCGCTTTTTCACTCGGCCCCAACGCGCTTTCGTTGGAGGCAAGACGGATCGGTTTCTCGATGCCGGCGATCTTCGCATCGCCGCCGACATAGGGCGCGATCTTCAAGATGCTCGCGCGTGGCCGCGGCTTTGCCGAGGCGCTCACGACCCGTCACCTTGAAGCTCGGCGGGGGTGAATGGCCGCGCATAGAAGCCGAGCGAGGAGACGCCGAGAAGCTTTTCGCCCAAAGCCGCGGCACCCGCGGCAAGCCGCGCATCCTCGGGCGCGATCCAGCCTTGCAGCTCGACGAGCTGCGCATCGCGCGCGCCGCCCGGCTCGGTGCCGGCAAGCCGGGTCGCTGCA
>Ga0157370_10003783_pt1 | contig 17662 bp, 17 predicted proteins | sample C35metaG_FD_113463 | JGI IMG/M metagenome (GOLD analysis project Ga0157370, IMG submission 113463) | Corn rhizosphere microbial communities from Kellogg Biological Station, Michigan, USA - C3-5 metaG | ecosystem: Host-associated > Plants > Roots > Rhizosphere > Soil | place: USA: Michigan...
ACAAAAGTGAATGATATAATTTTTGAAGAAAATGGTTTTATTATGCAAACCAACCGGGAAAGATTTACTTGTACCGTGGCAGTGGGATCATTCGGTAAGCGAAGTAATATTGATGTAAAATGGGACCGGAGTTTTGTAAAACAGAAACAGCATAAATTGAATAACTATATTGGCGTAAAGTATCACATCAAAACATCTTTCCCCGGCGATACTATTGCCTTGCATAATTTTAAAGACGGGTATTGCGGCATTTCCAAAGTGGAAGATAATACCTGTTGCCTGTGTTACCTCACTACTGCAAAAAACCTGCGGGCAAATAATAATTCTATCAAATTGATGGAAGAGAATATTCTTTGCCGCAATAAATTTTTAAAGAAGATATTCCATGAATCAACATTTATATTTAAAGAACCGCTTACCATTTCACAAATAAGTTTTGAAAAAAAATCATTGGTGCAAAATCATGTGCTGATGACAGGTGATGCAGCGGGAATGATTACGCCGCTTTGCGGCAATGGAATGAGCATGGCGTTTCATTCTTCAAAGATTGCTGCAGAGCTGATCCAACAATTTCTTGAAAAAAAATTAACACGAATGGAAATGGAACATGCTTACCAGCTTCAATGGAAAAAGCAATTTAACACACGATTGAAAACAGGAAGATGGATACAACGCTTATTTGGCAAGGAAACCACTACTAATTTATTTATTAAAACTATCCGCCATTTTCCCGGTTTGGCAAACAGAATTATCAAAGCTACACATGGCAAGCCCTTTTAGTAACTTTGCACTGCAATGGCTAATGCAATCATATTGTTTGATGGAGTTTGCAACCTGTGCAACGGAGCAGTTCAGTTTGTAATAAAACGGGATAAGAAAAATTATTTCCGCTTTGGTTCTCTACAGTCTGAAGCGGGCAAAAAAATTTTACATGAAAATAATTTACCGCTTGATGCAAGCGATTCGTTTTTACTGGTAGAAGATGGAAAAGTATTTGATCGTTCTACTGCTGCGCTGCGTGTTTTAAAACATTTAAAAAACGGGTGGCCTCTTTTATATGGGTTTATGATTGTGCCAAAATTTTTAAGAGATGCAGTATATAATTTCATTGCCAGGAACCGGTATCGCTGGTTTGGTAAAACAGATGAATGTATGCTTCCAACTCCTGAGCTTACTGCAAAATTTTTAAACTTATAATTGTATGGAAGATAAACATACTCTTGTATTGGGAGCATCAGATAATCCTTCGCGTTATAGTTTTCTGGCTATTAACAAACTCAGGGCAAAGGGTCATCGCGTAACTGCTATTGGCAAAAAAAATACTAAAGTGGCTGACGTGTTTGTGGATACTGAAAAAAAACCTGTTGAAAATATTCATACCGTTTCATTATATCTTAATCCTTCGCATCAAAAAGAATATTATAATTATATACTATCGCTTCATCCCAAACGAATCATTTTTAATCCAGGTGCTGAAAACCCAGAATTGGCCTTGCTTGCAAAAGAAAATGGTATTACACCTTTGGAGGCTTGCACGCTGGTATTACTATCTACCAACCAGTATTAATACGAAAAAGAATAAGTAATTCCTCTTACCTGTTATACACAGGTATTTTTTTTATTCTTCTATATAATTTTTACACGTTACTGACGTTTTCTTGTTATCCAAATTGCAGAAACCAATAATCCGATTATGAAAAGCATTTCAAAACTGTTCCTGCTTCCATTCATGGTTATCATCGCAGCAAACAGCAATGCACAAATAAACAGGTCATCGCGGCCTTGCTTGTTTGCCAGTTATTCATCCACCATTCCAACATCACTTGCAGAACTTGATAAAGCGTTTTCCATTCAACCAGGTGCTTCGGTAAAATTCAGATTTTCCAATACTTTTTCTTTTAGCGGAACAGTTATTTCTTCCGTAAAAAAATATAACAACCTGTCAACAGTGTTAGTGAAATCGCCTTCTTTTAATAATGCACTTCTTTGCCTTTCTAAAAGGATAAATGATGATAACAGCATTACTTATGTTGGCCGTATCATCAACGAAAAATATGCAGACGGGTATGAACTCGCAAAAGATAACGCAGGAAATTATTCATTCACCAAAATAAAAACAGAAGACCTGATCCAGGATTTTTAATTCAATAATCCACATCAAACCGTCGTACTAACCGATTTTCGAAACCTATGAAAAACATCGTTACCATACTAACTGTTTTGTTAACCATAGTGTGTATAAAGGCAAGCTGCTTGCCCATGCTGAGCAGCTTGCCTTCTGCTAAGGCAACGATTTTCCTCGACTTTGATGGTCAGTATGTCAATTGCTCATCGTGGAATGGCGGCAACCCGATTAATTGTGCTCCTTCGGGTATGACAGATGCACAAATAATAGAAATTTTCAATCGTGTATCGGAAGATTTCAGGCCTTTTAATATTGATATCACCACTGATTCTACCGTTTTTTTAGCTGCACCGCTAACGCAAAGAGTAAGAATAATTGTAACAACAACCAGTAGCTGGTATCCTGGTGTCGGAGGCATTTCTTATACAGGATCGTTTACATGGGGTGATGATACGCCGGGTTTTGTTTTTTCTGATAAGCTTGGTCCATACAATACAAAAATGGTTGCCGAATGTTGCACGCACGAAAGCGGGCACACCGTAGGTTTATCGCACCAGGCAAGGTATGATAGCGCTTGCAACCTGTTAGCAGTTTATAATACAGGCAACGGTAGCGGCCAAACAGGATGGGCGCCGATAATGGGAAATAGTTATTATGAAAATTTTTCCGGTTGGTATAATGGCCCGACGCCTTATGGTTGTTCACAAGATCAGGATGCACTTACTGTAATCACCACTTCAAATGGATTTACCTACCGACCGGATGATCATAGTGACGATCCCAATGTAAATCCAACAGGCATTTCAATAAACAATAATGCTTTTGCCGACAGTGGTATCATTACTACGTCCAGCGATAAAGATTTTTTTAAAATTAATCTCCCGCAAACAGGCCAGTTTCATGTAGATGCCAATCCGTTTTCAGTAGGGCCGAATAATGAAGGCGCAGACCTCGATGTAAAGGTTGAGTTGCTCAATTCATCGCAGCAAGTAATAGGCACCTACGATCCGATAGATATTTTAAATGTGTCAATAGATACTGTGTTGGCTGCAGGTACTTATTATATAATGATAGAAGGCACGGGCAATGCATATACCTCCGGTTATGGAAGCCTTGGCTCGTACAATATTACCGGCACTTTCAACCCATTATTTATTACTCCATTGCAACAAGCCACACTTCATGGAAAAATGGAAAGTGGTAAAAGTGTTTTCGATTGGGATATCATTTCGCCCGAACCTGTTAGCAGCATTACATTAGAGAGTTCTTTAAATGGTAAAGATTTTACCACATTGGCCAGGTTGCAAAACAATGCTGCAGGATATAGTTATACTGCTTCGCAAAGTGGTATCATTTATTACCGCCTTAAAGCAGTTTCGCTTACCGATCGGGCAATATATTCAAATGTTGTTGCGTTAAGAATAAGTGATGCCAAAACTATATTTACAATTGCCGGCACACAGGTTTACAACACGATTGTAATTAATGCTCTTGAAAATTATACCTATCGAATAATGGACATGAGCGGCAGAATGATCAAAACCGGCAAGGGAACCGAAGGCACCAATATTATTGACATCAGCGCCCCTAATGGCATATACCTGGTACAAATTTCAAATTCCAATCAAAGACTGACAGAACGTATTTTAAAACTGTAAGGTAGATTCATGTGTAAGTTAAGGGTCAGCATTAGGGGCTGGCCCTTTTTTGTTTTTACTAACGGTAAGCCATATACGAAGATGGCCGGCCGTTAAAAAAAATAAATAAATAACAATTTTTTTGCAACAGATGATAGTTTTTTATTAATTTTAAAAAACCTCACTTTATGTATTGGCGAAAATTTAACGGAGATATTATCGATAAACCAATTAAAAATGCAGTGGAAGCTGCTATTCAGCGGGAAGCGAATGCCGGCTATAAATTAAAAGTATGCATTGGCACCGACAGCCAGGTAAAGGGCGCGGACACTGAGTTCGCAACGGTCATAGTTTTTCTTCGCGAAGGTCATGGTGGATTTATGTTTATCAATAATGATAAAACAAAAACAGTGTACAGCATTAAAGAACGCATGCTGGTAGAAGTAGCCAGGAGTATTGAGATTGCTTACGAACTCTGCGACCTCTTTACGCTGTATGATGTGGATATGGAAGTGCACGCGGATATAAATACCAACCCGCATTTTAAAAGTAATGAAGCGCTTCGCGAAGCAATGGGTTACATCCTGGGCATGGGCTTTGCATTCAAAGCCAAGCCGGAAGCCTTTGCCAGCAGCAGTTGTGCTAATAAAATTGTAAACTGATTCCCATACACCAGTTTATTCAGTGCTATTGAATGTAATGTTCAACTCATCTATTACTTGCAAAATTTTTTCCCTGCCTGTTTTTTTTATTGAACTGGTAACAATATGCTGCGGAAGAAATTGCTGCGTACTTCGCAGCGCATTCAAAAACAATTGTACATTTTTACTTACTACCGCTTGCTTTTCTTTATCGGCCTTTGTAAACAAAATAGTATAAGGCACCTGCCATTGATTTAATTGTTGTATAAAACTGAGATCACTTTTTTGCGGAGTATGTCTTGCATCTATCAATACAAATACCATTGTCAGGTTGGATCTCTTGCGCAAATAATTTTCCGTCATTTGCTGCCAGCGCCTTCTATCGCTTAGTGATGTTTTTGCAAATCCGTATCCCGGCAAATCTACCAGGTACCATTTACTTTCGTTGTGCCCTGCAGGCGAAGGCACGCTGGTAATTTCAAAATGATTAATCAGTTGAGTTTTGCCGGGCGCAGCAGATGTTTTCGCAAGTTTGCTGTTATTACAAATCAAATTGATGAGCGATGATTTGCCCACATTACTTCTGCCGATAAATGCATATTCCGGTTTATCTGCGGGTGGGCATTTTTCTACCGAAGGGCTGCTGATAAGATAAGTAGCTTGTTTAATATGCATTTTTTGAAAAATAATTTGGATAATAATTTGCTAAGTAAGATAAAATCTAAAATAAAAGTGAAAGAATAATTTGCGACCGGAGGTGTAAAATCAAAAAACTATCTTTGAGCCGATGAATACTTACAGCCACGATGCCGTAGTTCCGTTTAAAGATTCAACCGAAGGAAAGAAGCAGCAGGTAGCTGCCATGTTTGATAAAATTGCCTTCCGGTACGATTTTTTAAATAGATTTCTGAGCGCTGGTATTGATGTGCGATGGCGGAAAAAAGCAATTGGTTTGCTTAAAGCCGATAAGCCTGAAAATATTTTAGATGTTGCAACCGGAACGGGAGATTTTGCCATTACCAGTTATAACATACTAAAACCAACTTTAATTACAGGCATTGATATCAGCGATGGCATGCTTGAAATAGGAAAGAAGAAGATCGAAAATTTAGGGCTTTCCGGCGAAATCAGGCTGTTAAAGGGTGACAGCGAGGCAATTTTGTTTGATAATAACACGTTTGATGCAGTAACTGTGGCGTTCGGTGTTAGAAATTTTGAAAACCTTGAAAAGGGTCTTAGCGAAATCAGAAGAGTGTTGCGGCCCGGTGGTAAACTGGTTGTGTTGGAATGTTCGAAACCATCTTTGCCGGTTTTTAAAAACTTATATAATTTTTACATGAAATTTGTAACTCCAAATATTGGAAAATTGATTTCAAAAAATAATGATGCTTATCAATACCTGAATAATTCTGTTCAACAGTTTCCCGAAAAAAAAACTTTTATTCAAATTTTAAATAAAACAGGCTATAGAAACAGTTTTTACAAAACATTGAGTTTAGGAATATGTACAATTTATTGCAGCGAAAAATAATCGTACTGATCATTTCTTTCGTGTTTTGTTCTACTGCATCTGTGGCGCAGCTTCGTGATGCCGTTAATCAGGACGGGCATGATGATAAGGAATATCATTTTGGTATTAATGTTGGCTACAACAAATCGCATTTCAATTTAACCCTTCATCCATCCTTTTTACTGGCCGATACCATTATGGATGTGGAAAGCATTAACAGCACCGGCATCAACCTTGCATGGCTGGTGAATCTGCGGCTATCGCAACATTTTGATGCAAGGTTGCATCCGCTCGATCTTACTTTTACAGAAGAAGACCTTCTTTATAAAGAAAAATATTCGACAGATTCTTCCACCGAAAAAAAAGTACAATCCATTACTTTAAGTTTTCCGTTTGATATAGCATTTAGCAGCGACCGCATTGGTAACTTTAAAGTATATGCCCTCGCAGGAGGCAACTTCAGCTACGACCTGGCAAGTAATGCGGCCGCACGCAAAGCAGAAGACCTGGTGAAACTAAAACCGTATAACTTCAGTGCAGAGATTGGTTTAGGCTTCCATATTTACTTCCCTTATTTTGTTTTATCGCCGGAAATAAAAATGAGCGATGGTATAGTAAACCTTCATTCGCGCGATCCGAACCTTCGCTATTCGAGAGCAATTGATAAAATTAATTCGCGCATGATAACTTTTTCGCTCACGGTAGAATAAGTTTTTTAAACTTCGTATATGCCTGCCCGTTAGGTTAGACGAGTGTTACCTTTATGTTTAAAAATCAAACTGCCTGCGTGCGGCATTCCAGCGAATACCTATTTCAAATACATTAGTGGCAGGTGTGTCAGTTTCTTTCCTGAAAAGGTAAGTGCCTTCTAAAAAAAGATTTTCTCTAAGTTCATATGATAAGGCAAAATAGCTGTTCACTACATTTATTCTTTTACCACTGCCAACATTGTATCCAAAATCGTTAGAGCGGATGGTGTATAATTCAAAAGGATTACTGCCAAAATCCTGCCCTGCAGAATCAAGCCCCTGGTAATAATAAATAATTCTTCCGGTAAGGTACCATTTAGGTGCAGGCTGATATTTTGCAATGCCAATCACTTCCTGAAAGTTGGCCCCCAGTGGATGTGCCAATGGAAGATTGTAATGTGTATAATCAGCAACGGAATCATTGTGCGAATAGGTGAAAGGCCGCACCCTGTTGGTTTCAATTTGCAAGTCAAGATTTTTTATGCTAAATGCATCTACATATTTTGCGCCCAATTGATACCCGTATTTATTAGCCCAATAACCATCATTTTTAAATGCCTGTTTCAAAATAAATTCATCCAGCAATAATTGCCCGTAAAATTGGAAATGATGTGCAACATTCGCTTTGAAATCCATGCCCGCAAAAGCATTATCAGGGCTGCCAACAGTGCCTTCAATATGACGCAGAAAAATTATCGGGTTCAGGTATTCCAAATCAAAAACATCTTTTCTTCCAAAAACGATACTTTCAAAAACACCGAGGTTCAGCCATTTTGTTACATCCATGCTCAGGTGGTGCATGGCTGCGTATTTGCGCGCCAGCAGCACATCTCCGTGTTTTACAAACTGCGGCATCAATTCCATAAATAAATTCTGATAATTGAACTTCCAGATTTTTGTATTCAGTTTTAAAAACAAATAAGCATTTGAAAAATCACTCAGGAATAAACTTCTATATCCGTCTCCAATAAAATTTTTATCATAACCATACTGCACATCTATGTATTTGGTAATATTGAAAGTGATGTAGCCCCGTGCATCAAAATAATCGTATCCTGTAGTTTTAAAATGTTTAAAATAACCCACACCCGGCACCGCTCTGAAGCTGTCCACCCTGTTTTGCACAAACAGCGGATCTCTTTCCTGGTTATCGGTGATGGTAGTGGAAAAACCAATTCTATTTGCAATTCTTCCGCGTGCAGTAATTCCTCTTTGATTGTAAAACAGTGTTTCACTTCCGCCAGATTCGCCGCCGGCAGCGAAGTACACAACCGGGTTCAGTGCAAGAAAAAAATCTTTGGTATTTACTTCGAGCAGATTGGGTTTGGTGGTATAAAATGATTTCAATATTGGTTTCCTGCTCAGAAAACTTTCTTTGGAACCGCTCACCCATTCCGAGTTATCCATCAAAATGCTGTGAAGATTATATTCGTCAATTTTAGTAAGATTAAGGCCTTTCCATTCGCTATTATCATTAGTAAGTGATGAAGATAAAGCGGTGCCGGCGCTATCAAGAAATGTTGATTCCTGAACGAGGAACCTCCGGCTGTAAGGCTTTACGCCGGTAAACAGGATACTGTTATTCGTTCCCTGTTTTATTTCGAGACGATCAATAATATCGTACTCCTTTCTACCTTCGGGAACATAAGTGGTTTGCGCTTGTATCATTAAAGGTGAAATGAATACAAACATTGTAAGCAGGCTTTTTATAATTTGCATCGGGTTTTGAATCTTGGTGATAAAATAAATCAATTTATGCAAAATTATCTTTTGAAAAACATATCAATCGTAAATGAGGGTAAAATTGAGGTAAAAAATATTTACCTGAAAAAAGGCCGTATCGAAAGAATTGATAATGATTTTAACGTAAAAGAACGAGTGCAGGAAATTAACGGTGAAGGAAAACATTTATTGCCGGGCGTTATTGACGATCAGGTGCATTTTCGCGAACCGGGGTTAACTCATAAAGCAACGATATATACCGAAAGCAAAGCGGCAGTTGCAGGAGGCACTACATCATTTATGGAAATGCCTAACACTATTCCCAATGCTTTAACGGAAAGCATACTCGAAGAAAAATATACCATTGCCAAAAACACTTCGCTGGCCAATTATTCTTTTTTCATGGGCACCAGCAATGCCAATGCAGAGGAAGTGCTGAAGATGAACAAAAGAAAAAAAGAAGTATGTGGTGTAAAAATTTTTATGGGCTCCAGCACCGGCAATATGCTTGTTGACAGTGAGCCTGCCCTGCATAAAATATTTTCCGAAAGTGAATTGTTGATTGCAACGCATTGCGAAGATGAAAAAATTATAAAGAATAATTATGAAAAATTAAAATCAGTAAAACCGCGGCTAGATGCATCAGATCATCCATTGATAAGAGACGAAAATGCCTGCTATACGTCATCATCATTCGCCATATCGCTTGCAAAAAAATATAGCAGCCGGTTGCACATTTTACATATTTCTACTGCAAAAGAAATTGAATTGTTTGTCAATGATATTCCTTTAAAAGATAAAAGAATTACCGCTGAAGTATGTGTGCACCATCTCCATTTTACGGCAGATGATTATGAACGATTGGGTTATTTAATAAAATGCAATCCTGCAATAAAGCAAGCATCCAATAATGAAGCCCTTTGGAAAGCATTACTGGATGGGCATTTAGACGTTATAGCCACCGACCATGCGCCACATACTTTAGAAGAAAAAGGCTTTTATAGAAATGAAAATAATTCACTCTCTCCTTCTGAGAGAGGCGGAAAAGGGCATTATGAAAATGCACATTCCGGTTTGCCATTGGTTCAACATTCCTTGCTGATGATGCTGCATTATTATAAGCAAGGAAAAATATCCATGGAAAAAATTGTGGAGAAAATGAGCCATGCAGTTGCGGATTGTTTTAAAATTAATGATCGCGGGTATATCAGGGAAGGCTATTTTGCCGACCTGGTGATGGTGGATATAGATGCTGCAACAAAAGTTTCCAAAGAAAACATTTTATACAAATGCGGATGGAGCCCGATGGAAGGAACAATATTTCCGGCTGCCATCGTAGGAACTTTTGTAAATGGCAATAGTGTATATGTGGATGAAGATTATGTAAAACATACATTTGATGAATCTATAAAAGGGCAAAGGCTCACCTTTGACCGGTAAACTAACGGTTATGTATAAACGAAAATTATGGAAACAGATAAAACTACATTGAACGACCTCTCGGTATTTTACCACGAGGAAGAATTTTCGATATTTTCCAAAATAAATTTTACGCGTACCGTTGGCGGCAGGGAAAAACTCCGGATCAATTTTGTGGAATCGCTTAAAGATATTCCCGCTATCATTAATGTGCAGAATACATTAAAGCTGATACTGCAAAAAAAAGAGGAATGGCCGCTATCCATCAGCAATGGATCTATCATGGTTATTTATAAATTTTATGAATCCATCTTTGATGTAATGCCCGCCCGGCCCACGGCTTACAGTGCTTATATGTACAAGTTGCTTCATGCTCCGGATTATTCATTGGCAAAATATTCGGCAGGTCATGCATTCGATTTTATAAAAGGCATTCAAAAACTGATTACCGTTTTTCTGGAAGATGATCCACCCGAAAATTTAAAAAGAGTGTTGCAGAAAGCAGGTGTGTTGGTGGAAAAAAATCAATTAAAAATTGTTTCGGCCAAAGAAAAATTCAGTGATCTCTCCAACGCTGAAATGCTTGGGCTGACTCATTTTTTCCGGTATCATTTCAAACAAAATATGGAAGAGCTTATTGAAATTTATTTTCAGCTCGATGCATGGTATGGCATGGCAATGGCCGTAGTGAAATTGAATCTTGTATTTCCCACATTTATTGAATCGGGTGAGCCGGAACTTAAAATAAAAAAACTGTATCATCTTTTGCTCGATAACCCGGTATCTTATAATCTTGAATTGAATCAACACAGCAATTTCATTTTTCTTACCGGCGCCAATATGGCCGGCAAAAGCACTTTCATCAAAGCCGTTGGTGGCGCGGTTTTCCTGGCCCATATCGGCATGGGCGTGCCTGCGGAGGCTATGGAACTTTCGTTGTTTGATGGCTTGCTGAGCAATATAAATGTGGTGGATAATGTAGCAAAAGGTGAAAGTTATTTTTACAATGAAGTGCAGCGAATCAAAAAAACAATCCTTCGCATTAACGATGGAAGAAAATGGCTGATACTGATTGATGAACTTTTTAAAGGAACCAATGTGCAGGATGCGATGAAGTGCAGCACCGTAGTAATTGAAGGCCTGATAAAAATTCGCAGTTCACTTTTTATCCTTTCCACTCATTTGTATGAAATTGGAGAAGCACTAAAAAATTATCCCAATATCAATTTCAAATATTTTGAAACCATTGTAGAAGATGATAAGCTTTCATTTAATTACAATCTGAAAGAAGGCATCAGCAATGACCGGCTCGGCTATCTTATCCTGAAAAGAGAAAAGGTGATAGAATTACTGGAAAAACTTTGATATCTCTTTGATTATTTCTTATTAATTATTTACCTTAATTATCTCTAATCAGGAACATGTTAGTAAAAACCTTTGGCAGCGCCGTGTATGGCGTAGAAGCCATCACCATTACGGTAGAAGTAAATGTGAGTAAAGGAAAATTTACCACCATTGTGGGCCTGGCAGATAATGCCGTAAAGGAAAGTGTAGAACGGGTGGAAAGTGCTATTAAAACTAACGGTTACCATTACCCGAGAATTAAAGTGGTGATTAATCTTGCTCCTGCAGATATTCGCAAGAGTGGCACTGCATTCGATCTTCCGATCGCTATGGGTGTGCTTGCCGCATCTGAACAAATGGAAAATTATGAGCAGCTCGATAAGTATGTAATTATGGGTGAGTTGAGCCTTGATGGTGCAGTGCGTCCAATTAAAGGAGCACTGCCAATTGCAATACAAGCACGCAAAGAAAAATTCAAAGGATTAATTGTTCCCAAAGAAAATGCACGCGAAGCTGCGATGGTGAATAACCTGAATGTTTATGGAGTAAGCCACATTAATGAAGTGATTGATTTTTTTATTGATGAAAATTCATTGAAGCCTGTGGTGGTAAATACGCGTGAAGAGTTTGCACATGCACAAAGCGATTTTGAAATTGACTTCAGCGATGTAAAAGGGCAGGAGAATATTAAACGTGCATTGGAGATAGCCGCGGCAGGAGGACATAACGTAATATTGATTGGCCCGCCCGGTGCCGGAAAAACCATGCTGGCAAAGCGTTTGCCAACCATACTTCCTCCGCTTACATTGCAGGAAGCGTTGGAAACAACAAAGATTCACAGCGTAGCGGGCAAGCTTCCTGAAAATGCAACGCTCATTTCAAAACGGCCTTTTCGTTCGCCGCATCACACCATTTCAGATGTGGCGCTTGTTGGTGGCGGAGGAATGCCGCAGCCTGGTGAAATTTCTTTGGCGCATAATGGCGTTTTGTTTTTAGATGAATTACCGGAGTTTAAAAGAACCGTTTTAGAAGTGATGCGTCAACCGATGGAAGAAAGAAGAGTAACTATTTCAAGAGCAAAAGTTGCATTGGATTTCCCATCAAGCTTTATGTTAGTAGCTTCTATGAACCCGTGCCCGTGCGGTTTTTACAATCATCCGGAAAAAGAATGTACCTGCCCGCCGGGTGCAGTGCAGAAATACCTGAATAAAATTTCAGGCCCGCTGTTGGATAGAATAGACCTGCATGTGGAAGTAACACCTGTTGCATTCAGCGAGCTTTCTTCTTCGCACCAGTTTGAAAAAAGTGAAGCCATTCGCGAACGCGTAATAAACGCAAGAGAAAAACAGGCACAGCGGTATAACGATCACCCGGGAATTTATTGCAATGCACAAATCACCAGTAAAATGCTGAAAGAAATTTGTGTGATTTCGCAGGCAGGTAATAATCTTTTAAAAGTTGCCATGGAAAAATTAAATCTATCTGCACGCGCTTACGACCGCATTTTAAAAGTAAGCAGAACCATTGCAGACCTTGCAGGCAGCGATGACATAAAACCGGAACATCTCGCCGAAGCCATTCAATACAGGAGTCTGGACAGGGAAGGATGGGCGGGATGAATTAAAAATGGAAAATGAAAAATAGATCCTGCAAATTTTCTTGTTTCAATACTTTCTGAGCAAAAACCATTTCGTTGAAAAAATTAATTGGGTTTTTATCACAACCCAAACTCTCATCGCTTTTTCCGAAATTTGCAGATTCAATTAATAACCATTAATGAAATTATTGCTTCAATATTTAAAGCCCTATAAAAAATTATTCCTGTTTGCATTGTTTCTTGCAGCAGTCAATCAAACGTTTTCTTTATTCTCGCCGATGATTATCGGCGGTGTGATGAATCAATTTGCCATTCATCCGCATGAATTCTTATTGAAAAATGGTGCCGTAAGTATTCATCGCAGCGAACATGAATTTTTCTTTGGCAAAGGAAGTTATCCGAATCTCTTCGAATATTTTTTTAGTAAGGATGTAATGCATGGATTATTATTTTACCTGATGCTGTTAATCGGCACAGCCATGGTAAGCCGGATAGCCAAAGCATTCCAGGATTATTTTGGTAATGTTTTAATACAAAAATTCGGAGCAACCATTTTTACGGACGGCCTGAAACACAGTATGAGCCTGCCTTACCAGGATTTTGAAGATCAGCGTAGCGGTGAAACATTATCGGTACTCACCAAAGTAAGAGCCGATTCGGAAAAATTCATCACCAACTTTATCAATATACTTTTTATCATTATTGTGAACCTGGTTTTTATTTCAGTGTATGCATTCAGCATTCATTGGGCCATCATGCCGGTGTATGTAGTGGGCATTTTTTTTATTGCCATTGTAACCAATTTTTTAAGTAAACGAATTAAAGGAATTCAAAAGCGGATCGTTTATGAAACAAATGTGCTGGCAGGATCCACCACGGAATCTTTAAGAAATATTGAATTGGTAAAAAGCCTCGGGTTAACAGAACAGGAAGTGCTTCGCTTGAATAATAATACATTCAAAATATTGGGCCTCGAATTGCGCAAAGTAAAAAGTATCCGGGCGCTTAGTTTTATACAAGGTACTATGGTAAACTTTTTGCAACAATTGATTACGTTAACGCTTTTGTGGCTTGTTTTTGGAAATCATTTGAACCCCGGGCAATATTTAGCTTTTACTTTTTATGGCTTCTTTTTGTTTGGCCCCATGCAGGAAGTGGGCAATGTGATTATTTCTTATCGCGAAGCGGAAGCTTCTATGAATAACTTCCACGAGCTGATGCAGAAAATGCCGGATAAAAAACCATCGAACCCGATAAATATTCACACCATTAGCGAACTTGAATTTATGAATGTAAAATTCAAACATCAGTCTGCACAACAACCGGCATTGAATAATATCAGTTTTGATGTTAAAAAAGGAGAAACGATTGCATTTGTTGGCCCGTCCGGTGCTGGTAAAACAACGCTGGTAAAATTGTTGGTAGGATTGTATGCGCCGCAACAGGGAAAAATTTTGTATAATAAAGTGGAACGGGATAAAATTGATTTTGATGCATTGCGCACACAGATAGGTTTTGTAACGCAGGATACGCAATTGTTTGCGGGAACTATTAAAGAAAATTTATTGTTTGTAAATCCATTTGCCACCGACCAGGAAATTCTGGATGTATTGCAAAAGGCCTCCTGCAATTCGTTACTGGCACGTGCTGATAAAGGAATTGATACATTGATTGGCGAAGGCGGAGTAAAAGTTTCGGGTGGCGAAAAACAACGGCTGTCCATTGCAAGGGCATTATTGCGCAATCCTCATTTGTTAATTTTTGACGAAGCAACCTCATCGCTCGATTCATTAACGGAAGAAGAAATTACCAACACCATAAAAAGTGTTTCTTCCAAAAAGGAACAGATTACTATTTTAATTGCACACCGGTTAAGCACCATTATGCATGCAGATAAAATTTATGTTTTGGAAAATGGCGACATCACTGAAACCGGTACACACGAAGAATTGCTATCGCAAATGGGATTGTATTTTGCAATGTGGCGCCAGCAAATTGGCGAAAGAAAAAAGGAACCAAAAATAATTAATCAATTAAATTAACTAATTTGGGTTACACTTATAAAATGACAACAGAACAAACAATACCAAAGCCAAATTTTTTATGGAGCCTGTTTACCATGCGATGCCCCAGGTGCAGGCGGGGCGGCCTTTTTAAAGTATCGAATCCTTATAAGAGTTTAAAACCTTCCGTTATTCTTGGCATGCACGATTGCTGCCCCGTATGCGCGCAAAAGTATGAACTGGAACCAGGTTTCTGGTACGGGACAGGATATGTGAGTTATGCATTGGTGATATTGTTCTCGATCATTACATTTATAATATGGATGCTTACCATTGGTATTTCCATAGATGATAATCGTATATTTTTATGGCTGTTGATTAATGCCATTCTTGTCATCGTGTTGCAGCCATGGTTTATGCGTTTCAGCAGGGCGGTGTACCTTAATTTTTTTGTTCATTACAATAAAAATTATGATAAAGAAGAAAAAAAATTTGATTAATGATTGCTATACTATAAAAGAGTTAATTTAATATTCACTAATTAAACATTATCAATTATGCCTATTGTAAAAGTTATAGAAGTAATTGCTTCTTCTCCCAAAGGATTCGATGATGCTGTAAAAAATGCAGTTGCAGAAGTTTCAAAAACTATAAAGAATATAGATTCTGTGTATGTGAAAGATTTTAAAGCACACGTGCAAGATGGGAAAGTAATTTCTTATGGCGCCATTTGCAAAGTTGCTTTCCGCGTAAATGCAAAAGACATTTAAACAAATTTTTTATTGGAGATAAAGTAACAACGAAAGAGACGAGGTGCTCGCTTTGTTTCATGTATTTACCACTTGCACTGCAGTGCCATAGCATAATACTTCGGTAACGCCTTCCAGCACTTCGTTGGCATCATAGCGCATATTGATGATGGCATTGGCACCTTTTTCATTGGCATGTTGTACCATGTGCAGGTACCCTTCCTGCCTGGTTTTTTCGCATAAATCCTCGTAGATAGAAATCTTACCACCGAGGAGTGTTTGCAATCCACCGGCAATATTGCCAAACAAACTTCTGGATCGAACGGTAATGCCCCGAACGATACCTAAATGCTTTGTAATTTTATATCCTTCGAGCAAATTACTTGTGGTTATTAATTGTTCGTCCACCATAAAACTTAAATTTTTACGTTTCAAATTTAACATACTTTTTTTGTACGCATTTTATTAGCACCGTTTTTGTATAAGGGTAGTTCGTAATTTGCGAACTTTGAATCTATAATCTAAATTCTATTGATAAATGTTACAAACCGCAGAAGACATTCGCTTGCTGAATGAAAAAATTAATCACTCCGCTTCTTTCCTCGACAGGGTTCATTCTGAAGTTGGTAAGGCAATCGTGGGTCAAAACAACATGGTGGAACGATTGCTGATTGGCCTTTTGAGCAACGGGCATATTTTATTGGAAGGCGTTCCCGGGCTTGCAAAAACACTGGCAATAAAATCGCTTTCCGGCGCCATCAATGCCGTGTTCAGCCGTATTCAGTTTACGCCCGATTTATTGCCGGCCGATGTAATAGGAACGATGATTTATAATCAGCAACGAAATGAATTCATGGTTCGCAAAGGACCCATTTTTGCTAACTTTATTCTTGCTGATGAAATAAACCGTGCACCGGCAAAAGTGCAAAGTGCATTATTGGAAGCGATGCAGGAGCGGCAGGTAACTATCGGCAACAGTTCATATAAATTAGAAGAACCTTTCCTGGTGTTAGCTACGCAGAACCCAATAGAACAGGAAGGCACCTATCCCTTACCGGAAGCACAGGTGGACAGGTTTATGCTCAAAGTCATTATTGATTATCCTTCGCGGAGCGAAGAACAAATAATATTGCGGCAAAATGTGCAGACGGTACAACAGTTACGGATAAACGCAGTGGTGTCTACCAATGAAATTTTAAGTGCACGTGAGCTGGTGCGGCAGGTGTACATGGATGAAAAAGTAGAACAGTACATCGTGGATATTGTTTTTGCTTCAAGGTATCCTGATAAATATAACCTGGCAAAACTAAAACCACTCATCACATTTGGCGGTTCTCCCCGGGCTACTATAAATCTTGCGCTTGCATCCAAAGCTTACGCTTACCTGAATAAACGCGGCTATGTAATTCCCGAAGATGTGCGAAACATTTGCCAGGATGTGCTGCGCCACCGCATTGGACTTACTTATGAAGCCGAAGCCGAAAATATAACTGTAGAAATGATCATTGCAGAAATATTAAAAGCGGTAAATGTTCCATAATTTTTTAGAATGTTTATTAAAAAATCGTCCACTTATTAAAGGCATATTGGTTGCTCACAACATCTGAAATAGTAAAAAAAGTAAAAGAGCTTGAGATCATCAGTCGCAAGATCACCACGCATCTTTTTACCGGTGAGTATCATTCAGCATTTAAAGGAAAAGGAATGAGTTTTCGTGAAGTGAGAGAGTATTATCCGGGAGATGATATCAGATTTATAGACTGGAACGTAAGCGCACGATTCTCTCACCCATTTACTAAGGTATTTGAAGAAGAGCGCGAACTGAATGTGGTACTGATGATAGATGTAAGCTCCAGTGCCTTGTTTGGCACTATGCATGGCACCAAGCGCGATCTTATTACAGAAATAGGCGCGGTACTTACTTTCAGCGCCATCAGCAACGATGATAAGGTGAGTGTAATTTTTTTCAGCGATAAGATAGAAAAATATATTCCTCCCAAAAAAGGGAAGAAACACGCATTGTATGTGGTTAGGGAATTACTAACGGCCGAGCCTAAACGAAACGGGACTAATATTAATGAAGCGTTGAAATTATTCAGGGCAGCTAATACACATAAAAGCATCGGGTTTATGATGAGCGATTTTATTGATGAACAATATGAAGAT
>Ga0157370_10003785_pt1 | contig 17653 bp, 12 predicted proteins | sample C35metaG_FD_113463 | JGI IMG/M metagenome (GOLD analysis project Ga0157370, IMG submission 113463) | Corn rhizosphere microbial communities from Kellogg Biological Station, Michigan, USA - C3-5 metaG | ecosystem: Host-associated > Plants > Roots > Rhizosphere > Soil | place: USA: Michigan...
GCATGAATCCATACTCATCCGTGAAAATGTAGCGGCGATATTAGCCAGCGCCTGTGATAAAATTCTTTCTGTTTTACCACGACTCATCTGGGCATAAACTACATTGTAATTCAATTCTTTAAAACCTAACAATTTGGTCGTTAATTTTCTATCAATAGGAAAAGAAGATCCAAAGCCTGCAGCTGAACCTAAAGGATTTTTATTGGTAATTTCCCAGGCACCCTGAAGCGTGATTAAATCATCCACCAAACTCTCTGCATAAGCACCAAACCATAGTCCAAAAGAACTTGGCATTGCAAGCTGAAAGTGTGTGTAGCCGGGCAACAGATAATCTCTATACTTTTCACTTTGTGTTTGTAAAAGATTAAAAAAAATATTTACCTGGTGAACCAGTTCTTCAATCCCATTTCTCAAAAAAAGTTTCAAATCAAGAATTACCTGGTCATTCCTGGAGCGCGCAGAATGAATTTTTTTGCCTGCATCGCCAAGTTTTTTTGTAAGAATAAATTCTATCTGCGAATGAATATCTTCAACACCTTCTTCCAAAGAAAAATTTCCTTTCAGAATATCCTGATAAATTTCTTTTAATGCCTTTTCCAATTCATTCAAATCTTCATCTGACAGTAAACCGACTTTTTTAAGCATTTTGATATGAGCGAGAGAACCGAGCACGTCAAAAGGTGCCAGGAATAAATCCAACTCACGGTCTTTGCCAACTGTAAAAGTTTCCACTTCTTTTAATGATTCAGTATTTTTTTGCCAGAGTTTCATTTAGAAATTAAAAATTAAAAATTAAAAATTTATTAGTTGGCAAATTTATGGAAACAAAAACAGTGAAGCAGCCGTATTTCTTTGAAGAAAGATTTATTCGCGTATTCAGATAGAGAAAATCATACAAATCCCTTGAACAATTTTTTCTTTTCCCCCACAAGGTTCAGTAAACAAATTTAAAGCGGGTCTGCAAAATACATATCCATTTCACCTTTATTCTTTGCTTCTATTTTGCCGCGGTAAGTAAGACGGAACTTGTCTTTCACAAGGTTGCGGGTTACTTCAGAAATATTCACCCTTGATGGTTCAGAATTCTGCTCCATTCTGGCGGCAATATTTACGGTATCACCCCAGATATCATATTGAAGTTTTTTGGAACCCACCACCCCGGCAATTACCACGCCGGTATGAATGCCAATGCGTAATTGAATTTGTTCTGCGGAATCTTCAATCAGACGTTGTTTGGCAAACTGTTGCATTTCCAAAGCAGCCTGCACCATTTTCTCTGCACCATTATAAAGTGTTTTGCCAATTCCCCCAATGGCCATATAAGCATCTCCTATGGTTTTAATTTTTTCTAACCCATACTTGCCCGTTATTTCATCAAATGCCCTGAAATAATTATCTATCATTGTTATTAATTCTTCAGGTTTCAGCCTTTCAGAAATATTGGTAAAACCTTTTATGTCGGCCATCATTACTGTTACGTTTTGAAGCTCCTGGGGTGTAACTTTTCCTGTGGCCTTCAGTTCTTCTATTGCTTCTTTAGGAAAAATATTTTCCAATAAAACTGAAATTTGGTTCTTTTCAGTTTCCAGTTTAAATGTTCTTTCACTGATGCGGGTCTCCATATTTTTATTCAAAAACGCATTATCAAGCAGCATCGCAATCTGTGAAGAAATAAGATTGAGCATTCCAATTCTCCTGCTATCGAATATTCCTTCTGTGAGGTAATTTTCAAGGTATAATAATCCAAAAAGCTCCCCTTGTTTTAAGATAGGATAAATCAAAACAGAAAGCGGCTGGTGACTTACAAAATAGGGAAGCTCACTATACTCCGCCTGCTTTGCAGGGTTATTTATCACCATCAATTCTTTTATTCTGCTCACATATCTCACCACATTCAATGGCACGTTATTTACGTCCGGATATTCTGCGATAGATTTCGCTCCTTCGCGCATATTGAACGATGCTTTTATTACCAGGTCAGCACGATTTCTGATTAAAATATAACCGCTGTCAGCGCCCGAATTTTGAATGACTGTCTGCATCAGTTTTTCAATCACCCTGTCAATATCTTTGGCATTGTTAATGGCATTTGATGTTTCCAATACAAGATTCATATCAATATTTTGCCACGCTGCAGGCGAAGTATATTCTTTCACTTCTTCAAGAATACTTTTACCCAGCACATTTTCAAATTCCTTTTCCAGGTATTTTACCTTTAGTAACGCCCCCCATTGTAAGTAAGCCCGGCGCGCATTATCGAGATAGGTTTTTGAAATTATTGTATTTCCCGAATTAAAATGGTACCTGCCTGCGAGTTCATTTGCCAGTGCTTTAATATTAATAAATAAATATTTATCAGCGCTTTGGATTGCTTTTTCGTAAAGAGTCGCCGCATTTCCGGCATTTCCCGAGATTCTTGCCAGTTCAGCGTGTAAAAGAAAGTATAATGGCTCAAAATTTTCGGGGCAATTAGCCGCCCATAATTTTAATTTTTTCAAATGCGCCTTTACCTTACTTAGATAAGGTTTCGCAGGAAGTAATTTTTTTTCAAACGCCGCAGCACAAATAAGTCCCCCATAAAAATTATATTCTGCAAATTCATAGCGATGATAAACAAACTCCACATATTTGCCAGCCTCCAGATACCTCTGCCACGCCTCCTGGTAATACTGAAATTGGTAAAGAATATTCATATAGGCGATATACGTGTCAGCTGCAACCGAAAAAGAAGAAGAAGCTACAATCTGTGCCAATCTTTCAGGAACATTAAATGATTTACCAAGCAACAGGATATTTTCATCAACTCCACGCAGGCATCGCACTGCATGATAATATCCTTCGAGAAAATGACGTGTTTCTTTGTCTCCCTTCCGATCTACTATATGTAAATAATCCTCAATCGACTGTTGCACCTCCGGAAGAGGAAACCCTAATAAGAACTTTTTCTGGTGATAATGAAAAATACCATAGCCTGCATAAATCGGGTCGCCATTAGAAATACAACCATTAATCAATTCCTGTATGTTGTCAAACTCCGGCCGTACGGGCATTGTCCAATGTTGAACAAAATTATTATATACGATACCAAGCTTCCATTTCAAAACGGAATAACCCAATTGTTTATTAATCGTAATTCCAATATCAGCCAGCTTTTTGCCTGCTTGATAATCAGCGAATCCCTGCGCAAGAATCATCCCATACCCGATATAGCCAAATGAGGCCACACCATTATTTCCATATCGCAAAGAGTAACTCACCATTTTCATTACATCCCACGCAAAAAGATTTTGATCATATTGATAAATAGGAGGAGAAACAGCCAGAGCGAATTCAAGGAAACGTTTTTTTTCTGCATCTTTCATCACAGACTTTTCGGGCAGCTCATCCATTTTTTTACCCCTTAGAATCCATTTTGCTTTGATGATATCTTTGAAAATGATCATCGTTGTGAGAAGTTTACTCTTGGGCATTCGCAATCCATACAAACGAAATCCCATCCTGCCAGTTTCGACTGCTTTTTCCTTTTCCTCATTGGAAGTGTGCATATATACCTGAAGCATTAATACCTCAAGTTTATCAATCCTGGTATGAGAAAGTCCGAATAATTCATTAAGGTCATGTTCGGCTTCATCAAATTGGCCGGTTTGGTATTTACAAGCTGCTCCCTGAAGGCAAAAATCATAGAGCTGCCTGTAATTATTATTAAAATTAAGAAACTGCTTTCCTTTGCTAAAATAGACAATAGCCGAATCGTAAGCTGTAGCATCCATTGCTTTTTTACCGGCCCTAAAGTTAATATCCACTAAACTTTGGATATCTTCTTTTTCCTTAACGAACTGGCTGCCCATATTAAGATGGTTGGCGATAAGAAAGATCTCCTGTTCCATTTCGGAAGGAGTATAATTTTTTAATTTGAATTGTCCGGCTTTGAAATTTATCAAAGCAAGCTCCTCTTTCTTTACCATGGAAAGGCATGCCTGCCGGATACGATCGTGTGAAAACCGAAAACGTACATTACCCACCCGGCTCAGATCAGCATCGCTGATATTTGGTGAAGAGCGGCTATAGTGATCGAGGTTTTCATCACGTGTTACAAGATATCCCATGTTGATGACAGCAGATAATTCATTTGCTATTGTGTATAACCGTTCACCGGTAATTTTGGCTATTGTAAGCAAATCAAAACTATCGCCTACACATGCGCCTGTTTGTAAAATCTTTTTTTGCAGTTCGTCAAGGTTATTAATCTTTTGAACCAGTAGTTCAATTACATTCTCCGCAAAATTATATTCCTGTAGAGCCTTCTTGTCCCATTTCCATAAGCCCTGATCGTCTTTGTATAAAAGTCCGGCATCGTTGAGTGAAGTAATCAGTTGAATGATAAAAAAAATGTTTCCCTGTGTTTTTTGAAATATTTTTTCTACAAGCTCATCCGGGCTTTCTACCTGGTGTTGTAATGTTTCCAATATAAAATTACCGGTAATTTCTTTTTCAAGCGGATAAAGCTTTATTTCTTTAATATCCGCTTTTTTTTCCTGCTTTTGTAATGAAATAGCCAGTGCGTGTGTGGGATCAATCTCATTATCGCGATAGGCACCCAGGAAAAGAAAGTTGCTTATATTACTATCATAAACAATCAATTCGATAAGTTTGACAGAAGCAAGATCTACCCACTGAAGGTCATCAAGTAACAGGATAAGAGAATATTCATCTGTACAAAATGCGGAAATAAAGTTCAAAAAAGTTTGTTGAAAACGATACTGCGATTCATCAGGCGAAAGTTCATCCAAAGGAGGTTGTGCGCCAATTACAATTTCAAGTTCCGGAACAACATTAATAATAATCTGGCCATTATTGTGTAAAAATCCGAGCAGTCGATCCTTCCAAAGATTTAGTTTTATTTCGTCTTCTCTTAATAAATTTCTGATTAATGCACGAATCGAATCAATAAGAGCAGAATAAGGCGAATTGCGCTGTAAAGCATCGAATTTAGCTTTTGAAATAAACGTAGCCCCTTCCACCTTTTTAAGAATAAATTCCTCCAACAGGCGCGACTTCCCAACGCCGGCATATCCTCCAATATACAGCGCCTGCTTTATTCCACTTAATGAAAGCTGGTAGGCATCATTTATCATAAGCAGTTCTGCATCTCTTCCCATCAGCGTTCCTGTGATCGTGATGTGGCCTACAAAATCCTTTTGCCCGATTTTGAAAGATTCCAGGTAAAAATCATCCTGAAAATACAAGGCGCTTTTTTCAAGATCATATAGTAGTCCCGTTAAAGTTTGATACCGGTTCGCAGGATTCTTTTGCAGTAATTTCATTATAATATCATTCAAAACCTGCGGCAGGTAAGGATCAATGGATTTTAAGGTATCAGGTTGCCTTGCTATATGATCATGCAATAATTCTGATGAACTATTACTTACAAAAGGCAATCGCCCGGTAAGCATTTCATAAAAAATAATTCCAAGTGAATAATAATCAGAGCGGTAATCAATGACCTGGTTGGTGCGTCCGGTTTGTTCTGGGCTGATATAATAAAGTTCATCTGGTCCGGAAAAAGTATAAGAACTTTCTGTTTCTTTTTTAAAAACTCTGGAGGCTTTCTCAAGATCAGTGATTCTACATGCCTCTTTTTCAGGATCTATCAGGATATATTCTGGCCTCAGGTTTCCAATTATCCATCCGTTTGAATGAAAAGAGGAAAGCATTTTGCATAAACTGATTGCAACCGGAATAAACCTGGATGGTAATATTTTACCATGTTCAAGCGTAAAATGACGTAAAGTGCAACCGGCCGCGTTTTTAAAAATAATGGCAACAGCATCTGGCTGTAGTAAATAGTTAATGGGCTGCAAAACGTCATTCCATTCTTCTTCTTTTACTAAATCAATGATGTTTTTTACCGACTGTACCTGCTTTTCAGTGGGGCTTTGATAAACTTTTGCTATAAACTTTTCATGATGCAGGTTATCTTCAACCCTCAAGAGGCTGAACCGCGGAGTTTCGAGTAGTGTTTCAAAGGAATCATATCCATTTAAAGTAATCATCTTTGATTTTTATAAGTCCTTTTCACCATGAATTACGATGTTTTGCCCCGAAATAGCACGAGCGGTTTGCAGTCCCGCCATAACTGTTGCTTCTATGCAGCCTGCATTAAAACCATTATCAATCCAGTCTCCGGTTATATACAAGTTGCCAAATAAATTGGTTTGATCTGTTTTTAACCGGAATGCCGAACTGCCTGTAAATGACATAACATACAATTCGGTGGGATCAATATTAGCCCTGAAAAACTGGTCGTTAAACCGGGCGATGCCTTCACCATTATTAATATCAATCAATTTGCTAAAATCAAAACTATTTTGTCCCTGCCAGATTCCCGGCCAGATATGAGCAGATAATTGTTGAAGATAATCCAATGCAAATTCCTTTGCCATTTTCGTTTGTTTCTCCGGAAACGAAGCATCTCCAAAATCAGATTGTTGCGCATTTTGTAAAATTTCATTGGCATTGGGTTGTGGAGTAGGTCCACAGAAATAGGCAATACTTTGTGGCGTAGAAGCTTGTGGCCAATTTTCCAGGCCAATCAGATCACTCATATCTGCCCAGGTATCGTAAGGTTCCTGGTAAGAACCTAAAAGTGCAAGCCCATCGTCGGTGTAAGGCCATTGCATTTCCTGTATAGTAGTATTCAGCCAAAGCTGAAAAGCGATGGTACTCACTGGTATTACATTTTTGACCATGCTTTCCCAGCCGGCATTTTTCGCTATCAATTCTTTTGCAATAGTTGGTAAAGCGCCAATTGAAATGCCTAATATTACGAGATCAAAATCCTGCCCTTTTTGCAATGTCTGTTGTTGAACAGGTTGCCAGGTGGAATAGTAAGATTCAAGATTTACATTTCCTGCCAGGATTTCATTGCCCTGTTCAAGATATTGAGTGATTGGAAAATCAGGCCAGCAAGGCAAATTATTTACTGTAACGAGGGGATCATAAAAAGAAACATTATTTGCAAGCGTGGCCTGTACGTCAATGGAAATAGTGTTGATGCTGTTATCGGCCCCCAGGCCAAGATTGGTGATTTTGCTAAAGAACTGAAATTTCACTCCTCTTTGCTGCAATACCTGGTATAAAGGTGCAAAAATAGCATCACCCATACCTGCCATCATACGGTAATATACGTGCCCTTTGAAAGTTAAACCGAGCCTGAGTAAGCCTCTCAAAGCGGTGCCCGCTTCAAAAGTGTATTGTTCTTTTCCACCGAAAACCAATCCATAAACTGCCTGCACAATTGCAGAATCAATTGTGATGGGATCAGCGCCATGCATTTGAAGCCACTGCCTGTAATCGCAATTATTGATTGTGTCAAAACCTTTTTCAATAATGTTATCATCAATCATGCCTTTCACAGTTACTACGCCAAGATCTGCCATGATGAAAAACCTCCGCAAAGTCGTTTCAGCATTTTCAATATTTACTGCGATTTTTTTAAGCCATGCTATCAAATCATCCAGTATATTTTTCAGCAATGAATAATTTCTGTTATTAGCTGCTATCGAAGCTGAAGAAGTGAGCAGTTTTCCCGCATCTATATAGTTTGCATTTGCAGCAACAATTAACGGGCTGTATTTTTGTTTCAAAAGGTCAATGGTGGTAGCATCAGCAGCAATTTTTGCTTTTACATCTGGTATTGTTTCTACTGAAAATTCTTTTTCTTTCTGACTTATCCAATCTACGATCCTGATGATATATTCTGTCATAGATGGCGGAGGAGTGGATACGCCCGGAGTAAGGCCATTGCTCCATAATTTAAATGGCCAATGCAACCACTGACCATTTACCTCCTCTTCCAGACAAATAAAATCATATCCTGTAAATGCCTCCTGCCAGGTGGCTAACGGAGATCCTGGCTGCCGGTTATTTGCCGCGTAAACCTGTTGGATAACATTAAAAGCATTATCATAAAAGCCAAACCATAAATGAAGACCATGCTCTTCTATTCTGTCGCCAACGGAAGTATTTCTGCCACTTGCTCCTTTACCTCCTAAACGCCAACCCATCTGGTAAATGGTAATATCATATTTTGTTTTCCATGTGGGATCAGAAGTGAGTTGAAAAACAGAAGTCAAAGATCCCATTCCTCCTCCTAAAACGGCTATTTTTTGAATTGACATGATTATTTTATTAGAATTTGATGAATTCGATATAAGAAAGTTTCCAATTGTAATCCATGTGAAAAGAGCCTAACGGGTTTTCGGTAATGGCGGGAGAACTGATTACGCCTGGTGGCATAAAATGGCAGGCAGAATTGCTAACATCAATTGCTGCAGGAGCTATGTCAATATTTTCAAAAAAAATCTTATAAACAGAACTAACATATCCATAGAGCCCATGTTCAATTACCGGCAACTGTAGCATGGGTGTAATTGCCTGAAAATTGGGAATGGATGTATCAGGTTGCAAGATTCCCATAATCGGCGTTGCACCGGAAAGCAGCGGAGTGCCGTCGGTTTCCGCAGTTACCGAAAACAATAATGGTTGTACCGAAAATCCTGCCATCTGTTTATTAAATTCCCAGAAAATTCTTCCGCCCATAACGGCCAACAGGCTATTCAGATATAAAATTGGTAAATAACAATATGGGCCCTTGTTATTATATGGTGGCTCTTTAAACTTTACATACGGAAGCATCACAATATATTCAAAATAGTTCAGGCTTAATGCCACGTTCGATTCAGTGGCTATTCTTTTAAGGTTAGGGTTAGACTTCAGCCAGGTATTATTAAACATGAGCAAAAGAGGATGTTCGCCTGTTGGTGTATATGGTTGAGAAGCTAAAACAAGATCATCAGGTAAAAGCGATTGCAAAAAAGCGGAAGCAACACTGCAAAAAGCAAATCTTCCCAGGCAATGGCCTTCTAACGGGTATTTTTGAAGGAGTTCCAACCTCTGCTGGTCCCCTGTATTGACAGGCATACAGAATTAATTAAATGAATGTTCAAAATTATTTCATTGTTAAAATTCAGAGGATATGATGTCAAAGGATAATAGATTATTAACTCTTACTCAAATGTACAAATAATTCAATTCGGAATTGAAAAATAAAATCAGCATTGGATAAGTGCCAAATGCCGTGTATGATGGATAAAGAACAGAGGAATTCTGAAATTTAAGAATTACCCTTTATTAATTGTGTTTTATAATTCTTAATTAACTCAATATAAGTTTTTATTCCTTCTTTGATTTCATCAACAAAAATAAATTCATCAGCGCTGTGGCTTCTTGCTGAATCGCCGGGGCCGATTTTTAAAGAAGGAAAATCCATTAAAGCCATGTCGGAGCAGGTTGGCGAGCCATAAGATGAAATGCCCATTTCAGTTCCTGCTTTTACCAATGGATGATTTTCATTGATAAAAGAAGATTTCAACCGAATGGAACGTGGACGGATTTCACTCCTGATGTGTGCTTTAATAAGCGAAAGAATTTCTTCAAAAGAATAGAATTCATTCACCCTCACATCAACCAAAAAGCTACATTCTGAAGGGACAATATTATGCGTTTTATTTTCTGTATGGATTGAAGTGACCGCAATATGAACCGGCCCTAAAAGAGAAGATGTTTTTGGAAAATTAAAAGTGCTTAACCATTGAATATCGTGCATGGCAATGTACAATGCATTTACGCCTTCGTTTCGCGCAGCATGTCCTGCTTTTCCATGAGCGATACAATCCAGAACCATTAAGCCTTTTTCTGCAACAGCCATACTCAATAAAGTCGGTTCACCTACAATTGCGCAATCGATTTTTGGTAATTCATTCAGTAAGATTTCAACTCCATTCTTTCCTGAAATTTCTTCTTCTGCGGAGGCTGCAAAAATGATATTAAACGGAAGTTCGGCTTCATAAAAATAAACAAATGCAGCCAGCAAAGAGACCAAAGGGCCACCTGCATCATTTGAACCGAGGCCAAATAATTTTCCATCTTTTTCAATTGCTTCAAAAGGATTTAAAGTGTAGCCCTTATTAGGTTTCACCGTATCATGATGGGAATTTAAAAGAAGTGTTTTCTTTCTTTCATCAAAATATTTATTCGTTGCCCAAACATTATTTAAGTACCTGTTTGATTGTATATTTTTCTGTTTAAAAAAAAATTCCAAACAATCTGCAGTTTTGTCTTCTTCTTTGCTGAATGAAGGAATGGCAATTAATTGTTTTAATACATCAATCGCATTGGAATACAAATCGTCAATATTCCCGCCTGACCGTCGGGCAGGTATTTGTTTACTGCTCATTGAAAAAAAATTTGGTACCACCGGTTCCGTTTATCAAAGAAGCCAATTGAGAAGAATTTCCAATAATTACTTCATTTACTCCTTTGTTGATTGCATCAAATGCATTATCTATTTTTGGTAAAATCCCGGCGAATAATTTATCAGAATTTTTTAAAGACAAATAATCATTAAAAGTTAGTTTACTGATAAGAGAATCTTCATTATTTACATTTTCCAAAACCCCATTTTTTTCAAAACAAAAAACCAGGTTTGTTTGATAAAATGAAGATAAAACAACAGCAATAACAGAAGCAATCGTATCAGCATTTGTATTGAGAATATGCCCGGTGCCATCATGTGTAAGTGGCGCTACAACTGGTATTAATCCATTTTCCAAAAATAATTTCCAGTTTTCCGGATTTATATTTTCCCGAAATATATCACCCACCCAACCGTAATCAATTTCTTTTACAGGCCGTTTTTCTGCAGGTAATAAATTTGCGTCAGCACCGGTAATTCCAATTGCGTTGCAATTAATTGATTGCAATTTCGCAACTATTTGCTTGTTCACCAATCCGCCATACACCATTGTTACCAAATCAATCGTTTTATTATCGGTAATTCGTCTGCCGTCAATATATTTTGATGCAATTCCTAATTTTTCACCAATCGCTGTCGCGATTTTTCCACCACCATGAACTAAAATCTTTTTACTGTTTATTACTGAAAAATCTTTTAAAAAAGAATCAAGTTTTGCGGAATTATCAATCACATTTCCACCAATTTTAATGACAAATAATTTTTCTTTATCTGAGGAAAAATTACTCATGATAACCCGTTTAAAATATTTGCTAATACAGCCTGTGCCGCCCACACCCGATTGCCAGCCTCTTCAGTAACAATGCTGTTTTTACTGTCTAATATTTCATCACTTAGTTCTATATTTCTTCTCACCGGAAGACAATGCATAACTTTAGCATGATTGGTAATTTGCAATTTTCCCTTGGTAAGCATCCAGTCATTTTGTACCGGGATTATTTTCCCATAGTCCTGGTAATTGCTCCAGTTTTTTACATAAACAAAATCAGCATTTTTTAATGCCTCTTCCTGGTTATTGGTAATGACAGCATCTTGTGTAAAACGCCTGTCAAGATCATAACCTTCAGGATTCGCAATCACAAAATCTGCATATTTCCAGGCGTTTACCCATTCAGAAAAACTATTTGCAACGCACTGTGGCAAAGGCTTTACGTGAGGCGCCCAGGTTAAAACCACTTTAGGCTTTGTTTTATTTTTTAGAGGAAGACGTTCTGAAATTGTAATCAAATCTGTGAGGCTTTGCAAAGGATGAACCGTTGCACTTTCCAAACTAACCACCGGAATTCCACAATACTTTACAAATTGATTCAAAATTTTTTCTGCATAATCTTCTTCACGGTTTTTTAGAGAAGGAAAAGTACGTACGCCAAGGATATCAAAATAATTTCCAAGGATTGGGGCAGCATCTTTTACATGCTCAGCTGTCGTTCCATTCATAACGGCTCCTTCTTCAAATTCAAATGACCAGCCTTCCTGTGAAGCATTAAAAACAATTGCTTCCATTCCAAGATTCTGTGCGGCAATTTGGGTGCTCAAACGTGTACGCATGCTGGGATTGAGGAATAATAAACCAATTCGTTTTCCTTTTCCCAAAGTCTGATTTAATAAAGGATTTCTTTTAAAATCCAATGCAGTTTTTATTAAAAAATCTATATTGCCTGCATCGTGTACTGAAAGGAAATTTTTCAATATTTATTTCGATTAAATTTTAATGAACAATGAATTAAGCATTGATTGAAGCAGAAATATTTTCAGTTTGTGAAACAAGAAAAGTAACTTCTTCTTTCAATGCTGTGAGAAATTTATCCGCATCATTTTTTGTCAATGCCAGTGAAGGCAATAACCTGATTACATTTGGTTTTGCTTCACCGGTGAAAATTTTATGTTTATACAAAAGATTTTTTTTCAAGTCCTTTAATTCATTTGGAACATCAAAACCAATCATTAATCCTTTGCCACGTACATTTTTTAATCCAGAAATTTTTGAAATTTCTTCCATAAGATAATTCCCAACTTGCTCTGCATTGTGCATCAGATTTTCTTTTTCTATCACCTCCAAAACCGCTATAGCAGCCACACACGCAAGATGATTGCCTCCGAAAGTGGTTCCGAGCATAAAATATTTTGGCGCTATTTCCGGAGAAATAGAAATGGCACCAATTGGAAATCCGTTACCCATTCCTTTAGCCATCGAATAAATATCGGCATCTATTTCCGCATGGTCATGAGAATAAAATTTTCCGGTTCTTCCATAACCACACTGAACAGAATCAGCGATAAAAATTGCATCATATTCAGTACACAAATTTCGTATCAATTGTAAAAACGATTTTGATGCAACCCTTATTCCACCCACACCCTGGATGCCTTCAACAATTACGGCGCAAATTTCTTTTCCATAATTTTTAAAATAATCTTTCAATGCATCTTCATCATTAAACGGAAGAAAAATCACATTATCTGTTTCGTTTACCGGAGCAATAATGGAACGATTATCAGTGACAGAAACGGCAAGAGAAGTACGCCCATGAAAGGCTTTTGTAAAGGCAATTATCTTTTTTCTTCCATTGTGAAATGAAGCAAGTTTCAATGCATTTTCATTTGCTTCAGCCCCGGAGTTACAAAGAAATAGCTGGTAGTTATTTTTCCCTGAAACCTTTCCTAATTTATCAGCAAGCTCCTGTTGCAATGGAATTTTTATGGAGTTGGAATAGAATGCAATTTTTTCTAGTTGCTCTTCTATTTTTTGTACCCAATGTGGATGTGTATGACCAATACTAATTACTGCATGGCCACCATACATGTCAAGATATTCAGTTCCGGAATCGTCCCAAACATAAGAACCACGGGCTTTTACGATATTGATGTTGTTAATAGGATAAACGTCGAATAGTTTCATTTTAATAAGTTGTGATTAAAAATAATTTGCCTTGAGTTTCAAACCTTCTGTTTCTTCCAACCCAAACATCAGATTCATATTTTGCACAGCTTGGCCACTTGCACCTTTTAGTAAATTATCCAGTACAGAATGAATCACTAAAATATCTCCCACTTTTTCAAGATTGATAAAACAATTATTGGTATTTACCACTTGTTTTAAAAAAATCGGTTCATGGGTAACTTTTACAAAAGGATGCCCCATGTAAAACTCTTCAAAAGCATGATACATCTCCGGCAACGTCTCGCTACATTTCAATTGTGATGTAATAAAAATCCCGCGTGTAAAATCTCCACGCCATGGCACAAAATGTATAGATGGTATTGATTTCCCGGAAACAGATTTTAATGTTTCATTTATTTCATTCAGATGCTGATGCGTTAAGGATTTATATGCCTGAACATTATTTTCACGCCATGAAAAATGGGAGGTGGCAGATAAAGACTGGCCGGCGCCTGTAGAACCTGTAATGCCAGTCGTATATACATCCTGAAGCAAATTCATTTTCGCAACTGGTAATAATCCAAGTTCTATCGCCGAAGCAAAACAGCCGGGATTGGCAATATTATCAGCATGCCTGATTTCTTTCCTGTTTATTTCCGGAAGGCCGTAAACAAACTCCCTGTTTTGAAATACAGATTTTTCTGTCAAACGAAAATCCTGAGAAAGAGAAATGATTTTTATGTTTTCGGGAACAGCATTCTCCTCCAAAAATTTTACCGAATCTCCGTGTCCCACACATAAAAAAAGTACATCAACATCGTCATCCATTTCATGCGAAAATTGCAAATCCGTTTCGCCGATCAAATCCTGGTGAACTGCATGTAACTGTTTGCCAGCATTGCTTTTACTATGAATGTAAATGATTTCTGAAGATGGATGATTGATGAGAAGCCTGATTAGTTCGCCACCCGTGTAACCTGCACCACCAATAATTCCTACTCTGATTTTTTTCATAATTTATATATTAATTCGATCATTTAAAATAGAAGGCTGCGAACATAGAATAAATTCTAAATTGGAGTGGCCTTTATTAATTATCCTGTGTTTTTGACCTGCCTGTACCTCCAAACCTTCATGCACACACACTTCTATTTGCTTTCCTTCAATATCAAAAGTTGCCGTTCCTGCTAAAATAAAAAAAAACTGTTGACTCTGTTGGTGATAATGCAATTGCTCAGATGTGCCAGCAGGCATCATTTCCTGCTTCACTGACAGGCCTATATTATCAATCAAATTCCAACTATCACAAAAATTACCCCATTGGTAATGATTTAAGGGTTGATATTTTGATACAACTTATTCATTTGCTTTTTTTACAGCATGATAAATTGCAGTCTGGTTACCGAATATTTTACTAAACCCTCTTACATCTTCTCCACTCCAGCCTGTATTCATCTCACCATATTTCCCAAACTTACTACTCATTAAATCAAAAGGCGATTCTATTCCCAGAATCTGAAAACGATAAGGCATTAATTGAATAAAAACATCGCCTGTTACATTTTGCTGTGAAGAGGTAAAAAATGCTTCAATATCTCGCATTGTGGGATCAAGCAACTGGCCTTCGTGCAACCAGTTTCCATAAAAATCCGCCAATTGGCTTTTCAAAGTTAACTGCCATTTTGTAAGCACATGTTTTTCCAAAGCATGATGGGCTTTGATAATTAAAACAGAAGCGGCTGCTTCAAAACCAACTCTACCTTTGATGCCAATAATTGTATCACCCACATGCACATCACGGCCAATAGCGAAAGGGCCGGCAATGCTTTGAAGATATTGAATCGCTTCTACAGGATGATTAAATTTTGTATCATTTACTTCTTTCAATTCTCCTTTTTCAAAATGCAATTTTATTTCTTCAGGTTTGTGTTTGCTTAATTGAGTTGGCCATGCCTCATCCGGCAACATGCCATTAGAAGATAAAGTTTCTTTTCCGCCAACACTTGTTCCCCACAAACCTTTGTTGATAGAATAAACTGATTTCTCAAAATTCATTTTTACCCCTTTGGATTTAAGATATTCAATTTCCTGTTGCCTTGATAATTGCATGTCGCGAATCGGTGTAATAATTTCAACTCCCGGAATCATAATATGAAAAATCATATCAAATCTTACCTGGTCATTTCCTGCGCCGGTACTTCCATGTGCTACTGCATTTGCACCGGTTTTTTTTACGTGTTCTGCAATATGCAAAGCCTGTGAAACCCGCTCTGCACTTACACTTAATGGGTAAGTATTATTTTTTAAAACATTTCCAAAAATCAAGTATTTAACAATGTTATCATAATAACTTTTTGTTGCATCAACCGTTGTATGTGATGCCACGCCAAGCGCCTTTGCATGTTTTTCAATTTGTTCTAATTCTTCTTTTGAAAATCCACCGGTATTTACAATAATGCTGTGTACTTCATAATTCAATTCATTAGTAAAATATTTTACACAATAAGAAGTATCCAACCCACCACTAAAACCAATTACAACTTTTTTATTCATGAATTTTAAAATTTAAGGAATTTTAATATTAAAAATTAGAGAAAAAGCTAAAAATAGATTTGGACTTTTCCAGTTTTTTCTTTTTTAAATAGGTATAAAGCCGGTTTTTTTTCAGCCGCATAAATCTTTCATAAATCTTAGATTTTTTCTTAAAATCTTTGGCGGTTTCTTCCGGTTTTGGATGTTCCTGCGGATCGTAAAGCATGGCAGTACACAAACAATTTTTTCTGCCTTTGCTCATGAGGATATCATAATTCACACAACTCTTACATCCTTCCCAAAACTTGTCATCGTCAGTAAGTTCGGAATAGGTTACTGGCTTGTAACCCAGATCGCTGTTAATTTTCATTACTGCAAGACCGGTAGTAAGCCCAAAGATTTTTGCATCAGGATATTTCTCACGTGAGAGGGCAAAAATTCTTTGTTTGATAGTTTTTGCTATTCCCGATTTTCTGAATTCCGGTGCAACGATGAGGCCGCTATTGGCCACAAATTTTTCGTGCCCCCAGGCTTCAATATAGCAGAAGCCAACCCATTGGTTTTCTTTAGTAACTGCAATCACCGCTTTCCCTTCACTCATTTTCTGGGAAATATATTCAGGCGACCGTTTGGCGATTCCTGTGCCACGTGCTTGTGCAGATGAAGCCATTTCATCTGTAATGATGGAGGCATATATTATATCAGCAGGAATTGCAACACGAACAATAATATTTGATTGTTCCAATTTGCAAAAAATTTAAATTTTAAAAAAAGAGGAGGGATTCGGTGGATATTTTTTCACTGATAGGGGCGGTTTCAACTGCTCGGCCTATCAGCATCCACGTCGTGATAAATATACCGTTGCCGGGGAAAAGAAATTATATAGAATATTTTTTTTCAAGGCCTGTATTATTGTTTTTAAAAATTGAAAAGCAAAAATAATATATAAATGATTATCAGGAATTTTTTTTTGTAAATATTTTGTTAGGATAGCGGTAAAAAATATTTACCGCAGCAAACGAAGAAACAGGATGAATTCATATTTATACTTCATAAGGAGTAAATTAGTACCTTTTTTAAAAACGGGTCTGAACGCCGTCAGTGATCTGAATTAGTAGATTTGATAATCACTCAGGCCACCGAAAAAGCTTCCTGACCGGATAAAATCATTCACCGTTTAGTATAACAATAAGAAAGCGTGTGAAGCATTGATTCACAAATGCTTCTCGCTTCCGGAAAAAGCGTCTGTAATAAGAACATTTTTCGATTGGAGGTCTTTCATCTTATAAATATAATCAATTTATTTTCAGGAATATTTGCATCAGCAGAGCTTTCTTTTTTGACTACTTTTGAAAACCGAACATACATTTCATATAATTAATCTAAAAAAATTTGAAAATTTTTCTTATGCCGGAAAACAAACCAAAACTGGATATCATCAATATGCTGCTTGAAGATTGCATCATGGCTTTTCCCGTTTCAACATTTGTAATCAGTATTTATCAGCAATACCAGCGACGCGGCTGGCTCAGTAAAAAACAATTGCAGGGTTTGTATGATAAAGCATCAAAGATAAACGGCGTGCTTCCAGGGCGTCTTGCTGCCCTTGAATCAATTATAAAAAAAATGCCAACCAGACAAAAATCAGAACTACCACCAAAGGCACCCATGTTCGAAAAAGATGAAGTAGTTGGAAAACTAATTGAAGAAATTCTTTCCAAATATCCTCAGCATAAAAGAGTATTATTTTTAAAAGCAAAATATGACAACAATGAAACCCTCGCTACGGCGGATGTTGCAGAATTGAAAAAATTTAAACAACATTTAAAATAAGACATTCAGAAACATGAAACTAAGAATTGAAC